>Ga0315277_10001869_pt1 | contig 29780 bp, 15 predicted proteins | sample YL17G05_15_MG_FD_203695 | JGI IMG/M metagenome (GOLD analysis project Ga0315277, IMG submission 203695) | Sediment microbial communities from Yellowstone Lake, YNP, Wyoming, USA - YL17G05_15 | ecosystem: Environmental > Aquatic > Freshwater > Lake > Sediment | place: USA: Wyoming | collected... | reverse complement strand
AACGCCTAAAGGACGGCGCGGACTTTGCGGAGCTGGCCAAAGAACATTCCGCCGACGAAGCGACGAAAAGCAGCGGCGGTAGGATTGATGTCGATGTTACCAAAGGCTCTCACGTGCCGGTTATCGGGGACGCTAACGGACTAAACGACCGCATCTTTGCAGTGGAGGCCCAGGCGGTGCTGGATGAGCCGGTCAAGACGGAAAAGGGATGGGAGATAGTCCGCGTCGATAGTAAGCAGGCCGAGCGGCAGAAGAACTTCGATGAAGTAAGACAGCAGGTGATGATGATGCTGACCGATCAAAAACGGCAGGACGTTCAGCAGGCATACATCAAGCAGATGATGGACAAGTACAACGTCGTCATTCATACATCCGTATTGGCGCCTTCGCAGGAGCCGCCCACAGAGGGAGGCTCGACCGGACCACAGAAGAAATAGATATGGCAGAGACAGCGGTTCACAAATACGGCATTATGGCTCTGATATTTTGCTGCTGCGCTATGCTTATATGCGGCGGGTGCGGAGACGGTGCGGAAGGCCAAGCGGAGAAGACGAGGTTTGAGATAGATAAGCCTTATGAGCGCGGGCCGCTGGCTGTTCATGTGCGCATAGACAAGGGCAAGCTGACGATAGCCGAGACACTGCTGCTCGAATTGGAAGCGACGATCGAGCCGGGCTACGAGGTCCGGATGCCCAAGGTCGATGCAGTGCTGGAGCATTTCGGCATCTTGGACTGGAATAATCTCGGTGACAGGCTCGACAAGGATAATAAGGTCGTGAGCACGTATCGGTATCGGCTGGAGCCTTTTCTATCGGGCAGATACGAGATTCCGTCTTTGACCTTCGAGTTTGTCGATGTCAACAGCCCCGAAGCCAAGCCATATCAGTTGGCCACAGAACCGATTGAAGTCGAAGTGACCTCTCTGCTGGGGGAAGATCGAGCTGAGCTGACCATCGAAGATATCGAAGATGTTGTCGAGATGCCGCGGGAGGCTTCGTTCTGGTGGGTCTGGGTCCTTCTCGCGGTCTGCATCGTGGGCGCGGCGGGAGTTTGGCTGCTGCTGCGAAGGAAGCGGGCGATAGAATTGATAAGGATATTCAGACCTGCGCACGAGGTGGCGTACGCCCGCCTGCGGAGGCTGGTGAAAGAAGACCTTCTCAAGGCTGGACGAGTGAAGGAGTTCTACGAGCGCATAAGCGGTATTTTGCGACACTATATCGAGGACCGATTCGACCTGAGAGCGCCGGAACGGACTACCGAAGAGTTCCTAACCGAGCTTGCCCGCACGGATTTGCTCAGCGGGGGCGACAAGGATAATCTCGGCGAATTCCTGACGCACTGCGACCTTGTGAAATTCGCAAAGCATAGTCCGGCAAACGAGCAGATTCAGCGAACCTTCGATCTGGTGAAGAAATTCATAGAAAAGACGAAGAGCGAAGAGCGAAAAATCGACGTGACCGACAGAGTTAAGGCCGAACAATCCGTCGAAGCGGAGGTTGCATAGATGCAGTTCTATTCGCCGTGGGCATTATTGTTGCTTTTGTTGCTGCCGGTAGTGGCATACCTGTCGCTGCGCAAGGGGCGCAGCGCGGCGGTGCGGTTCCCCAGCCTGGTGGAGGTGCGGTCGTGCCACGTCTCGTGGCGGCAACGGCTGCGCCCGGCGCTTATGGCGGCGAGGCTGCTCTGCTTAGCCTTGCTGATAGTTGCGCTTGCCCGTCCGAGGAAGGGGACGGTTCTCTCGGAGATCTCCACTGAAGGCGTCGCCATAGAGGCGGTGGTGGACCACTCGGGCAGTATGCAGGCGGAGATGGATTTCGGCGAAAAGCTCAACAGGCTTGAAGTCGTTAAGAAGGTGCTGGCCGGCTTTATCGAGGGCGATAAGAAGGAGCTCACCGGCAGGAGCAGCGACCTTATCGGCCTGATTACCTTTGCACGATACGCCGATACGGTCTGCCCTCTGGTGCTGAGCCATAACGTGCTTCTCGAATTTCTCAAGAAGACGGAGATCGTCCAGATAGAAAGCGAGGACGGCACGGCAATAGGCGACGCGATTGCGCTGGCCGCTGCGAGATTGAAAAAGGCTGAGGAAGAAATCACCCTGAGAAACGCTCAACTGTTGCAGTCGAATCCCGCCGGGTCGGATGGGGGCGAGCAGGCCGGCTTCAAGATTAAGAGCAAGGTCATCTTGCTGCTGACCGACGGGCGCAACAACTTCGGAGAATATGACCCCGTCGCCGCTGCGGAGCTGGCCAAAGAATGGGGAATTAAGATTTATACGATAGGAATCGGCTCAGGCCAGGCATATACGACTATACAGACCGTCCTCGGAACCTACAGGATGCCCACCGGCCAGAATCTTGACGAGGGACTGCTGAAGACAATTGCCGAGAGGACGGGCGGATTCTACAGCAGGGCCGACGATACCGAGGCGCTTCGCGGCATCGTCAAGAAAATAGACGAGCTGGAGAAGACGCGCGTTAAGTCGATTCAATACACGCAGTATGCCGAGCGATTCGGGCCGTGGACGCTTTCGGCACTGATGCTTCTGGTACTGGAGATGTTGGGCGGCTGCACCGTGTTTCGCAAAATACCGTAACCAGAGGCGTGCTGTCATTCCGGCCTTGAGCCGGAATCCACGAGCCAAAACTGGATTCCCGCCTTCGCGGGAATGACAATAGGAATGGAATATGAATTTGGGAAACGACAAAGCGTTGTGGCTGTTGTTTGTTGTGCCGATGGCGCTATTGCCGGCCTACGTCTGGTGTTTCTGGCGCAAAGCGGCGACGCTGCGAATCCTGGCGGAGACCGAGATGCTCAAGAAGATTAACGTTTCGGTGAGCCTGAAAAAGCAGGTATTCAAGGCTTTGCTGCTGGTTCTGGGGTTTGTGAGCATCGCTCTGGCACTGACGGAGCCGAAGTGGAATCCGCAGCCGCAGCAAATTAAGCGCCAGGGCAGAGACATCGCCATACTACTGGATACGTCCCGGTCGATGCTGGCCGAAGACATAAAGCCCAACAGGCTCGAGCGGTCGAAAATTGCCATCAGCGACCTGCTCGAGACGTTGCAGGGAGACCGAATCGCCATAGTGACTTTTGCCGGCAATAGTACGGTGAAATGCCCGCTGACGCAGGATTACGCATTTGTGCGCATGGCCCTGGCCGATATATCCACCGAGAGCACCAGCAGGGGCGGGACTGTGATAGGCGACGCCATCCGAAAGGCGGCGACGGAGGTATTCGACAGGCAGAGCCGGGAGTTCAAGGACGTCATACTTATTACCGACGGCGAAGAGCATGAAGGCGAGGAGAGCTTTCCGGTGCAGGCCGCTGAGAAGGCCGCGGAAGAAGGAATCAGGATTATTGCCATCGGGCTGGGCGATGAAGACCAGGGCGCACGCATCCCGGTCACCGGGCCGGACGGTCGAAGGACATTTCTGATGTACGACGGCAAAGAAGTCTGGTCGAAGCTCGCCGGCGATAAGCTGCGAGAGATCGTCTTTCCCACGGGCGGCAAATTCCTGGCGGTCAGGCCGGGAGAGACCTTCAACCTCGACCAAATATACTCCGACCTGATTGCAACAGCCGCAAAACGCGAGCTTGAATCGACGACAATGATGAAATATGATGAAAAGTTTCAGATATTCCTGATGCTGGGAATTGCTCTGATAATTTGCGAGGCGATGATAAGTGAACGAAAAAAGACATAAACTATGTCCGGTATTGATAATTGCAATGGTCGTGACGCAGGTTGTCTTTGGCGAATCCGCTCGAACATTGACTCATCTCGGCAACAAACTTTACGGCGACGGCAACTTCAACGAGGCCATCAACCAGTACGATCAGGCCCTTGTTGATACGCCTGGGGCGCCGGAGCCAAAGCTCAACAAGGCCAACGGCTACTACCGGCTGGATGATCTGGCCAAGGCAATGGATTTGTACAAGGCCGTTGCGGCGGACGCCAAAGAGATGGGGCTGGTCGCAAAGGCGAAGTACAACATAGGCAACTGCTATTTCCAGCAAGGTTCGAAGCAGCGAGATTCGGACCTGCAGAAGGCCCTCGACGATTTCAAGACGAGTATTACGTATTGGCGGGGCGTGCTGGATATCGAGCCGGAGAATAAGAAGGCCGCAAGGAACATCGAGGTGGCCCGGCTGACAATCAAGGACATACTCGACCAAATCAATAAGCAGAAACAGGACCCCAACCAGCCGCAGGACCCAAACCAGTCACAACAACAGCAGCAGAACCAGCAAGGGCAGGGCCAGAAGCAGCAGAACGCCGCGCAGGACCCCAATCAGCCGCAGGATCCAAATCAGGCACAGAAGGCGAATCAGGGACAAGACCCGAACGAATCGCGGGAACCCAACCAGCCGGATCAGCAACAGCAGCAGGGCCAGCAGGAAAAAGAGCAACAGAGCGTCGCCCCCGACGCCACAGCGCAGGAGATACTCGATAAGGAACAGCAGCAGAAGGAACAAAGACAGATTCTTCAAAGAGGACGATACCAAAAGGTCGAAAGGGATTGGTAAGCTGCAACCATCCAGGGATGATATGAAACGTGCAACATATATGATTCTGGTTTGTGCGTTGACAGCCTCGGCATCGAGCGGGGCTTGGGGGCAGGTCCGCGTTGTTGCACAGGTTGATACCTCGAGGGACATCTACGTCGGCGAGAGCTTCGCTTATATGATCATAATCGACGGCGACAACAAGGCAGGCGAAGTCGATTTGAGCCCCCTGGCGAGCTACAATCCCCAGAGCACCGGCAACCAGGATGTCTCGCAGACCTCGACGACCATTATCAACAATAAGGTTTCGCGCAGCGTTACGAAACGCTACGTGATGGGCTACTCTCTAACGGTCCTCCAGGCAGGAGAGATTGAATTGCCGCCGGTGGCCGTGACGCTCGAAGGGACGCGCTACAAGACAAATGCCGTGCGAGCGAACATCCTCGAGCCCGGCACGACGGACAAGCTTGATTTCGACGTTGAGCTTTCGGATCAGCGGTGCTACGTTGGCCAGCCGGTCATAATGACCGTCAAGTTCTACGTAGCTGAGACGGCGGACGTTGGCGATTTTCAGTTCAACGTACCGGCTTTTTCCGATGATTCTTTTTATGTCGAGGACCCTGAGATTACGGATCCCCAGGCAAAGATGTTTCGCCTGCACACGGGCATGTCCGTTGCCGTCAGTCAGCAGCGAGTGACGCATAAAAACCAGGGCTTCACGCTGGTTTCTTTCAGCAAGGTTCTGATCCCGAAGCGGCCCGGCGAGATTAACCTGGGCGCCGCTTCGGTTACGGCCGCCCTTGCAGTCGGGCGGGTCCGTTCGAGAGACCCATTTTTCGACGATTTCGGTTTCTTCGGCTCGCAGAAACAGTACAAACGTTTTGCCGTGAGCGCGAAGCCATTGAAACTGACCGTATTGCCGCTGCCCGATGAAGGCAGGCCCGCCGATTTCTATGGCCTTGTCGGTCGATACACGATTGAGGCCTCGGCGGCGCCGACGAAGGTCAGCGTCGGCGACCCCATTACGCTGACAATCAAGATCGGCGGCAGCAGGTATCTAAAGCCCGTTCAATGGCCCGCACTGGAGCAAGTCGAGGAGTTGACGCGGAACTTCAAGCTGCCGTCGCAGAAGGCCTCGCCGACCGTTGAAGAGGGCTTGAAAACCTTCGTTCAGACAATACGGGCCAATAACGACAAGGTCGATCGCATACCGCCGATCCCGCTATCCTATTTCGATGCGGACCAGGGCAAATACATAGTGGCCCAGACGGCCCCCATTGCCCTTGAGGTTGCGCCGACCAAAATACTGACAAACACCGATCTCGAGGGAACCCAGCCCGAGCAGGTGAATAGGCAGGTCGAGGCAATCAAAGAGGGCCTCTCAGCAAATTATGAAGGGCCGGATGCCCTGGTAAATCAGGGCTTTTCGCTTTTGGCTGCCGCCGTGCATCCGGGGTATCTAACGATTTGGGCAGTTCCGTTGACCGGGCTGATTGTTAGCTCGCTCGTGAAGCTCCTGGCGCGAACCAGTCCGGAACAGGTCGCCCGGCGGCGCCGACGTATGGCCAAGAGCAAGGCTCTCAAGAAGCTAAAGACAATTACCGTCGCAGATGAAGAGCAGAGGCAGGAATTGCTTGTCTCAGCGATGAAGCAGTATATCGGGGATCGGTTCGACAAAGTCGCAGGTTCGCTGACGGCGGATGATTGCTGCGAAATCGTAGCCTCCGCGACGAATGATTCAGAGATTGCGGCGAAGTACAAGGACACGATAACGGCGTGCGAGGCGTCACGTTACTCCTGCAGCCAAGCCGACGTTGATACGGATCGTATTGATGAGGTCGCGGGTCTTATTCGCAGCATAGAAAAGAAGTCACGATAATGATTGGCCGAAAAACGTCATACATATTTATCGGTATTGCTCTATCGGCCCTGGCTGTCTATACGAAGGCGGACCCATCTAAGGATCGGCTTATCGACCTGTTCGACCAGGCGAACCAAGCGTTCAGGCAGGCAAATGCAACGACCGATAGCGATGAGGCGGGGAAACTCTACGAAAAAGCGATACTGAGCTACGAGAGTATTATTAGTCAGGGGCGAATACAGAACGCCAAGCTCTTTTACAACCTCGGCAATGCCTATTTTCTAAAGGAGGATATCGGCAAGGCGATTCTGAACTACCGTCGCGCCGAGAGACTCGACGGGTCGGACCGGGATATTCGCAAGAACCTTGAGTTTGCGCGGAGCCGCAGGATAGACAAGATCACGCCTAAAACGCAGGAACGCGTGCTGGAGACGCTATTCTTCTGGCATTATGACTTTTCTCTGCGAACAAAATTCACTCTTGCCTGTCTTTTCTTCGCAGCGGCCTGCATCTGCGTTACGGCGATTATCTGGCTTGGCCGAATCCGCCGTGGCGGACTCACGGCGGCTGCGGTGGTTGCCGGGGTCTTGATGCTGTGTTTTGCCGTCTCAGTGGCGGTGGAATCGCGGCACGCAACGGCGGTTGTTTGCGGCGTAATCACCGCGCAGGAGGTCGTTGCTCGCCAGGGCGACGGGCAAAGCTATCCGGAAAGCTTCAAGGACCCGCTGCATTCAGGCACCGAGTTTGACTTGCTTGAGCATCGTCCCGGATGGCTTTATATAGAGCTGCCCGACGACAGCGACGGCTGGATACCCGATAACTGCGCAGAGCTAATTTGACTGCTCAACGAGACCTTGGCGCCTGATTTCATTGATCCCGCTACTGCCGGGCAGTGAGATTGCTTCGTCGTCCCCAGAGGACTCCTCGCAATGACAATTTGCGACTTTCAGGTGTCATTGTGAGGCCCGTGGGGGCGTGGCCCTGCAATTGGTTATTCCCCTACGGGCGCGGACACTCTGGCGAGACGCACGGCCAAGCCCCATGGGCTCCATGTGGAGATGGCCGTGCCACTTCTCAGACACGCTGTCAGTATTCTCGTTTTGTAATGATGCCCGGCTGAGGGATAGGATACCTGCCGTGGGCGTCGGCCTGGAGGGGCGCAGGAGAATCCATCGTCAACTTGTCCAGATCCGGCGCCATCTCGTGGTCGCTGTTGAGGATCTGGTCGTAGGTGATTTCCTCGCCGGTGTGGGCAGCCATACGGCCCAGGCTCGTCACGAGGCTGGCTTTGGCGCCTCGCTCGGCTTCGTTGTAGGGCTTGTCGGCGCGGATGGCGTCCACCAGGTCGTTCCATTCGTTCTGATAGGGATTACTCTGGTCCTGTTCGACCTTGGATTCCCAGATCAGGCTCGACTTCTCCGGGTTCTGGCCGTTGTAAATGCTCGACGGCATTCCACAGTCGCCGCTCCTCGAGACAATCGCTATGCCTTTGCTGCCGTGGGCGTAGCTGGAGTAAATCTGTTTGCAGCCGTCGATGCAGCGCCCGTCCATCAAGAACTTGGTTCCGTCGGGGTACGTGTATTCCACCGAATAGGTATCGAGATTCTGGTCAACGTAAGTAACGCCTTCGGGACTCTGCCGATAATGGCGTCCACCGAGGGCCTGAGCCTTAATCGGCCAGGCGTTCTTCATCCAGCATAGATGATCGATTACGTGGATATAAAAGTCGCTGTAGTTGCCGCCGCTGGCCCAGATGAAACTGTGGAATCGCTGCACCTGGTAGAGCAGATCGCTGATGCCGTCCGGCTTGGGCGGCGAGCAGAAGAATCCGATCGGTCCATGCATGCGGTAGCCGCGCTGCAGAATGGTTTCGCCGATCTCGCCGTCCTGGATGCGTTTGGCGAGCTCTTCGAGCGCTCGGCTGTGACGGGACATCAAGCCCACTCCCACCTTGAGGTTCTTGGCCGACGCCTCCTCGGCGAGCTTGAACATCCGGCGAGTGGTCGGGCCGTCAACGGTTACGGGCTTTTCCATAAAGACATTCAGGCCCTTCTTGATTGCGTAGGTGAAATGCACCCAGCGGAAAGCCGGAGGCGTTGCGAAGATGGCGACGTCGCCGGGACTGAGGCAGTCCATCGCTTTCTTGTAAGCATCAAATCCGATGAACTTGCGGTCATCCGGGACATCCACCTTGTCGGCGTGCATGTTCTTTAAGTTGTCGTAGCTGCTCTTAAGGCGATTCTCGAAGACGTCGCCCATTGCGACGAGCTTGACGGGGCCTTTCTTGACGGACATTGCGTCCGAGGCGGCGCCTGAGCCTCGGCCCCCGCAGCCTATCAAGGCCACCTTGATAGTGTTGCTCTGCCCGGCATACATGCGCGGAGCGGCGGCGGCAACGAAAGCCGATGCGGCGGCGAGCCGACCGGCATCCTTCAAAAACTCGCGACGCGAATTGCTTATGTTGGTAATCTCGCTCATGACAGGTTTTCTCCTAACTGAATTGTCTCAACTTGAAATACACGTTTTTCATCCGTGAACAGCTATTGCCCTTCGGCCTAAACATCATAACGGCCGGACTGCTCACTATCATAGCCGTCGCATCCCGCTTTGCAAGCATCTTTTTCGCGTCGTAGTAACAATCCCGCCCGCAGAAAGAGAAAGTCGGAAGTGAAGTAAAGTGAGATAAGGTGAAACTAAAGTGAGCTAAAGTGAACTAAAGTGAAACTAAAATGAGCTGAAGTGAGCTAAAGTTGAAGAGAGAATCAACAACTTTAGGCACTTTAGTCACTTTTAACTTTAGGCACTTTACACTTCTCAGAGTGTTACCGCGTATATGCCTCAATCATTTTTCGCAGTGCCGGGGCGTTGGCCTGTTCGGGGCTGATGTCGAGAGATATCTGCCACTGCTCCACCGCCCGATCAGCGAATTCGGGATTGCCCTCGCCGCGCGCCTTGAGCATATAGGCCACGCCAAGTCCCCTGTGCGCCTCCGAGTCGGCGCTGTTCAAATCAACGGCAGTAAGATAGCTCTGAATCGCGGCATCGATTTCTCCGGACTTCAAATGGCAGTATCCAAGATACTGGTGAGCCGTGCTGTTATTGGGCTGAGCGGCAATGACGGAGGCCAGCGTCTCTTTGGCAAGGTCAAACCGCTCCATCTTCAAGTACCCGTAAGCCAGTTGCAGCGTAGTCTGCGGAGTTCGCTCTGCAGGCTGCAAACCTTTGTCGGATGATTCAAGGACGTTGACTGCAGCGCCGTTCTGCGGTTTTGGCTGCTCCGCTTTGGCCTTGCCCGTTTTGGTCTTGTCCGCCTTGGCTTTGCCAAGCGGCTGCGCCTGCGGCTTGGCAAACTCTTTGTCCCCGCGAAACGCCTGTGGAATACCGTTTTCGCCGTCTTCGCTCAGGGCCGCCGGCGTAGGCTCCAGGCCGCCGATGATTCTCGGAGTTATCAGTACGACCAGCTCGCTGATCTGAACCGACTCGCTTGAAGACTTGAATAGATTACCCAGGAGAGGTATATCGCCGAGCAGCGGCACCTTGGAAATATCCTTCGAGGTCTCTCTCTTGCGCAGTCCGCCGATCGCGATCGTCTGGCCGTCTCTAATTAGCGCCACAGTATCGGCCCGCCGCGTATCAACTGTCGGCGCGCCCAATACGGTCTGGTACATATCGCGGCCCCTATTATTCTGGCCCCTCAGCACTGCTATAGCGTTTTGACTTACCACTACCCCAAATTCAGGCATAACGTGCAGCTTGATTAAGCCGTCCCTTGCAATGTGGGGAGTAACCTTAAGCTGCACGCCGACGTCCTTGAACTCAGTGTAAGTTATGGGATCCTCTCTGGCCACCTGGCGCAGCTCCCTGTAGGGAATCTCGCGTATGATGCCAAAGTCAGCCGTCTCGTTATCCAGAACCAGAATCCGCGGATTGGCAAGAAGCTTCGACTCCACTTCCTTCTTGAGCATAGTCAAGGCAAGCTCCAAATCAATCGCGTCGTCAAGCAGGCTGAAACTCAACGTTCCGCCCCGCTCGCGGTCGAACGAGCCGCCCACCCATGGTTTTCTGCGATATTCAGTATAGGATTCCCTCGTGTAACTCGGCATGAGTGACTCGTATGTTGTCTCTGTCGTTGTAACGGGATCAACCGTGGTCGTGTCCGTTCGATCAGCCCCCGTAGGGTCGGTATATTGAACCACTTCGAAGTAATTTGAAGTCGTGGCATTCGGCGTAGTTGCAGATCTGTTTATCGTCTCACCCCAGTTATGGGGAGCTTCGTTCCTGACCTGCGTAGTTGTTTGCGCCGGCACGTAGGTTTCAGTTACCCCGGTAGGGTAAAGCATATCGCCCGAATCGGGAGTAACCTCATTGCGCTCGATGGTCTTCAAGGGGGTATTTCTCGCGGCATAGAGGGCAGCTCCCAGGTCGAATCCCTCTCTGGTCGTTATCTCGTATATTTTGACCTCGACGAGGACCTGCTGGGTCTGGCAATCTAACTGGGCAACAAAGTCATCGACGGCCTTGATCATCTTCTCGGTGTCGGTAACTACGATATGGTTGGTTCCTTTATTAAAGCCGACGCTGCCCTTATCCGAGACGAATCCGGCCAATGACCCGGCAACCTCGTTGGCGTCGGCGTAGGTGACGTGATAGACCTTGGAGATAAGCTCCTCCTTGGCGCGCGCGATCTCGGGAAGCACCGTTACCCGAATCATGTTTTCCGTAGCCACATAAGTAAAGCCGTGCGCCGCGAGGATGTTGGTCAGCGCTTCAGACAAGGGCACTGCGGTTATCTTCGCGGTCACGTTTCCGGTTACCTCGGGGCTTTTGACAATATCAACTCCCGTCTGATCGGCCAGGTCCATCAGCACCTTGTCGATAGATTCATCGACCCAGGCGCCGGTGATCTTTGTGCGCAGCGCAGCCTGGGCCTTCCCAGCCGCAGAGCCGGGGCCGTTGTTTGCGCCGGACGCCGCGGGAGGGATAACCATGGAGATTGTCAACAACATCAAAATTGTGACTCGGCAATATTCTTTGCTCGTCCTGCTCATAGCTATTTCTTCCATCAAAGCGTATTGCATCTTCTTCGAGGAGAGCTTACGTGAAGGATACTGAATCAACACCCCGGAAAAGCAGGTTTCATCACCACTTCACTTCACCAACCCATACAAGCTTCCTCTCAATTAACGTTGCCTTATTATACCACGTGCAAAGTCGCAGTTCAAGAAAAATCACCCACTCGGCGCTTTCGACTCCCCGCCGAGTCAATATACACCGCGCAGCTCACTCTGCTGCGCATCCATATCTCATATTATAGGACAGAAAGCCTCATTTCGCCACTCAAAAAGGCCCCTGACCATATTTTTTTGGCTCATCCCTTCGTCACCAGCGGAAGAAGCGATAGGGATCATCCCATTCTTCAGGCTCGTCCAAGTACAAGCCCTGCAACCACCGGCCCGGCTCACTATCTTCCACGGGCTTTGAGAACCGGGTCAGCAGCGGCGTTTCACCGCTTACTCCGAGGTTGGCTAAGAGGCGGGTTACGAGAAAGCCGGTGCGCCGGAACGTCCTCTTCAGCCCGAAGTTGTTTTTGTACTCGAACTGCCAAGGCGCCGATTGGCAGAAGACCAGGTTATTGCCGGAAGCGACGGCGAGTACGCCATCGCCGATGGTCTCCGCGCCCCCGGAGACAAGGCCGATCGTTCGAGGATCGCGGCTATGGACGTCCGCCGGCCCGATGCCCGCCAGGGGCGAGTTTGCCCCCGGCGGCTCGAAGTACGCGTTGATGTGTTCGGCCTGGTTTATCGAAACCTTGAAAGGCAGCAGCGCATCGGCGTCTTGCTGGGTTAGGCCGACGGCCAGCAGGTACCCGCCGGCCTTCAAGAATTCGCCAACCGCCTGCCTGTGCGCCGCGAGACCGTTGCCGCCCGACCCGACGATCAACACCTGATCTATCTTCAATTCGCCGCCGTCGTATGAGGCAGGCTGGACGCCCGCTGCCTGGAGGTGCGTCATCCCCGCCGGGTCGCCGATGTAAAGCGCATCCCGCCGGGGCGACGGCTTCCACACGCCGACGTATTCGAGGATGTTTGCGGCCAGTATCTGCGCCGCAGGATCGGTTTCCGTGCGCCCGGTGACATCCATCTGGCAGAAGAGCACCATCCCTTTGCCCTGCCGGTATTCCAACAGCGGGCTGTACTGCAGACTGAAGCCGCCGTCAATGATGGGCAGGAAGTCGCCGCACGCGGGCTTTTCGATGAGAACGGAGGCAACGCTGCCCCAGCAGCCGCAGCGCCACGCGCGGGTAACCGAGATGCCGCACCAGGTTACCGTCGGGGCGCCATTGAACTTTGGGTTCAGTTCGTACTCCAATTGCGGCGGAAGGATTGTCGCCTCGCCGCGCCAGTCCCTCAGGTGCTCTGTCTGAATTCCGGCCAGGGCGGGGTGGTCCGGCACTCGGGGAAAAACGTTGCGCAGGCCGTACTCCGCCACGCGGAAGCCAAATCGCTTCTCCAGCACGCCCGGCGTCTGCTCGAAAACGAGCACTTTGAGTCCGTCGCGCACGCGGCTGATGTCCGGCACCGGCCCATCCACGGTCATCGCGGCCTTGCCGACAATCAGTACATCGTACGTAGCGACGTTCGCCGCCGCATCCACAACCTCGAATCGCAGACCCATACTCTTGAGCAAGTCCGTCGTCTGCCCGTTGGGGTCGAACACGGCAATTTTAGCATCAAGACGCGGAGGTAGTCGGCGAGGAAGGACGTGGATAAGGAATTCGTCTTCCTGTGTCTGACCGGTGCTAAATACCATCTTTGCGCTTAGCTTATACTCGCCAGGTTTGACTTCAGCCGGGAGGGTGAAGAGCATCGGTATCCGCGCCTGTTGGCCGGTCTCAACGGTAACGCTGCTTTTACCGACCACAGGCTGGGGCAAGGCCAGCGACCAGGAGCAGTCGCAGCTCACCGGCACCCGCGAGTTGTTGATTATGACGATTTGCTTCTCGACCACCTCGCCCGGGTGAAAATTGTGGTCCTTACCGGTAAAAGAGGCGGGCGCCGCAAGCCGTCCCTGGCGGGACTTGCCGGCGATGTAGGCCAAGAGAGGCTGGTTGTTTCTGATTAGGGCCTGTGCGCCGGCGGTTGGCAGCCAGTCGGATGGTTCATAAGCCAAATCCATCCGTTCATATCGCTCCTGGATGTAGTCGGGACTGAATCCGGGCCGCTGCAGAATATCCCAATCAACCTTGAGCTCTTCTCTGCGGTTCCTGTCCATGCCCGGTCGCAGCTTGAAAAGGATATGGTGCTCCCAGGGAGAATTCGCCGATACGCCCCAGGTGCGGAATGCCCGCCAGTTGTCCGTATAGTACATCCCGAACACCTGCTCTTGCTCGGGGAAGTCGGTCGAGCCTAACTGGTGGGGATAGTCCCAGCGATGCCAGAGCTTGTCCTGGCGGAATTGTTTCGCCTCCCAGCGCAGATTTTCTTTTTCCATTTCGCTGATCCGGAAGGCGCGGTCGCCGAAGAACTGGGCGTTCCACTCGGCAAGGCAGAACTCCCAGGGCACGACGGCGCTTCCGAATTCCCTTTTGCCTTTGTACCACCCGCGATACATCGCCCAGTCCCAGGTGAAGGGCGCTCCGTATTCGCACATGAAGACCGGCTTGACGCCCTCGGTCGCCCAGTGCTCGAACCAGTCGGACATCTCCTGGACGGGAACCCAGTTCGGGTAGAAATTGCTCGCGTGCATCGAGCCGAGGTTGCCCGATGCGTGGTGATAGAGGATGCGGCCCGGGTCCAGCCGCTTGACTATCGCCTCGGCACGAAGGGCCTTTTTGACGTTGTTCATCGCCCACTGGTCGCGCTTGTCGCGGATGCCGTCGATCATGTCCGGGTTCATGTCCTCGTTGTAGCCGGTGGCGTTGTGGCTCATTGAGTACATTACCACCGACGGGTGGTTCTGTGCGGCGCGGACGTAGAATTCCGCGTGGCGGGCATAGCCGTTATTCTGATCGGCGTCGGGGGCCTGCCAATCATAGTGGCTAAAATGCGGCTGGGAAAAGGATACGAGCATCCCGACATCGTCCGCCGCCCTGAGAACCTCAGCAAAGCTCAAATGCGAGCCGGGCTCACAGCCGTAGTTGTGAGTATAGACGAAGTTGATTCCGATACTTTTGAGACGCTCCATACTCTGCCGCGCAGCATCGTAGGTGGCCATCGCAGCAGAAATCGCGGTGTTATCAAGCGGCACGGCGGAGAGGAAGATTCGGCTGCCGTTCAGGTAGAAATCGCGGCCGTCGATCCAGAGCTCGCGGAAGCCGAACCGCACCGTAAAGGCCGTGTCCAGAACCTTGCCGCCTGCGTCGAGCAGCGATACGGTCGCCTCGCACTGGTTTTGCGGCGTGTGGATGTCCCAGAGCTGTCCCGGCTGCCATTTCTCGGTGAACGCCATCCGGCCATCCTTGATGTCGCTCGTGCCGAACAGCTTGCTCGTGAACTCTCGGACGGCCCGGCCATTCTCGCTCACTTGGGCGCGCAATGTATATTGTGCATCCGCCGAAAAATTGAGCAGCGCACAGTCGAATTTTATCTCCGAGTTGCGCACCGAGGTATCCACCTTTACGTCAGCGAAGTGCGGCCCGGAGGGTGTGCCGACTAAGAAGACGTCACCGCAAAGACCGCGTCGGGCCACTGAGCCGGTTACGTCCCTGGCCGCGGCCGTGTCCGTATAGGAGAGCATCACGCTCTTTAGCGGCAGCGACACGACGAGCAGCGACAGAACGTGTTTGGTCCCGGGGCGGGATATGTCCGTGATGTCCACCTCCCCTGCCGGGAACAGAATATCGCCGGCCTTGTTTCCGTCAACGTAAACGGCTGCATAAGAATTCACGTATTCGGCTGATACTGCAATGCGCCGGCCCGCCCAATCGGTTGGAATCGTAATTTCCCTCTCGTACCAGGCCGCGGTGAGGTTGCGCAGGCTCGCGTCCTTCCACTTCGGATGGGCGTGCACCTTCTGGCTGTCTTTCTGCATGTAGTCGGTGGCTCCGGGCCAGCAGCCGGGGACTTTGAAATAGCCCCAGCCGTCGCCCGGCGCCGAGTCGCTTTTCGGATCCGCCGGCTGCCATCGCCACAGACCATTGATGCAGATCCGCTGCCGCGTGGGCGTTGTCTCGTGATGGGCTTTGTCCAGGTCCCAGACCGCTTCGGCGCCGGGCGGCAATGAAGCGTCGGTCTGCGCACGAGCCACTGTCTCGGTCATACCTGCCGCCAACAAGATCGCACTCAAAATCCGGACTTTCCGGTACGTGTTCATAACATTCTCCTTATGCTCTCGCCGATTCGAAATCGACAATAGATGGGTGTGATTCCAAAACCTGATCTCAACGCGGGCTTGCGATTGTGCTCGTATTGTCAGTTCTTGGCCTTGGCCTCGCGTCTTTTGTCGTGGGCCTTTTCGATCATCTCCTTGATGTCGAAGCCGAGCGGCCTACCTTGCTCGTATTTTTGTCTGGCGGCGACAAACGCTTCCTCAACACCTGCCGGCAGCACACGGTCCGGCTGAGTCTTGTCGGGAGGAAGCCACCAATTCATTCTCTCGCTGTAACACCAGACATACTCGTCCGTAGTGGTAAGTGCGTAGTAGGTATTGTGTTCAAAGAACTGCAACTGCTCTTGAGGTGAAAGGAAATAGCTTGTCGTCTCCTCGGTGCGCTTTGCCAGGGTTTGATCGATATAGAGGGCCATGCCCGCCTGGACCTGCGCGTTGTATTTGGCTCGCAGGTTCTCCGGAACGAATGATTGTACCCGCTGCCTGATGAGGTGATAAGCTCGGAAGAAACTCTCGGGGCTTTCATAGTAGTACGCCGACTCGTTGCCGTCTATGAGGATAGTGCCCGGCGAAGCGCCTTCAAGAATACCGATATAGAACGACGGCAGCAGGACCATCCACGTCTTGAGGAGCTTTTCCTGGCGGACCTTCGGGTCCGGCTCATCGACGATGCCGTCGTACAGGCCGAACTGGAAGAAGCTCAAGACCCTCAGATTGGGCATATTTGTCTCCAGGGCTTGGATGAACTGCCGACCGCGTTTGCGGACCTGGTCGGCGACCTCATCAAACGACCTGTCTTTGTAAGAGCCGGGATACACCCAGGGGTCGGTGCCGTAGGGTTCGGGATCGAAGCATACGCCGACACAGTGCCCCGCCTGCACGGCCAGGGAGAAAAGTCTCATGTTCTCGACGATGGCGTTCCAATGGTCGTCATTGAACCAGTCCATCTTCCAGTTGTTGGCGGAGTAGAGCGTGAGGAAATTGTCGGTGAATTTTTGCCACTTAATCCTGGCGAGCGTATCCAACTGCGGCTGCAATTCATCCTTCTTCCAGACGCCCGTGTCGAATACGTGGTCGAATCCCTTTGTGCGAAAGATAATGCCTTCGAAGGGCCGTTTTTCCATCTCCTGAATGTTCTGCTCGACGAAATCAGGGTATGGGACGTCCCAGCCGTACTCGACAATCTTTTTCTTTGGCCGCGGTTGACCGACCGATTGTTCGGGGGAAAAAACCACACAGATAAATATCGCCGAAAAAATCACCAAGAGTCGTTTTTGCAACATAATTGGTTCTCCATAAACCTATCATCGAGTATTCAATACCTGGCGACGATTTCCTGCCGTTCGCTGAGCTTGCCAGGCAGAATTATCCACTCCTTGTCGGCGTCAAAATTCTCGTAAGGCCGGCCGTTGACGGTAACGCTCTTGATCTTGCTTCCATCCGGATGCCTCAGCCGCAGAAGAATGCTCTCCGGAGGATTGCGCCGCGGAGGGTCAAGGACGGCTTTGATCAAGCCTTCGGCGGCCTTCGACTCTATCGTGAAAGACAGGGCGCCGAAATTGGACGGCGCATTCCTGATGCCGACGTTGCTTCCGTGCGCCAGCCAGTATCTGGGTATGGCCTGGCCCAAATAGAGCTTTGGCCCCATTTCGTTGACAAACATCAGCCGGAGCCAGTACGTTGACTGGGCCTCATCCGAGGACTTGAAGTGGTCGCCTCTGGGGTATCCGAGCTCCGGAAGTGAGTGTTCGTTACACATTCGGATTTCGGGATAGAAGGCCGAGGCGAAGCCGTTGAAGTACGCGCGGATAAAGTGCTTGACGTCGTCCCGCCAGAGATACGGCAGAGGGCCGTCGAGCAGATTGGCCTGCATGGAGAAGCCGCCGCGAGAAAACCAGAACTCCTCAAATGCCGGTATCGCGTAGCCGTACCGCTCGGATATGTAGAGGTTATCCTCATAGTCCTTGAGTATCCACTCGGTCTCCGGGGCATCCGGGGCGAGCAGGCCATAAGCCGGCAGGAACACCGCCCCTTCGAGCGTCTCTCGCAGCCAGCCGTGGGCGCGGCCGCGCTCGTAGAGCCGGGAGGGAATCTTGGGCACGTAAGTTGCGTCGCGCAGCCGGACCACCGGGCAGCATACGCGAGCCTCGGTTATGCCTCGCATGAAATCGTCGTAATATGCCTGCGCTTCTTTCTGAAGTCTTGGACCTTCCGGATGTCCGTAGTCGGCCAGTGCCCCGGCCAGGGCCTGAAAGCCCCAGACTGTGGCGCTATTCGTGGCCAGCCAGTGCCAGTAATCGGTAACGTCTTCCAACGAACCCGTCGGGAGCCAGCCGTACTCAAGAGGCTTGACCCCGTCTTTCAGCAAGCTCATCGTGGCCTTGCGTTCGTTAGTCACCCAGTCGCAGGCCTTGATGAGCTTTGGCGCGGCCTGCTCCATCCAGGCTCGGTCTCTCGTCAGCCGCCAGTGCTGCGCCATGTTCCACATCACGTACCCGTGACTCTTGTTATATCCGCCGGTTTCGTGGCCGCCGGCGCCGTAGAACTGGCCCTCGCTGCTCCGGAAGTTGCCGGGCATCGAGACCGTCCCCTGGTAGTGCAGGAACGAATCGAGATTGTGCTGCGCCTGCTCATGCAGGCCGCGGCGGTCCAAATCGCTTATCATCATCGCCGACTCATTCGGATAGACGCCGTAGTGAAACGTGCCGACGTGGGCGTGCAGGAGGTCGGAATCAAGCTCCTTGAAGCAATTGACCAAAAGATGCCTCAAATGGGCCTTGTAGAAATCGTTGATCCAGGGTTCGGGCGTTTCGATCTGTGCGGCCTTGGTGGTCAATTCCCGCCAGAATTCGCAGATTCGCTTGGCGTCGGAATCGAAATCGCGTTTCCGCAGAGCCTCAATTTCCTTCTCATCCGTCAGCGTGACGGAGGGTATGCAGATGTGCAATGTCGCTGCATCGCCGGGTCGGATGTCCGCCGCCCAAACGGTTGAATCTCCGTCTTCGGCGAAGGCGCCCTGTTCTCCGCCGGCGACCAAGAATCGCAATCGAGGACCTTTGTCGGTCTGCGCGACGGCCCGGCCTTGCTGAACGGTCAGCTTGCCTTCGCCGCCCGCCCCCGATGCAAAACGCAGTTTTGCAGAGGCTTGCTGCGTCTGCGAGACATTCACCATTCTAACAGTCATCAGAAGGGCCGTCGGGTCGTCCAGGTCAATATCATTCAGGTCGGCATCCAACACATCCAGGATACTCGTCTGCTCGTAATAGACGGGGCCATCCTGCCACCAGGTATGCAGGAGCGGCAGGTAGCCATCTTCCAGTTTTCGTCCGCCGCGCAGCGTCTCATCGGGGAAACCGAGCGAGATTCGCAGCGTGTCTCCATCCCATTGTTTGCGGCTGCTGTCTCGGTCGCTTCGCTGCACGGAGAACCATCGGCCCACCGCGGTTACGTCTATATCGCCGTTGGGATGATGCCTCATCGTATTGCGATTCCCAGGTAGGCCGTGGACAAACCAGAGCGGACGCTTCAGAGGCATATCGTTCCATGCCCTTGAAAGGGTCTGTTCGGAGGCTTCTTTGACGCGATCATACACCGTCCGCCCTCGGAACCCCGCGGCAAGAGCCTGGCGGTAGCCGTCGAGGGTGACGGCGTCCTGCGCCCGCGCGACCAGGACGCCGAGGTCGTCAACGAGAATACGGTCGCCCCGCGCAACTTCGTCGGCGGCAAACGAGAACGGACGGCGGCTTGACCGAACCGTAACGATTGTCCGGTCGTAGCGGTCATCGGCAGGGTCTCTTGCCATCAGAATATCCGCCTCGATGCCGGCATCCGCACCAGCGGGCAGAGACCATTGCAGGTCGCCGCCGATCTTGACAGGGGCATCACCGACGGGGCGCACATCTAAGAGACGCCCGTTGTGCACCTCAAGCCGGCCTGTTTCCATCCCGGCAGTCTCCACTGCGGATAAGGCCGGTTTACCGAAATGAATACGGATTTTCAGGGGTTGATAGGTTGATTCGGTGAGCGCCTGCAGACTGCGAATCTGCGATACGGGCCGGGCAAAGAGCAGCCGAATCCACAGAGTTTTGCGGTAAGCAACACCCGGCCCTTGCACGCCTTTAATCTCCTTGGAGGTGATCGGCAGGAAAGTGAACGTCCAGGCTTCCCCCTCTACGTTGACGGATGTTCGACCATCTACCCACTTGCCGTTGGTCCAGTCATCCATCGCGTCCCATCCCACCCCTCCGGCCCCTCGCTCGGCCAGGACCGGGTCGCCCTTGCCGTCCCACGTTCTGTGCCAATACTGGAGCTTCACATCGCACGGGTCCGGCAAGGTCTGCCCCTCTTCAAATCGGACAACAACCTGCCTGACCTTGCGCGGCTCAGCCCATCGAATACCGTGCCACCCGCCTGCGGCGTCGGAGACCCGAAAGCCGAATGGCGCGATATCGCATGCCTCGCCCGCCTCGGCGGAGCGCGACGCAGCCGGGCCGGAAACCATCTGTCCGCCCCTCTGGCTCGCCAGGAGCGGATAACATGTGAACATCAGACATGCTGCAACTGAAATCCTTGTGTTTTCGGTGATTTTCGCTATTGCCATAACTGTGTCTCCATTAACTAACAGGGCCGCGTTGTGCCGGCCGGATGTGAACATTGTACACGGGCAATCCGCAGGTTGCAAGAATCCGCACGGCAGCGGAAAGCGCTCTCAAGATCACAATGGCCGGCTGCGGCCAGAGCCGGAAGGAGCGGTTCTGCCCTTGCAGCCGCGTCACCGGTCGATGGCATTGACAGGCGCCCGGACTGCCGTGATGTGCAGCGTGCTCAAATGGAGCTCCGCCAGTGCCAGCACGAGCGTATCTGCCCCTGTGATGCTCTCATAGTGGTCGGTCTTCAAGCTCGCTCTCGGCAAAGGACTATCGCCGAAGAACTTCTCAATCGCGACCTGGCCGATTCCGAACGCCCGGTCATGGTATTCCTTTCTCGCGGTTATTCCAAAGCAGGCCAATTCGAGGCTGACTGCCTGGCCGAACGTCATCGGCCATGCGTCAACGCCGTCGGCCGGCATCGAATCCATATATGCATCGGCGGCGGCGACAATCAGGTCACGATACTTGGTGCTCCCGGTGTTGTGGTATCTCGATACGCACATCATAGCAACCGCGGCGGTGGTGAAACCTCCGTATTTTGCGTCCCAGAGCGAGGTGAGGGGACCGTCCGATTCGCCTGTTGCAAGGTTGAAGCTCAGCGCGAAGCCTTTGGCGTTCTTCAAATCGTGCGACAGCGAGCAAAAAACCTCATCTTCACGCAGAGCGAATTGTCGCAGGCGGGTCCGCAGGGGCTCGGGCACTTTGCGTGCAGCCCCGTCGCAATCGATGGCTAACGACAACGACAAGGCCGAGTTAGCTTTGGGCGAGCCGGAGGTGACTTCGATGAGTCCCGTCTTTGGGTGACACTTTTTCTCATACCGCGCCAGCAGGACTTCGATCGCGGTAAGAAAAGTCTTATCTCCGGTATAAGCAAAGGCCTCGGCCCAGGTGCGAATATAGAAGCCGGCGTGCCTGGCGAAATCCATCCCCGCTTCAGGCAACGATTCCTGGAAATTAGCGTGGCGATTAAATGCCCCGGTCTGGTGGTCCGCTATCTGGCTGTTCCATAGTCCCAGGGCAAATTTCTTGCTCTGCTCGGGGGCCAGCTCGAAGCACTTAGGCCAGAGGAGCCAGGGCCTGGCAAACTCGTGCGCCGGTTTTTCAGTACCGCAAGCCGCTTCATCGGTCATCACGTTCCAGGACAAATGCTCGCCCCACGGCAAGAGGCCCGTCTGTGGCGACTGTGTGTTTTCGAGAAACCACTTGATCGCGCTATCCGCCGCCTGGGAATAGCGGTCCTGGCCGGATAGCTCCTTTAGGAAGTACATCAGCCGCAGAAGATTCTCGTCAAGCTGCGGATTCGCCCCGACAAGCGGCCCATCTGCTTGCCCCGGTCGATCCGACTGGCGTATGCCGGCAGGCGCCGGCGGACGGTCCTGGAGCGGGCTGAGCGTCTGTCTATCCAGAGCGCTTAGGAATAGGCCGGTTTTCTGAGGGCCGTAAGTATCCCTGCCGTGTTCGAGCATTGCATCGGCGTAACTATAGAAGGCCTTGGCGAACGGCGAAACCGGGATGCCATCCTGGAATATCTTCTTGAGGTCGAGCTCCTCGCCCCGACTGGCCGACACAGCCGCCAGAACGGCGACGCAAATCCCTAATATTCTACCACGGCACATCCGTCGTTCTCCTTAGCGGTCAATAGTATTGGCAGGCATCTCCATATCCAGATTGTTCATCGCCGCGTGAACCTCCAATAGCGCCAGCGCGAGCGAATCGGCGCCGGTAATCGTCTCGTAATGGTCCGTTTTGAGGCTTGCCTTCGGCAGAGGGCTATCCTGCCAGAACATCTCGACGGCCATCTCCGCAAAACGGCAGGCCTGTTCAAGATAGACCGGATTATGCGTGAGCCTATATGCCGCCACCTGCGCGCTGATTACGTGGGCAAAGGTCATCGGCCAGACATCGACATCCTCCGTCGGCAGCTCGTCGAGATACGCCTCCGCCACGGCGACAACGATGTCGCGAAAATCGGTCTTGCCCGTCTGGTTAAAACGCGCCAAGGCGAACATAGCCCAATCCGCCGTAGCGCCCGCGGAGTACCCCGCCTGCCAAGTCGGCTTGAACGCCCAGGTTCCATCCGCGCGGCCATAGCTTTCTCGCAGGTCCCGCAGGATCAACTGGTCCTCCGTCTCGGCGAATTGGCGGAGCCGCGAAGCCAACGGCTCTGTCACCATCGACGACGCCGTTTCGACGTCTAAAGGCCCGATTGTGGCCGCCGCCTTGCCGTCGCCCCCCTGCCGCTTGCGCTCGAACCGCGCCAGCAGCGCCTCGATTGCTCGCAGGAACGTATCGTCTTTGGTGTGCTTGTATGCGTGTGCCCAGGTGTGAATGTAGAAGCCGGCGTGTCGGGGAAAATCCTTGCCATCCGCCGGGCCGTGGCGGTCATAAGGGGCGTGGCGGTCGAAGCCGCCCGTCTTCTGGTCGGCGATCTGGTGATTCCACAGCCCCAGAGCAAAACGCTTCGAGGCCTCCGGCGCCAGCTCGAAGCTTCTATCCCAGAGCGCCCACGGCCGGGCGAATTCGTGGGAGAATTCCGTTTCGCTGGAGATCGGCTGATCGAGGATCGCGTGCCAGGATAGATGCTCGCCCCAGGGCAGCAGTCCGGTAACGGGAGATTGAGCGTTCTTGAAGAACCATTCAATTTCATTGTCCGCTGCTGCTCGATACCGATCATCGCCGGTGATGCTGCTGAGGACGTAAAGCGCTCTGAGCAGATTCTCATCGGTTTGCGGGTTTGCGCCGACGAGCTCGCGCCAGGGCAGGCCGGCGCGGTCGCCCCTGCGAATCCCGCCCGGCGCCACGGGACGAATCGTCAGCGGTTTGAGAGTTCGCCGGTCCAGCGCGCTCAGGAAAAGCCCGGTCTTCGCAGGCCCATAGACATCTCTGCCGGAGTCTATCATTGCATCGGCGTACCGGCGGACGACGTCCAGGAATGAGCGCCGACTTGTCTGTATTGCCCGGATAGTCACCACGGGATGAGTGTCGTTTATGGAATCTTCGATGTAGTCCCGCTCGTAGAATCGGATACCGCTGCCGCCGTGTCCCTGGCCGGTGATGATGTCGATGTCGCCGTCCGCGTTCCAGTCAACGGCATCGGCGCCTGAAATCATCATGATTGAGTACGGCTTAACGATCTTGAGGCCCTGCGGATCGGCGAATTTCGGCTCTTCGCCCGGTCCGCCGGAGCCGACGTTCTTGTAGAAGCGTATGCTGTGCTCAAACTCGCAGCCGATGAAGTCCTTCTTCCCGTCGCCGTCCCAATCGACGAACGAGCCGAGGTTCGGCCGCATATAATCAGCTACTGGGATCTTCTTGGCGGCAGCAAAAGACATTTCTTTGCCGTCGCCGACGTTCTCAAAGAAGTAAAAGCCGGGATTCTCCTGGTCGGAGAAGACGATGTCCTGCTTTCCGTCGCTGTTCCAGTCACAGGCCATGATGTGGGAGCGGGTTCCCCGGTCTATCGGCGCGAGCTTTCCATCCGGGCCGACGGCCTTGACCTTGAGACCGGGCCACAGAACAGGCTCGCCCCCAGGGGGCTCGGCGTCGGTTCCTTCGTTCAAATAGACTGTAACAGTCCCCGCGCCGTCCGAGACTACGATATCTTTGCGGCCGTCTTTATTCCAATCGCAGATGTCCGGCCGGGCGTGGCCGCCGCTCTTTGCCAGAGACAGTATCTCGCCGGCGGCGCGCAGCTTCTCTGGGCCGGCGAAGACAGGCGCCCGATTATTTGTCGTGTTGCGAAAATACCAGATGAATCCGTCGCAATCGCCCGCAATCAGGTCGGTCCTGCCGTCGTTGTTCCAATCCGCCGCCCTGACGACGTTCTGCCGAATTGCATCGCAGATTTGAAACTCTTCGGTATAGGGCGCGCCGTGATGTGCGTCACGCCTGACCCACTTGGGCGATATTCTTGTCCCCGTGTTCTCAAAAAGGGCGCCGTAGTCGCGCTTCAACGGCTGATTCAGGTCCGTCAGCTCCCAGGCCCTATCCACGACGAAATCGAGCAAACCGTCACCCGTGAAATCGGCGACCGTGACGCGCGGATGGCCGCTCGGCTGCACGTAGAGGTCGTCGTGTGCAATGACTACACCTTTGGCGAATGTAGGTTTGGTTCTCGGCGGCGTCGTATCGATGTTCTCGAAGAACAGGATTTGGCCGGCCTGCGGCGCAGCGAAGAGGTCCCGGTCGCCGTCGCCGTCGATGTCGGCAACGTCGAAACAGGGATTGAATAGCTCAATGTCTTTGCCGCCTGCCTGGATAGTCACGGCATCGGCCAACCGCCAACCGCCTGATTCATCGCGTCCCAGATTACGGTACAAATAGCAGTGATTGTTGAAGCCGAGGATAACATCGGTCAGGCCGTCTCGGTCGCCGTCGAAATCCTCAACGAAAACAACCGATGGGAACCAACCGCCGGCCTGCTCGCCGCCGGCTACCGGCGCACCGGATACGGTCTTGAGATAACCCCTATCTACAAACGTAAGCTGGCCCGCCGGCGCCGCAAGGCGTCCCTGGCGGGATTCGGTCCTATTCTCGAACCACACGACCTTGCCGGCGTACGGGCCGTCCATGAAGCTGGGGAAGAGATCCAGGTCACCGTCACGGTCCCAATCGTAGAAATGCGGCAATACCCAGCTTCGGTTGTTGTGGTCGTTCTTGGGTAGAGTGAAGAGTTTCCCGCCCGAAGTTAACCGGCCGCGGTCAACAAAACGATTCCCGCCGACGTTCTCATAGCAGTATATGAAAGGCTCAACTCCGCCCTTGAACAGATCGAGATCGCCGTCGGCATCCAGGTCCGCAAAGCAGTCAAAATGATGTGCGCCTATCTCGCGTCTTTTGTAGTCTTCCCGGAAGAAGTCGCCGTCTCCAACAAGCCCCGGATAACGCTCGGGGCGGCCTAAGTCCGCCTGGGGACGGCTGGCGCCGCCTGATTCTATTGTGTCGAAATAGGCGGCAAACTGTGTGCACGTCTGGTCGGGAATAACAAAATGAAGCGTCACCTTATCGATGCCGTAGTATTTGTCAAGCCGCCAGGCGGTAAGATAGCGTTCGTACCCTTTGCGCGTTTCATCGAAGACTCGCGGCAGGCCCGAAGAATCATAGGCCACAACTTCGATAGTATGCTCGTCAAAGCCCCCGGCAGCGCCATTCTCGGATAATGCCCGATCGAAGTCTAATTCCACGCCCGCCGGCGAATTTGATCGAGCGACGCCTCGAGAATCAACGTCAAGGATAATTCGGCACTCCTTGGGCGAAACCCACGGCAGCTCATGCCCAAAGGCGGTTTGCCCCGAGGTCAGGCAGACGCCGGCGGCGATGGTGAGCATAAGATTCAGCATATCTGAGGAACCTCTTGTCATCTGTTCATTCATGGCGATACGTCCGAGGCTGGTATCCGGGCCAACACCGTCAGGTGCATCGGCAAACCGGAATAGTCTAAACGAATCTGCTTAGAAGGCAATAGTATTGCCCTCATTGTCGGCGGACTCGTAACAGGCAAGTATCAGTTTCAGATTGTGCAGTGCATCCGCCGCATCCAAAGGCCCGTCGTCCAGGATGGATTGGGCGTGTCCGGCAATCACAGCCTGGTAGATATTCGATACCTTGTCGATCCTGATTCTCTCAGTAACTCCGGCCCTTTCCAGATCCAGGCGGACTTTCACCGGCTCTCCGCGATGGCCGGACAGCTGGAACAGGGTGGCGTATCCTCTGATTATGCCGTCAGTTCCATAGACCTCGTAGCCGAGGTTGGTTAGCGTGCTCGCCGGACCGCCGCGAGGTTGATTGAAGGCCACGCGCGCCGTGCCTTGAACGCCATTCTTCATAGAGAACTGCACAAATGCCCCGTTCTCAACGGCTATATCCAACGTCTTTGGCGTATAGACGCAGCCCAAAGACTTGATCTCGCAGCCCAGCAGGAACTCCGCCATATATAGACAGTGACTTCCCACGTCGCCGATAGGACCGCCGATCTCCTTCGGATCGGCACAGCGCCAACTGGCCGCCTCCGCCGGCGTGGAGCCGTAGCAGAATTCCATGTGCAGCACTATGTCGTTGACCTGCCCGATTGCCCCGTCGTCTATCAGGTCTTTCGCCTTTTGGTTGTATGCGTTTTTGGTCATCATGTGGTCCACCGCAAGGCTGATGCGGCGGCGACGCGACATCCGCTGAAGCCGCCCGGCATCCTTTAGAGTCGTGGCCATCGGCTTTTCAATGAGACAGTGCTTGCCGGCCTTAACGGCTTCTTCCGCTATGGGAGCGTGGGAGCGGTTGTTTGTCGCGATAAACACAGCCTCAACTTGCGGGTCGCCCAGGACGTTCTCGACGGAATCATACCATCTCAAGCCCAGTTTTTCGGCTGCATCCTTCCTCGCCGGCTCTTTGTCCGTAACGCCGATCAGCTCAGCCCGAGGGTGGCCGGCAAAGCGGTCTTTGTCAACTCCAAAGCCCTCTTTGGCAATCCTGTTCTCAGCAATACCGCCAAAGCCAATAATGGCATATCTTATCTTTCGCATTGAAACGCCTCCTCTATTTTGCGTAGGCCCGAATCACCTTCGCCAGAGCTGCGCCGATCTGGCGACAATCCTCTTCTGAGAACGTCGGGAAGGCAAAGCAGGTAAATGTGTGGCTCTGGTGCCAGAGAGCGTTGGGAACTTCGACCTTGCTGTAATCGACATTTGCAGGGTCGGTGTATTCGCTCGACTTGAAGGGAAAGCCGCTCCTGCCGAAGGCGTTGTGCTCGGTATATGCCTTCTCGGTGTGGCATTGCGGCCAGAAAACCCTCCAACAAGGCGCGCCTTCTGCAAATGCAGCCTGTACGAATTTGTCGATGTCGCAGGTCATGTTTTCAATATCGAGTGAAAACGCCAAAACATACCAGCCATTCCTACGTTCCGGCGTATCAACCGGCGCATACTTGACGGGAGCAAGCTCTTTCACAAGGTCAATAATGATACGGGCGTTTCGTTCACGGCGGGGCATATTCCAGGTATCCATACGTTCGAGCTCGGCCAGGCCGATAGCTGACTGCATCTCGGTCATCCGATAGTTCCATCCGACCACGTTGTGGATATAAGGCAGCCGCTGCTCCAATTCGAGGAGGTTCAGCCGCTCCTTAACGTCGTAGCCGTGGTCACGAAAGCTGCGTGCTTTCCAGGCCAGGTCCTCATCATCCGTGGTAACCATTCCGCCTTCGCCGCCCGTGGTGAAGGTCTTATTCTGACAGAAGCTGCAGGCCGCAATATGACCGAGCGTCCCGGTCTTCCTGCCCTTGTAGGCCCCGCCGAACGCCTCGGCATTGTCCTCTATCACATAGAGCCTGTTCCGCCCGGCGAAGTCCAGGATGGGATCCATATCACACACGTTGCCGTACAGGTGCACGGGCATAATCGCCCTGGTCCGCTCATTGACGAGCCTCGCCGCTGATTCAATACTGATGCAATGATCCTCGATGTTCACATCGGCGAACCTCGGCACCGCCCCGGCCTGCACTATGGAAAAACTGCTGGCGATGAACGTATAGGTGGGCACAATCACTTCATCGCCCGGTCCGATTCCCAGAGCGCTGAGGGCAACGTGCAAGGCCGATGTCCCCGAAGATGTGCTGACCGCAAACTTGCTGCCCTGCCACTCGGCAAACCGCCTCTCAAACTCCATGCCCCTGGGTCCCGTCCAGTAATTGACCTTCCCTGATCGCAAGACATTTTCTACGGCCCTAATCGCCTTCTCATCGAACTGCGGCCAGATGGGCAGCTTGTTTGTCACTGCTTTAGGGCCGCCTGCAATTGCCAATTTCTCGGACATCGTGCCTTCCTTAATATGCCAACACCAACGATTCGCATCGTTTCGTCTGCCACTGAGGACACGGCAAGGACTTGAACCAAGCCGTGCCAAAGACCTAATCGCCCGGCGCCGCTGTGAGCTCCCACGCAAAGACGGATCGAGGGGTAAATTCGACCTGGGGCTGATCAGTTGCTTGAATGGTGAACCTGGCTTCGGGCACGCCGGGCGCAATCTTAGTCACATTCAGCGCCTTGCCACGAAGATTGTATTCCGTCGGACTGAATTGAACATTGGCAGTCAGGCTTTGGTCGGACACATTTGCAAACAGCAATATCACCTTGTTCTTACGTTGAATTTGCCATGCGCCGGTCATGATTGCAGGAGTGGTAATCGGCCACTCACCCTGCCACTGCCAATCCGCAGTGACTTTCGGGATTTCGCCGATTAGTCTGGGCGGCCTGGCCATTTGCCCGGCATAAAAGTACTCCGTCAGTTGCCGGCGCAGTTGAATACAGTCCCGCAGGAATTGTCCGCAATCGGGACGGTTGATAATCTCAGGACCGAACCACCCAATCTGCTCTCCAAACACCAATTGCTGCCCCGCCTTCATCCGGTTGGCCAAATCTTGACTGGGGCCGCCCCTGTAGGCCCGCCCGAACATCTGTATTGCGCCGCCATAGACGGCAGGAAACGCCGGCACCATATTCTGCTCCTGCCAGTGCCAGGTCAGGTAGCCGTCGAGCCATTTGATGTAAGGCTCGGCGTTGCACTCCGTTGTCAGCATACATTCAGCCGGCTTGGCCGCGCGGATTGCGTCGAGCATCTTCCAATAGCCTTCCGTCCACCAGTGGCCGCCGCCGAGAGGATGGCCGTGGGATGCGTCAAAACACAGCTTGGGCTGCGCAGCGGCAATCTGGTCGATATAGACGCCGTTCAACCCGTACTCGTTGAAGAGCCGCAGGACAATATCGCGCACCCGGCCCTGCCACAGCGGAGTCGATGGGCACATAGCAGCCAGTTGAACGTTATTGCCGTCGGATTCCTTGCTGCCGTAGCTCTCTGTGTACGGATTGCCCGCTTCATCTTTGGTTGATGCCGCCAAGGCAACGGAAGTGAACTGCCAATCCTCGGCGCCCTTGTCGCGCGTGTCCCACAGCCGACCGTTTATGTAGGGCATCACGTAAACGCCCGCGTTCTTGAGCTCCGCAACGCCCTCGGCAAAACCGTCCTTCGCCGGAAAATAGTGCGGATAGTCGTTGTCGAAGGGAATCTGATGCCAGTTGTACCAGTGGAATCCGACCGGCGCTTTGAGGTCTCCGGCGAAGGCTTTCACGGACGCAACGCAATCGGATGCGGAGCCGCCGGTCAACGCCCACGCCGGAAGCTGCCGCATCCACAGCGGCGTATCGCCTCGACCATCCGGGCCCAACTGCGGCCACCATTTCGCCTCGGCACTCACCCACTTTCTGTAAATTGCAGCGGCGTCGAACCAGTCTCCGCGCAGCAGTTGCCACTTCGTCTCGCCGGGCAGCTCGAAGTCGCCCCCCGGCCGGCCCATGTCGGGAACAGGGTGTTCAAATCTAAAGGCTACGGCCCGCTGATCCAGCTGGCCCTGGGCAATGATATCTTTGGTGGAGCCGAATGGGTCGTGC
>Ga0315277_10001866_pt1 | contig 29810 bp, 21 predicted proteins | sample YL17G05_15_MG_FD_203695 | JGI IMG/M metagenome (GOLD analysis project Ga0315277, IMG submission 203695) | Sediment microbial communities from Yellowstone Lake, YNP, Wyoming, USA - YL17G05_15 | ecosystem: Environmental > Aquatic > Freshwater > Lake > Sediment | place: USA: Wyoming | collected... | reverse complement strand
ATATCGTCGATTTGAGCGCCGACAAAGACCGGCTCATCCGGGCCTACAGCCGCGGCATGCGCCAGAGGCTCAAGTTCGCCCAAGCCATCGCCCATGACCCGGAGGTCATCATTCTCGACGAGCCGCTCAGCGGCCTGGACCCACTGGGGAAACGAAAGCTTATTCGCCTAATCAAAGCTTACAGGGAAGAAGGGAAGACGGTGATTGTCTCGAGCCACGTCTTGCCCGAGATCGAAGCTCTCACCCGGACGATCATCCTTATCCACCAGGGCAAGGTCTTCGCCAAAGGCGATATCCATTACATCCGCGACCTCATCGAATCGCATCCCCATATGGTGTCGATCCGGTGCGCCGACCCCCGGGGGCTGGCGGGTCAGCTCCTGGGAGAGGATTATGTCCTGAAAGTGCATTTCGGCTTGGACAGGAAGTCCGTCCTTGTTGAGACGAATAACCGGGACAAGTTCTTTGCTCTTCTTCTTTCATCGCTCGTCAAGAACGGGATGGAGGTCGAGGAGATCACTTCGCCCGACGACAACCTCCAGGCCGTCTTCGACTATCTCGTGGGGAAATGACATGACTTCCAGCGCGCCAGCCAGTTTTCGCACCTTCCTGAGCTCCGTGGGACGTGTCTTTTCAGTCTTCTTCCGGCAGGGACGGAAGTCCCGGCGGACGCGTTTCTTCGTTTTATTCAGCTTCCTTCCCGTCGCCGTCTCCCTGGTCATCAAGTTCAACCAGGTTTTCGCGGGAAAGCCCGGGAGGGAGGGAGGCTATCTCTTCACAAACTTAATCATGCTCTTTTATCTCCAGATGATCATCCTCATCCTGGCGCTGTTCTACGGAACGTCGGTCTGTTCGGAGGAAGTGGAAGGAAAGACGCTGCCCTACCTCATCACCAGGCCCGTTCCCAAAGCGGCCATCGTCCTGGGCAAGTACGCCGCCTACACGGCCGTCATGACCGGGATGGTGACCCTGGGCCTCATCTTCTCTTTTTTCGTCCTCAACGTCGACCGGCTACTCGATCCCTCGCTTTATGGCCTGGCGGGGCGCTATCTGGGGGTGCTGATCCTCGGGCTGATGGCCTACGGGGCCTTTTTCACTTTTTTGGGGAGTTCTCTGAAGCGGTCGATCTTTTTTGGGCTGCTGTTCAGTTTTGGCTGGGAGAATGTCATCCAGTATTTCCCGGGATCGACCCAGCGGCTGGCGATCGCCCACTATCTGAAATCGTTCCTTCCGGCGACTTCTTCCGGCCGCTTTTCCTTCTTGACCTTCCGCCTGGAGGCGACCCGGCCGGGTCTCGCCCTCCTCATGCTCTTCGCCATTGCGGCCGCGTTTCTGGCGCTGGCCTGCCTGTTTTTTTCTAGGAAAGAATACAGTCTCGAAGACTAGTCCTGTTTCTTTTCCGGTTCTCCCTGGGACTTTTGAACCTTCATTTTTTGACCGAGGCTCTGGAGCAGTTCTTCCGGGATGTTGGCGGAAATCTTGACGTGGTCTAAGGCTGAGCCGATTTCGATCTTGTTTAGAAGTTCACCCACCAACGGCTCCTTGGCGGCAGCTCCAGCACCCAGCGCTTTGAAACCGTTCAGGGCGTCGGCCATCTGCTTGTTTTTGGCCTCATCCGGGCTCATGGCTTTGATCTCGGCGAGAACATTCTTATCCTTGTAATCAAAGGATATGATGATCGACCGGATATCAGAGAAGGCTCCCAACATCGGGTTCTGAGAAGAGGCCTGCTTCATGGTGTCAGGAGGAATGGAGAACCCGCCCCAAGCCATGGCGGCCGTGTTCATTCCCTTGAGCAGGGCGGAGATGTTTTCGTTCTTCCAAACATTGTCGGCCTTCTTCTGGTGGACATCGATGACCTTTTTAACGGCGGCGTCGGTGCCGAACAGGATGTTGGATTCGTCCAGGAAAACGCCGCTCACCGGTTTCTTTTCTCCCGTCGCGGCGGCCTTATAAACAGTGAACCCGCTGTACTCTTCGGTGGTTATCTCGCCCCGCTCTTTCTGAAGCAGCGCCAGGAGTTTGTCCTTCTCGTACTTCAGGTTGACCAGGCCGACGCCGTCCATCTCTTTCTGCCCGAAATCCCCCAACACCGCGCCGACGAAATAATACACGTCTTTCTGAGGGTCGACCCCGGCCGTCTGGACGAGCTCATCGTACTTGGCCTTGTTCTCGTTCTCGGCGATGGCTTTGGCGGCGGCATCGGTCTGCATGATCCGATGGAGGTCGATGACGATCACTCCCTTGGACTCACTGGGGAGAAGGGAAAGCATATCCGTAGCCTTGGCCGATCCGGCCTTAGGAGCCGTCGCCTTGGCACAGGACGACAGGCCAAAAACCACCATAAGCAAAGCGAACAGGATTGCCACTTTCTTTTTCATTCTGTCTCCTCCACGTCTTTCATCCTCGGAACGCCCGGGCCGGGCGTTTTCTGAATATATCAGAACGGCCGGGCGAGGGCAATGCTTTTTTTAGCGCTCGAAAATGTAGCGGAACCCGATCGCCCCGAACAATTTGAGGTCGGAGAAGTTGAACGAGGGCACGATCTCGAAGAAAAAATTGAGGGGTGACTTCCGGAGAAGAAAATCAACTCCCAGCGGAAAACGGAACCAGGCGTTGTCGGAATCGCGGAAGACGATCTTTCCTCCGGCGCCGAGGTAGAAATGCAGGTCCAGGTTCCTGTCGGCGGCCAGACGGTGGCGGTAAAAAAGGAAATCGGCGTGGAGATGAAGATAGTGGTTCTCTTCGGCCGACCAGCCGATGCCTCCGGCCAAGGCTGTTGAACGGCCCATCCAGACTTTTGCCGTCAGGCCTGATGGTTCGAACAGGACCAAGCCGACTCCGACCTTGCCCGGCTGAGCGGCGGAAGCCGTCGCAACCAGTAAACAGGCGGCAAGGAAACCAATCACGGCTCTTTTGATCATGGCAGCCTCCCATTCCGGAGCATATTCGGGTCTCAGGGACATACCGAGGCTCATTCTAGCGCAAAAGGCCGAAAAACGTAAAGCTACGAGGCCACTGAGGTGGAGAGGCCTGCTCAGACAAAGGACCACGAATTCTAGGAAATTGGTGAATCCAAATCGGAGGCTCTTTCCAGAAAGCCTGATTTGTGCTATGAGATGGGGGAGAGGACCGTGAACGTTCGACAGACTCCGTTCCAGGAGCTCGTCCGAAACCGCCGCAGCGTGCGGCGCTATCTCGACAAACCGGTGGAACGGGAGAAAATTCTGGCCTGCCTTGAGGCCGCCCGGTTGGCGCCCTCGGCCGAGAACGTCCAGCCGTGGCGTTTTCTGGTCATTGACGACCCTGACCTAAAACAGCGATTCGCGGCCGCCGCCTTTTCCGGGATCTATTCGTTCTCCAGGTTTGCCGCCAAAGCGCCGGTGCTGATCATCATCCTCGCCCGCCCGGACCTCCTGGCCAGCCGCATCGGGAAGCAGATCCAGGGCGTCTCCTTCTATCTCATCGACGTAGGCATTGCCGGCGAGCACTTCGCCCTCCAAGCTGAAGAGCTCGGCCTGGGAACTTGCTGGATGGGCTGGTTCAACTCCCGTCGGACCCGGAAGTTTTTCCGGATTCCTCGCCAGTTCAAGATCGTCTGCCTGATGACCCTGGGATATCACGAGGCGAGGCCGGGCCGGGATAAGAACCGAAAAACCTTGTCTGAGATCGCCTGGTTCAATCGACTGCCAAAATAGCGGATACCCTCGCCAGGAAGCTTCCGTTCGAAGAGGCGACATCTGTCCTCCGGGAGGGACAAGCCGCGCGAGAGGTGAGGCCGGGATCATCCTTTTTCAGGCAACCCGGGTTCCCCGACCTGGCATAAAATTTGCATCTAGAAGGATGACTAATGTGTTAGAATCAAAGACGGGAAAATGGCTATCAGCGGACGACCATGGCCTTACGGTCTGACGGTTGCTAAAGCACTAGTAATTTGATATGATCGATAGGAATAGTATGTTAAGGCCACCGTCCGCGAGACGTTAGGGAAGGAGAGAGTGGAGGAGGGAACAATGCCTAACAAGATCAGATTCTCAACCTGGCTGTTTATGTCGGCCCTGGCTGTTTTTCTCTTCAGCCCGGCGCTCGAGGCCCAGTATTTCGGCCGGAATAAAGTCCAATACCAGACCTTCGATTTCCGGGTCATCAAGACCAAGCATTTTGACGTCTATTACTATCCGGAATTTCGGGGCGTAGCCGAGGAATCGGCGCGCTTGGCCGAACGCTGGTATGCCCGGCTCTCGCGCATGCTCGGCCACGAACTCAAGGGGCGTCAGCCGTTGATCATGTATTCGAGCAGCCCCCATTTTCAGCAGACCACAGCGCTTTCTGGGCTGATCGGCGAGGGCACTGGAGGAGTCACAGAATCTTTAAAGCGCCGGATCATCCTGCCGGTGGGCTCCTCACCCTATGAGACCGACCACGTCATCGGTCATGAACTCGTCCATGCCTTCCAATACGACATGACCTCGGAAGGCACTCCGGGCGGACCAGGCGGAGGTGGCGGGGGGATGAACCCCGGCCTGGCCCGAGTTCCCCTCTGGTTCATCGAAGGGCTCGCCGAGTACCTGTCCATCGGGTCGGTCGACCCGCATACGGCGATGTGGATGCGGGACGCCAGCCGCCGCAGCTATATTCCTGCACTCAAGAAGATGGACAACCCATACAAGTACTTCCCTTACCGCTATGGACAGGCTCTGTGGGCCTACATCACAGGCCGGTGGGGAGACGAAACGGTGTCCCGTCTGATGAAGAGCGTCGGCCGCGTGGGTGATCTCGAGGCCGTGGCCACCAAAGTCCTCGGCGTTTCCTACGAGCAACTGGGCAAGGACTGGCAGGAGGCCTACAAAAAGGCCTATGAGCCCCTGCTCCAGCAGACTCAGCTATCCGACCCGGCAAGCCGGGTTCTGATGAAGGGCGAAGAGGAGAACCCCTACAACGTTTCCCCCGCCATCAGCCCTGATGGCAAGAACATCATGTTCCTGTCCACCCGGGACCTGTTCGCCATCGACCTGTACCTGGCCGATGCCCAGACCGGAAAGATCAAGAAGAAGATTACCCAGACGGCGGTCAACCCGGAATTCGAGAGCATCCAGTTCATCCGTTCCGCCGGCGCCTGGGACCCGGCGGGAAAGAAGTTTGTCTTTGGCGCGATCTCCAAGGGCAAACCTGTTTTGACCTTCTTCGACCTGGACAAGGACAAGATCGTCGAGGAGATCGATTTCAAGGATTTGGACGAGATCTTCAGCCCCACCTGGTCCCGCGACGGACGCTTCATCGCCTTCTCAGCTATGACCGGAGGGAAATCGGACATCTTCCTTTATGACCTGAATTCGAAAACCTCCAGGCAATTGACCGATGACTTTTTTGCCGACCTCCACCCGAGCTGGTCACCGGATGGACGGTCCATTGCCTTTGTCACCGACCGCTTCACCACTGACCTCGCGTTGCTGAGCATCGGCGACTATGAGTTGGCGCTCGTTGACCCGGCCTCAGGAAAAATCGAACGGCTCCCGGCTTTCTCCGCGGCCAAGAACATCAACCCGCAGTGGACGCCGGATTCCAAGAGCTTGATCTTCCTGTCCGATCAGAGCGGCAAGACCGACATCTACCGCCTCGAGCTCGGAAGCCAAAAGCTCTACCAATTGACCAACCTCTACACCGGCGTGAGCGGGATCACCGACCTCAGCCCGGCTCTCTCGGTGGCCGAAGGGACTGGCCGTCTAGTTTACTCCGGCTATGATGGAGGCTATTACACTATTTATGTGGTCGATAATCCGGCGGCTCTCCAGGGCGATTCGAGCATCGCCAGCTTCGGCGGAAAACTGCTGTCCGTCCTGCCTCCGCGAGAACAAGCCGGGGGTGCCCTTCTCGGTCTGCTGAGGAATCCGCTGTTCGGGCTTCCTGAACAGGTGGAATTCCCCGAGTCCTCATACAAGCCCAAGCTCACTCTCGACTATGTCGCCCCGCCCCAGATCGGCGTGGGAGCGGACCGGTTTGGAACCTACACGGGAGGGGGCGTCGGCCTCTACTGGACGGACATGCTGGGCTATCATTCCCTCGGGACAATCGTTCAGACGTCGAGCCGGCTCAAAGACCTGACCGGAATTCTCAGCTATCAGAACTCCCGGCACCGGTTGAATTGGGGCGCCGTGGTCGGCCGCATTCCCTATGTCTACGGACTGTACGGGATTTCTTACGACCCAGATCAGCAGGCCTATATCGAAGAGGAGATCCTTTATTGGCAGATCAACTATCAGCTCTCGGGTTATATGGCCTATCCGCTCAGCCAAGTCCAGAGGTTGGAAATGTACGCGGGTTATCAATTGATCGATTTCGATGCGGAGAGGGTCACCCAGGCCTATACGCCCGACGGAATCCCGCTCTACCGCGATATCACCAAGCTCCCCTCATCACCGAGCATCAGCTATGCCTATACGTCCCTCGCCCTGGTGTATGACAGCGCGCTATTTGGCGCGACCGGGCCGATCTTGGGTCAAAGCTACATCTTCGAGGCCATGCCCACCTTCGGGTCGTTCAATATGTATACGATCATGGGCGACTACCGGCGCTATTTCGTTCCGGTCAGGCCGTTCACGCTGGCCTTCCGGGCCCTGCACTACGGACGCTACGGGAGAGACGCCGAGGACGAACGGATGTATCCTCTCTTCCTCGGCTATGAGAGCCTCGTCCGAGGCTACGATTATTATTCTTTCTCCTACAATCAGAATGCAGGAGGTTCGGAGTTTGACACAAACCGGCTGTTCGGCTCCAAGATGCTCATTGCCAACGCCGAGCTTCGCTTTCCCCTGTTCGGTGTCCTCGGCATAGGGAAAGGCTATTACGGGGTTTTTCCGATCGACATGATCATGTTCTATGATTGGGGAGTCGCCTGGAACGCGGACGCGGCGGGTCAGAACAACAAACCATCCTTCCTGGGCGGCAGCCGCAAGCCCATTTCCAGCGCCGGCATCGGCCTCCGGGTGAACGTCTTCGGCTATCTGGTCGTGGGCGTTAATTACGTCAAGCCTTTCGACCGGCCGGACAAGGGTTGGTATTTCCAGTTCAGCTTCTGGCCGGGATTCTAACAGACGGCCAATGGCCGCTTTTCCGGACTTTCGGGCCCTCGAACTGGAGGACCGTGGGCTCATCCGGGAGTTTCTTTGGCGGTACCAACCGGATACGTCCGAGCTGACTTTCACAAATCTTTTTATCTGGCGCTCTCTGTACCGCTGGCGGTGGTCGACGGCCGGGGAATGGCTGCTCCTCCTCCAGGAAAAGGAGGGACAGGAACCCTCACTGCTCCCGCCGGTCGGTCCTTCACCCCGGCTCGAGGTCACCCGGATGGTGCTCGGGTTTCTGCGCAAGGAGAGGGGAGTCCTGAGGCCGCGGATAGAGCGGGCCGACTCCCGTTTCATCTCGGAGGTCAGCACTGCCCCGGAACTCGCGGTCATTCCAGATCGCGAGCATTTCGATTACCTCTACGAGACCTCCGACTTGATGTCCCTCAAGGGGAGCAAGTATCACGCCAAGCGCAACCACATCAGCCGCTTTCTTCAGGACCATGGCTCCAGCTTCCGATTCGCGCCGATCGGCGCGGAAAATCTTGGGCTCTGCGCCGAGTTCCAGGAAAGATGGTGCGAATTGCGCCGCTGCGATGAGGACATGAACCTGCGGGACGAATGGACCGCCATCCGCCAGGGCCTGGCCGATTATCAGGCTTTAAAAGTCGAGGGCGCAGCGATTCTGATCGGGGACAGGGTCGAGGCCTTCACCTTCGGAGAGCTTTTGAACGCGCAGACGGCTGTGGTGCACATCGAGAAGGCCAACCCCGAGATACCCGGCCTCTATGCCCTGATCAACCGGCAATTCTGCCAGAAATACTGGAGCGGAGTTCCCTTCATCAACCGGGAACAGGACCTGGGGGAGGAAGGTCTGAGAAAGGCCAAGCTCTCCTACCATCCGGTTCGGTTGGTCGAAAAATATCGGGTCGAGCTGGCCGGATAAGGGACTCTAATGGAAAGCGGATTGCCTAGCGGGCTGCTTTCTTGAGCTGGGCGCACAATTCTCCCACCCGCGCCAACCCGCGTTCCAGGTACGCGGGTTCGGAGCCGAAGCCGATGCGGAGATAGCGATCCATTTCGAAGTGGTCGCCGGGAACGATCAGAGTGCTTTTTTCTTTGATGAGTCGGGTCACAAGCTCGGTGGAGTTGGTCTTGAGCGCATAGCGCATAAAAGCGATGGCCCCGGCCCGCGGAGGAATATAGGAAAAGAGCTCGGCCCGCTTATTCAGCCAGGATTCGAGCAGGGCAAAGTTGTTTTGGATGATGCTTCGCGTCCTCTTCAGGATCTTCTCGCGACTGGCCGGAGAAAGGGCGATCCGGGCAATCCGGTCGCTGAGGGCGCTCGGCGAGATGGTCGTATAGTCATGGTATGGCCAGGTTCTCGTAATGACTTCCTTGGGCGCGATTATCCAACCGATTCGGACACCGGGCAGCCCATAGGCCTTGGACAGGCCGTTGACGATGAGGGTGCGATCGTATCTCCCCCAGAAACTGGGCGTAGTCCTGCCCACCCGCTCCGCTCCCTGGTAGATTTCGTCGGCGACGATCCACGCGCCCACCCGGGCCGCGGCCTCGACTATGCCCGACATGGCTTCTCCGCTGAGCACGGCTCCGGTCGGGTTGTTGGGGTTAGTGACGATGATCAATTTTGTTTTCGGATTGACCAGCTGACGCAGCTCGTCGAGGTCGGGCGCCCAGCCGAGGCTTTCCTTGAGCCATAACGGCTTGAGCGCGGCGCCGAAACCGCGCACGAGCCCCCACATCTGCATGTAGTTCGGCATCATGAACACGGCCTCGTCGCCGGGTTCGATGTTGCTCCACATGAGCAGGTAGTTGGCCTCTGAGGACCCGTTGGTAACCAGGACATGATCGGGGCTGGCTCCAGGATAGAGTCTGGCGATCTGTTCGCGGAGCTCGGGAGTGCCGTTGCTCTGGCTATAGCCAAGGGCGATGTCCTGGAGTTCCCGGACCTCGTCCCCGCTGAGGAACTCACGGAGGGTGAGCGGGTGAACGCCGCTCTCCGAGAGGTTGTACTCGACCTCATTCTCCCAGGTGGATTGCATGCGCTCCATTTTAAAGTGTTCGATCTTCATGGCGATTCCTTCCTCCAGGATTCAGATTTCGACCCGGAACGGCTTTTTCAGAGCAAAACCGAAGACGATCGAGAGCGCGAGATAGGCGATAAGCCAATGGAGCCTAAGGCCCAAGAGTGAGAGTTTCTTGGCCGGGTAAACGATCTCAATCGCCTTGATCAGGCTTTCCCCGGGAAGCGCTTTTTCACCAGGATACAGCACCTCATCCAGAAGGCTCCGCTTGACCTTGAGAGGCGAAACCTTTTTAAGGCCGCTCCCGTCGACAACGATGGTCTTGAGGTAACTCTTGTCTCCGGCCCTGATCGTGAGATCGAATGTGCCTGCCGCCGCCGGCTTAAGACGCCAGTCCACTTCCCTCGATTCTTCGATTCGGAGGGGCGGCGTTTCGACCGTGACCTCCGGCGGCGACTCAAGCGCGAATTCCGTGGCCAGAACATTGACGTCGGGGTTTAGCCTAACCTTGAGGATGGCCGGCCGGCCCACGGCCAGAGGGTCTGACCCAAACCAGAGGTTGAGCTGGGCCAGGATCAGGAGGAGGGGAATGATCATCACCAGTAGCGGCTTCATGTTAAGGCCGAGATAGCGGAAGTTGGCCCGCAGGATCTGGCCCTGAGCCCGCATGGTAACACCCATGTTGTCCTTGAACAGGCGAAGCTCAAGAAGGTGGGCCTTGATTTTGTCCTTGACTCGCCGTATACCGGACTGGTTCGATGTCAAGCGATAGATGAAGAGCATCAGCAGGCCGGTCAGCAGCGAGATGAAGGCCATTCCGGCCCAAGGGTTGAGAGAGCGGAAGGGGAGGAGCAGAACGTCGAAGACCTTCCCTAAGATGGCGTTGAGGAGTCCCATCAGGAGATATATCCAAGTCCCTTAAGTTTTTTCTTGACCTCCTCTTCCGAATCGGACTCCTCGAGCTTGGCGATCTCCTTCTCCAGGCAGTGAGTGATGAACTCCTGCGGAGATGAATAGCCCGCCAGTTGGGCGAATTTCTTGACTTTTTCTAGAAGGCCCTTGTCCAGCTTGACTTTTGCTTGGCCCATGCGATCTCCTCCTAAAAGATGGTTTCTCCGATCATTTCTTTGGTCTTGGGTATGCCGAACATGTCGAGGATCGTGGCGGTCAGGTCATAGAGGGCCGGGAACTCGGCCCGGACCCTGCGGTTGGTGACCAGGATGCCGGGGATTATTTCCGGAGCGCCCATGTGGTCTCCGCTCCACTTTTCCTTGTTGTCTTCGAACACGTTCTTCGGAAACTTGCCGAGCGGCGAATCCCAGGAGATACGGTAGCCCATATTGAAACCGCAGATGATATCGGGCGCATGCTCGAGATGGGGACCGCGATAAACATCCTTCGCCACGAAGGCACGGAGGAGGGCCCGCTCGCCGGTCTTGGGGTCGACTACCTGTTCGAGCCTGGCGGCGATCTCCCGGATGAGGTTCTCGCTGTCGGCACCGGCGTTGACGATGCCGTCTCTCTCCCGGCCTCTTTGGTTGATATAGAGCCCGTTGAGGCCGATCCCGTAGGCCCTGGTTCTTGACCAATCGGTGTTATCGAAAAAGCTCCCTTCCTCCTGCTTCCAGGGGTTGCGCAGCCTGTGGTAGCCGTTCTCAAAAAGCCAGGTGTTGAGGTTGAAGGCCCGGCGGAACGGATTGAACCCGTGGTCGGACATGACCAGGAGGACGGTGTCCTTATCGATCTCCTGAAGGACGTGGTCGAGAAACCGGTCGGCTTCGATGTAGATGTTCTCGATGGTCCGGCCATAGCGGGAGGCCAACTGGGGGTCGTACCCGGGATGCTTCTCGTCCATCAGGCGCCAGAACATGTGTTGGCGCTGGTCCGTGCTCGAAACGTAGTAGAAGAGAAGACCGGAGTCGAAGCGCTTGAACTCAAAATCGAACATCCGTTCGCCTTCCCGGAGGATCATATCGTCCTGCTCCAGGAATTCCCCCTCGTCGAGGACACCGTTATCCAGGGCCGAGGTATCGGCCGGAAGGCCTTTGGTGAAATAGGAGCCAAAAATCCTCTCCAGTTCCTGAGCGTAACTTTCCGGTGTGGAAATGGGCAGGGCCGGACGACCGGGGTCGACGTTGATGGGGCTGACATAGAGCTTGAAATGAGGCCTGATCTCCTTGAGATAAAACATGCAGATGCCGCTCACGCTCTGGGTCGGCATGAGGCCGAATTGGACCCTCTTCCAGCCGCTCCATTCCTTTTCTTTAAGGATGAACTCCTGGTCCGGGAGGACGACCTTGGCCACAGCCTGATTGGGGTCGATGAAGACCTGGAAGTCGATGAGAGCTTCCGGCCGGTCCTTCTTGAACGTGTTGGTCGGCCCGGGAAGCTTGGCTTCGACGCGGTTCCCGATGACGAAAACCTCATAGACCCTCCCGCCGGAGAGCTCACCCTTGGGGATACCGGGATCGCTCGTGTAGAAACAAGAGATTCCGTAGCTCCCCTTGAGGTCGGGTGTGCCCATGCCTGAGATTGTCCGCTGCTTGGTGGGAACGGGCGGGTAGTTCGAGGGGATCTTGAAAATAGTGGCTGGAATCTCGTTCTCCTCCAAGATTTGCCAGAATGTCCGTCCCTGCATCAAATTCTTCACTTCGCCGCCGCTCAGCGGCAGGATCAGGTTGCCGATTTTGAGCGTCTTCTTGCTCTCGATTGAGAGGGAGGCGGAAAAAGTCGGGATATAGGTCTGGGGATCGCGGTGCATGAAGTCGAAGATGCCGTGTCCCCCCGGGTCGGTGCCGGTGTTGAAGTTCGACCAGGCCACCGGGCTCTGGGGTGGGATGCTCGTCTGCAGCGGCCGAAAATCGCCAGCCGTGATCAGCCGGGCAAAAGCGGGCAACTTCCCTTCATTGAGCCACCTGTTAAGGAGCCGCGGGTCCAGGCCGTCGAAACCGAGGACGAGGACTTTGGCCCGCGTCTCCCGGCGGCCCGAGCCCCGGAGGAAAGAAGGGAGGCTGCTGCCAGCGGCCAGCAGCGATGCCGCGGCCAGGCCGCGCTTCAGGAATTGACGTCTATCCATGGAGCTCATTTTTTCTTTCCTTTGTCCTTTGCCGTGGCGTCCGCCGTTTGTCCAGAGCTGACGAGTGGCCGGCCGTCCATATGCCCGGGGATCGGCAGGCCGAAGAGCGTCAGCACGGTCGGAGCCACATCCATGATCGAGGGGGTCTTAGCCTCGATTTTACGGCTGAAGAAAAAGACGCCGGGGACATGTCTGGGGTCGATGCAGTGATCGCCGCTCCAGGCTTTGGTATTGTTCTCGAAGACCGTGGAATCCACCTTTCCCGTCACCGAGTCCCAGGAGGCCCGGAAGCCCTGGTTATAGCCGATGATGAGGTCGGGTGCGTTCCCTGCATACGGCCCGGAATAAACCTTGTCGCGGTCATAGGCCTCGGTGATGGCGATGTCGCCTGCGGCCTCGTCCCGAAGTCCGTTGAGCTTGCGGATGAGCTCCGCCTTGAGAGCGCGGGTTTCCTCCCCGGCCGCGACAATTCCGCTCGCTTCCCGTCCCTTTTGATTGATGTACAGTCCGCCGAGGCCCAGGGCATAGGCTTTGGTCCTTTCCCAGTCCACATCCCTGAACCATTCTTCGCTCGTTGTCTTTCCGTCTTTGAGATTCAGGTAGCCGTTTAGATAGAGCCAGGAATTGAGGTTGACGCCCCGGCGGAATGACTTGAAGCCGTGGTCGGACATGACGATTAACGCGCTCCGCGGATCAAGCTTGGCGGTAACCCGGCCGATGAGGTCGTCCATCCGCCGATAGAGGTCCTCAATAACCTGGGGGCTCAGCTCCGGCGAGCCTGTCTGGAGGGCCGGATGCGCTTTATCGAGGTACCTCCAGAACATGTGCTGGATGCTGTCGGTAGTCTCGAAGACGCAGATGACCGCTCCCCTCTTTGTTTTGGATATGGCGTTAAAGAGCATCGCTTCCCATTCCATGTGGTTGGAATAGGTGAGTTCCAGAAAGGCCGCTTCCTTCAGGGCGCCCTCGTTCAGGGCCCAGGTGTCATTCGCTTCGCCCAGTGTGATGAAGCTGCCCAGGAGCTTGCTCAGGTAGATCGAATAGATAAAGGGGTGCGAAATAGGGAGAGCCGGTTTCTCGGGGTCGATGTTCAGTGGGGTCAGGTACATCTCGAAGTGGGGTTCGACCTGGGAGACGAGGAACCGGGCAATGGCCTTGACCTTCATCCCCAGGCCGGGCTTGAAGGCAATCTTTATCCAGGGCGAAAATTCTCCGACCTTGAGACTGAATCGCTCGCCGGAGACCTCGACTCTGACTTCACTCTTCTTCTTGTCGATCTCGATCTCGATCGGGATCTTGATCTCTTCCGCTTTTTTGAGCAGCGAATTTTCCGGGCCCGAAATATACGTCCGGACGCGGCCGTCACGGACTTCAACCGGGATGACGACACCGCCCTCCCGCTTCTTATGTTTGACTTCATCCGTCGTGTAAAAGGCGAACGTCCCCTGACTGCCCTTGAGGTCGGGCGCGCACATCCCGGAGAGGAGATGGCCGGAGAACTTTTCCGGGGGGAAGGTGATCGGCACCCGCAACACGGTGCTGAAAATGCCGGCCTCCCCCAAGGTTTTCCAGAAGGGGACGCTTTTCCTCATTCCCCGGATCTCTGGCTTGGAGAGCGGGACGGCATATTTGCCGATGGAGAGGACCCTTTTCGGACGGCCGATATAAGCCGACGATAGGGAAGGCAGGTAAGTCTTCGGATCGCGGCTGAGGAAATCGAAGATGTTGTGCTTGGATGGCTCAGAGCCGGTCATGAAGGAAGACCAGGCCACCGGAGAGATGGCCGGGGTTGTGGTCTGGAGGCGCGCATAAGTCCCTTCCTTCTTGATAAGGGAAAGATGGGGGAGCTTGCCCTCGGCCATGAATTTTTCGGCCAGGGTAGGCTCGAGCCCGTCAAGGCCGATGATGACCACCCTGTCGACGGGCGTGCCCTTGAGCGCTTTCCTCCCTTTGATCATCCGGATGAGGAGGCGGAACGGCCAGGAGAGAAAAGAGAAGACGGCCAGGAAAAAGGTAAGGAAGAGGACGAGGAATGAGGACAGGAAGGCAAACCCGGCCCCTGGTCCGATGTAAGCGAAAACGGGAAGGCCGGATGATAGAAGGAGCCCCAGGACGGCGAGTAGAATCCGCGTTGGAGAATGTTTTTTGTTCATGGGTAATTGCTCAGAACAACGGCGGAAATTTGGCTGATCTTAAGGTCGTCCCCGGCCTTCGGCTCGGACCAGAAGAAGGCGTCGTCCCAAGTGTGCATCCCTTCCAGGTCGGTCCGTCCGAAGACGTCTTTCTTCTTCACCGATCCCTTGAGGTCGAAACCGGGCTCTGAAAGGACGAGGAGGTCGGGACCAAAGGAAACGAATGGACCGGAATATACAGTGTCCGCATCGAACACCCGGCGGATTACCCTCCGGCCTTTAAACTCGAGTCCTTCCAATTTGTGCGTGATCTCTGCTTTTAAGGCCTTGCGGTCGGCTTCGTCTATCCCGCCTTTGGGAAAACGCTTCTTGAGGTGGAGATAGATCCGGTTGGGGTCGAGGGCAAAGGCTACACTTCCCTCGGCGATGTCCTCGAGTCCCTGGGGCGATTCCCCGGCGAAGCGCAGATACCCTTCTTTCAGCAGCCAGGCATTGAGATAGACCTCCTGCTCGATCTGACAGAAACCGTGGTCAGAGAGGAGGTAGAGGCCGCCATAACCGCCGGTCAGGCGGCGGTAGGAGAGAACGATACGGCCGATAATCCCGTCCACCCGCCGGTAGTAGTCCAGGAAGCGGGCATGGTAGCGATGTTTGTTGTCAGCATAGGAATCCCAGAGGAAGTGATGGAGACGGTCCGTCCCGGTGATGACAAACTCGAAATAGTCCCAGTCATCCTTCCAGAAATAGTCCAGCGCCCGCTCCCGCCCGTCCATGGTTCTCTCTAATTCCGACCAGAGGAAGGCATGGTCCTGGCGGGACTTCATCGTATCGATGTCGATCTGGTAGCCCATCCGCTCCAGGCCGGCTTTTTGAGAAAGCGGATAGACGGCCTTGGCCAGGTCGAGGGCCACAAACCCGGAGATCAGGACGCCATTGAGCGGCCTGGCCGGGTAGGTTGACGGCTGGTTGAGAATGATCGACCTCTTCTCTGTTTTTCCAAGGACGTCCCAAAGGGTTTCTTTCTTGACGTCAAGGAAGTTGGGGAAGCGGAGAGCATAAGAGCCGGCCTTCAGGTCGGTGAACCCGAAGATCCCATGCGTTCCGGAATCTGTCCCGGTCATGAAATCTGTCCAGGAAACGGCCGAGATCTCCGGAAGGCTCGCTTTCATCCTGTGCAGATGACCGGCCTTGAGCAGATCCGCCAGCGACGGCATGATGCCCCGCTCCGCCAGCTCGAGGACAAGCGAGTAGGGAACTCCGTCCAGACCGATTACGCAGCTCCGGTTCTTCTTCTTTTTTTGAAATAGCGCCATGAAAGCCTCATATTATAGCATAATCCGGGTTGGACCGGGCCTCGCTCAACGGGGACCGCTGTCGAGTATGATCCTGGCATCGACAATCCGGCAGCCCTTTCCTTTTTCATAGACGAAAAGCGGATTGATGTCCAGTTCCTTAATCTCTTCGAAATCGACGACGAGCTGGGACAGCTTAAGCGGACAATCGCGCAAAATCAAAGGATGGAATGGATCCAGAGGTTTCACTCTAACCTCTCGCTATGGAAAACATAGTAGCCACTGCCCACCCTGAACAGTCCATACTCGTTCTCTCTTCGCAGGAAAAGAATTCCGGCCGGCTGACTAGTGGCGACGCCGTCTTCCCAGATGATGAACTCGCCCTCCTTGATCACACCTGCGTCTTTGAGCAGCGGGCAATGCACCTCCGCCTCGGTGCCGACCGGCACCCGCACGGTGAGTTCAAACGAGCGTTCTTCTCGACGCCAAGACACCCCGGCCCTTCCCCTCACTGTCATAACCTCGGCGGACGCTTCGGTGAGTCCGGTAAAGAGCGGCGGCCGGACGATCATTTTCTTCCAACCCGGCGCGGCGCACCTCAGCCCGGCGACAACCCGGTATAGCCAGGCATCGATGCTTCCCAGCATAATATGATTGTGGGAATTCATCCCGTCGCCGGTTAAGTTCTCCCATCGTTCCCAGAGCGTCGTCGCCCCCTGCTCGACCATATATCCCCAGCCCGGGTAGGAGCGCTGCGTGGCCACGCGGAAGGCCTTTTCGCCATAGCCATTATCGGTCAACACATCGAGGAGATAGCGAGTCCCGAGGATTCCTGTGTCCAGGTGATAGTCCCAGTCTTTGACAACGCTGTCGAGCAAACGGCCCAGGACGAGTTCTCTTTTTCCCGCAGGGACCATACCCAGGGCCAGCGGCAAAATGTTCGAGGTCTGGTTGGGGCTCTTATCAGCCGGCCCGACTCGCCAGGCGGCATATTGATCATCCAGGAGAAACTTGGCGTTGAAGGCGGCCTTGATTTCTTCGGCCAGCCTGGCATAGCCGCGGACATCGTCGGCCCGCCCGAGAACATCAGCAAAAGCAGAGAGGAGCGCGGCCGACCGATAATAGCACCATGTCGAGGTCAATTCCAAAGGGGTCTTCTTTGGAGCCACGAGTCCCGGTGGACACCAGTCGCCGTACTTGCCCAGCTTCTGGATGATCTGGCCGTCCGTGTTCTTGGTCAGATGGTCGACGTATTTTTTCATGCCGGCAAAGTGCTTCTGGAGGATTCTGTCATCACCGTAATAATAGTAGAGCAGCCAGGCGAGCTCGAGATAGGCGATCCCCCAGGCCGGATCGGCCGGATAGAGCTTGCCGATATACGGGGGGACTGTATCGGGCAGGCTCCCGTCTTCTTTTTGGGCCAGCCGGATATCGTCCAAGAATTTGCTGTAGAAAGCGGCCAGGTCGAAGTTGAAGATGGCTTCTTCGGCCGAGAGATGGGCATCACCCAGCCAGCCCTGGCGTTCATCGCGCTGCGGGCAGTCAGTCGGGATGCTCATCAAGTTCGAGAGCTGACCCCAGAGAATGTTTCTATGGACCCGGTTGAGCAAATCGTGCGAACAGCGGAAGTCGCCATTCTTCAGGACATCGCTGTGGACGAAGCAGCCTTCCAAGCTATCCAGGCTCGGCTCTCCCGGAAATCCGCTGACCTCGGTGTAGCGGAACCCATGATAGGTGAAGCGAGGCTCATAGACCTCGTCGCCCTGACCTTTGAGGATAAAGATGTCGGCGGCCTCGGCCTTCTGGTTGGGAAGGACGTTGAGCGTCCCGTCTTCGTTAATGAGCTCGGCGTGCCGGATCCTGATCTCGCGGCCCCGCGGACCCCGGGCCTTGAGCCTGACCCAGCCGGAAAAATTCTGTCCAAAGTCAAAGACATGAACTTCAGGCCCCGGACTCCACACGCGCACCGGCCGGAGTCTTTCGGTCACCCGAATCGGGGGCAGCAGCTGAGGAGCCAGGCTCGGGCCTTCGACGACCTCGGCATCCTGCCAGGCCGAGTCATCGAACCCGGGTTTATCCCAGCCGTCCTGCTCGAGCCGGGCATCGTAGCTTTCGCCCAAGTAGATGCCATTTTCCAGGAGCGCCCCCGTGCTCGTCTTCCAGGTCTCGTCGCTGATAACCCGCTCGCTGAGCTCGTTCTCCCGTTCCAGGTGGACCTGGAGGATGAGGCGCGGCTTCCCGTATCCATAGGCCTTGATGTGCCTTCCGTTCCCGAGGATGACGGCCAGGGCGTTCTTTTCCTGGATTCCGGCCGTGATGTCGAAGATAGAATAAAGCGCGACCTTACGGTAGTCGGTCTGGGCCGGGTCGAGCACATGATCACCGACCTTCCGGCCGTTGAGTCGGAGTTCATAATAGCCGAGCCCAGACACATAAACTCTGGCCCGGCGGATTTTCCCCTTGACCTCAAATTCCCTGCGCAGATAGACACCCATACTCTGGACGAAGTCACCTGAAGGCACGCCCAGAGTGACGTTGCCATGGGAAAAGAATTCGGCGGGCTCCGTCCGGCTGATCCATTTCGCTTTCCAGTCTCTCTGCTGGAGCAGGCCCATCTCAAACCAGGCGGGATCGCTCCAGCGGCTGACTCTTCCTTCGCCGTCCCACCAGCGGACCTTCCACCAATAGAGCTTGCCACTCCACAAAGGAACGCCGTTGTAGACAACTCCCGATGTCTTATCGGATTCCACCCGGCCGCTGTCCCAGTAGTCTCCGATCTCCTTATCGAGGAAACCCGGCTCTGGGGAGACGATGACTTGATAAGCGGCCTGGTGGGCAGCTCGGCCGGGGTGTTCGAGGATCCAGGAGAACCGCGGCGAGGTCGAATCGAGGCCGAGGGGATTCGTCAGGTATTCGCACCTCAGGAAAGAAGGGGGAACGGGCTGCATCTTTCTAGCGTCTGCTGAGGACGGTCCTCTCGTACTCCCGTATATCCCTGTGCCAATCGAAGTCAAGGGGGACATTTTGCTCGAGACAATAATGGTCCCAGACCGCCCCGGACGGCAGAGTCTTGCCGTCTTCGAATAGCGCCAGGCGACGGAAATGATCACCGTCGGCCTCGGCCTCGCGGAGTTTTTCTTGGGGCAGGAGGAGCGCCAATAAAAAGGCCTTGAGGACTGCCCTTGCCCCTATGACCCAGGCGCCCACGCGGTTCATCGAGGCGTCGAAGAAGTCCATGGCGAGATGCACGCGTTCCAAGGCTTTTCCTCGGACAACCTCCTCGGCAAGGTGCCTCATTTCGTCGTCGAGGATGACGACATGGTCGGAGTCCCAGCGGACCGGCCGGCTGAGATGAAGGAGAAGTTCGTCAAAGAACTGGAGCAGGGCGGAGAGTTTATCGGCCACGGATTCGGTGGGATGGAAGTGCCCGAGGTCCAGGCATATGATCTTCCGTTGAGCGAGGGCATAGCCTAAGTAAAACTCGTGCGACCCGACGACGTAGTATTCACTGCCGATTCCAAACAGTTTGCTCTCCAGAGAATCTTTCATGACCGACGGGCTGTACTCGGTTTTGAAGATCTCATCGAGGGATTCTTTGAGAAGGAGGCGGGGGGTCCAGCGGTCGAAAGGCTGATCCTTGGAGCCGTCGGGTATCCAAAGGTTGTGGACGGCTGAGGCCTTGAGCTCCCGGCCGAGAAAGGCGGCGATCCGGCGGCAGCACTTGACGTGACCGACCCAGAATCTCCGGACCTCTTTATCCGGGCTGCTCAAGGTAAAGCCCTTGGCCGCCTTTGGATGGGAAAAGCAGGTGGCATTAAAGTCGAGCTTCAGTTTCTCTGATTTCGCCCAGTTCAGCCAGCCGCGGAAATGCTCGGGCTCGACCTCGTTTCGGGCCACCGGCTTGCCTCCGAACTCACCGTAGATGGCATGAAGGTTGATGCGGTGGGTCCCCGGGATCAAGGAAACGGCCAGCTTGAGGTCTTGGCGAAGCTCATCGGCCGTCCTGGCTCGGCCCGGATAATTGCCCGTCGCCTGAATTCCTCCCGCTAAGGCCGGCTCCTTGGTCTTTTCGAAACCTCGGACATCATCCCCCTGCCAGCAAGGAAGAGAAAGCGAGAGCGTTTTCAGGGCAGCCAGGGCGGAGTCGACATCAACTCCATGCTCGGCATATCTTTCCCGGCTCTGGGCAAAGGCCTTTTCGACGATTAAAGCATTCATCCGGCTACCTCCTTGGCGTTTGATCCCTGACTTCAAAGGCCCACGACCTGTCGAAACCGGACGTAGACCGCTTCCCATTCAGCCGGCCGGTCCGGCTGGAAGGTCCCTATGTCTACCGAGTTGCGGACGATCTCCCGGATCTCGGCCACCGAACCGACCCGGCCCAGGGCCAGGGCTTGGGTCATGATGTTTCCGATGGCGGTGGCCTCGGCCGGCCCGGAGAAGACGGGAAGGTTAGTGGCGTCGGCGGTGAATTGGCAGAGCATCTCGTTGCGGCTGCCCCCTCCGATGACATGGATCTTTTGGATCGATTTCCCGGTGAGGCGGCGGAGCTCGTCGAGTGTCCAGCGGTATTTTAAGGCCAAGCTCTCCAGGATGCAGCGCACGGTCGCGGCCATGGATTGGGGAGGTTTTTGTCCCGTGCGCAAGCAGAAACTGCGGATCGCCTCAGGCATACTCGGCGGGTTCAGGAAATCCGGGCAGTCCGGATCGATAAAGGCCCCGAAAGGAGAAGCTTCGCCCGCAAGCCGGGTCAGCTCATCATAGCCCAGAGCTTGGCCTGCAGACCATTCCTTACGGCATTGCTGGAGAAGCCAGAGGCCCGCGATGTTCCTGAGAAATCGGATAGTGCCGGCGATTCCGCCTTCATTGGTGAAATTGGCGTTAAGGGCAGCGGGGTTGATCAGAGGCGAGCCCAGCTCCACTCCCATCAGGGACCAAGTTCCCGAACTGATGTAGGCCCAGTCCTCTCCGGAAGCCGGTACGGCCGCTATGGCGGCCGCGGTATCGTGACTGGCGGTGGCAATGACCAGGGTCTCCCTAAGCCCGGTCTCGCGGGCGACCGAGCGGCTCAAGGCCCCGAGAGAGGTGCCGGGGGAGACGATATTCTGCATGAGCCGGGCCGGCACCCCGAGCGCAGAAAGGAGCGTTCCGTCCCAGGTCCGGGATCGGGGGTCGAGGAACTGAGAGGTCGAGGCGATGGTGAATTCGTTGGCCTTCTCCCCGGTCAGGAGATAGCTGAAGAGGTCGGGCATGAACAGAAGTGCCCCGGCCTGTTCGATCGAGCGCGGTTCCTGCCTGCTTGCAGCGAAAAGCTGGAAGAGGGTGTTGAACGGCAGGAATTGGATGCCTGTGCGCTCGTAGATTTCTTTTCGGGGCAGACGCTCGAAAAATTCTTCCATAGCACCCTGGGTGCGGGCATCGCGATAGGCATAGGGAAGGCCGAGGACGCTCCCGTCAAGGCTCAACAATCCATAATCGACCCCCCAAGTGTCAACCGCCAGGCTAACCGGATGGGTTCCGGCTTCAGCCAGGCCGGCCGTCATTCCCTTTTTGATCTCGTCGAAGAGACTGTAGATATTCCAGTGCAGGTGACCGAGCACCTGGACCGGCGCGTTGGGAAACCGGGTCAGCTCCCGGGTGAGGATTCGTCCGTTCTCCAGCCGGCCGAGGATGGTCCGGCCGCTTTCGGCCCCCAGATCAAAAGCCAGGAAAAAGCTCTTCTCCATGGCTTCTCGTTATATAATCATTCCTTGTCTAATTCAAGCACCGGGCCCCTCCAGGGCTTTAAAACTGGCGCGAAATATTTTATTATGATGGAAGCGATATTAACCATGGATTTTGAGGACAAACTGAGATTCATCAAGAAAGAGCGCGCCTCCCGGACCAGGGCGGAATCGATCAACAAGGCCTGGCTGGAGATGGAAAAGAGACCCGGGGCCTCCACCAAGGAAAGGCTGGAGAGGCTGATCACCCTGACCCGGACCCCGAAGAAAGAAAAGCCGACCGAGACGGTTTTCGAGCCCCAGAAAATAAAATCGCTGGAGATACTGGAGAACTATTACAACCTCCACAGTCGCTATGGAAAAATCACCATCGCCGGCGGACTCAAGATCAGCGGAGAAGTCCTCGCCCTTCTCAGCCGGGACAGGAGCTTTGCTGACCTCGACCTTTCCACGGCGCTCTTCCTGGATCTCGAGACGACCGGGCTCTCGGGCGGAGTCGGAGTCATCCCCTTCCTGGTCGGTCTCGGCTACTTCCGGGACGACAAGTTCCAGGTCAGCCAATTCTTTCTCGGCGACCTGGCCGAGGAGGCTCGTCTCATCAGGGAGCTCCGGCAGTTTTTCGCCCAGCTGGATTTCTGCTCGGTGGTGACCTTCAACGGCAAGGCTTTCGACCTCCCCCTCCTTGAGACCCGGTTCATCCTGCACCGGGAGGCCCTGCCGCTCGTCGGTCTTCCTCATCTTGATTTCCTGTTCTCCGCGCGCAGCCTCTGGAGCCATAAGCACGAAAGCTGCCGGCTCTTTCACCTGGCCCAGCAGATTCTCGAGGCGGACCGGGAGGAGGATATTCCCTCCGCTGAGATCCCCCAGCGCTACTTCGAATTCCTAAGGACAGGCGACTTCTCGCTCATCGAACCCATCCTCTACCATAACCAGGAAGACCTCCTGTCCCTGCTCGGGGTGGTCATCAGCGGCGCCGCCATGTTCAGAGAAGAGAAGCAAGATGAGCCGGAGCTCGAAGCTGACGCCATGGACCTATTCGGGGCGGCCAGGCTCCTGGAACGCACGGGGGAGAGAGAGAGGTCGGCCCTGTTTATGCGCCGGGCGCTCGAAGGCCGTCTTTCCGAAGAGGTCGCCGCCCTGGCCAAGATGAAGCTGGCTTCTCACTTTAAGAAGAACAGAGATTGGACCAAGGCCATCAGCCTTTGGCAGGAGATGACACCCCTCAACCAGGTCACCTGCTATCGCGAGCTGGCCATATACTACGAGCACAGAGAACGGGACTATGAGAAAGCCAGGCAAGTGGCTGAAGAGGGCCTGACCGCAGCGGCCGGCACTTCGAAGAGTCTCGAGAAGGAATTTTCCCACCGTCTGCAGAGGCTTCAGCACAAGATCGAGAGGAAAAAGAAGGGGAAGGGATAGAAGTGAGCGAAGAATTCATCCGGTTCCAAGGCTACCTCCGCTCGCGCGGGCTCAAGATGACCAGGGCCAGGGAGCTTGTTTTCAGGGAGATTCTTTCGGCGCCCGGCGTTCATCCCAATGCCGACGAAATCCGCCGGCGGCTACGGGCCAAGAAGAAGGATATCGGCCTGGCCACGATCTACCGGACATTGAACCTCCTCGTCCGGAGCGGCCTGGTCACGGCTGTCGACCTGGGCGAGGGCCACAGTCATTATGAGCCCGAATGGAACGAGACCGCCCACGGCCATCTCATCTGCTTGGCCTGCGGCCGCGTCCAGGAATTCGCCCAGGCGGGAATCCAGGAAGCCATCCACAGAATCGGGGAAGAAAAGGGGTACCGTTTGGACAAGTTCTCGCTCCAGGTCTTCGGATTCTGCCGGGACTGCGAAGCCAAACGGCGATAGATAGGGACCTAGATCCCCTCTTGCGCCAGCAGAAAGCCGAGAATGGCCGTTGCGATCGCGCCGAGCTCGAGCTCACGCGGATGGACGGCGGCCAAGACATCCTGGCTGGAGTGATGGAAATCGAAGTAGCGCTGGGAATCCGGCACGATTCCCATCAGGACCGCCCCTGATTCCGCCAGCGGGCTGATGTCGACTCCGCCACCGCCCGGTCCGATCCATAAGATCCCCAGGGGTCGAAGCAACGGGTGCCAACTCTGGACCTTCTGCTCGACGGCTTCGCCTCCGCCCACGCCAAACCCAACCGGCAGAAAGCCGCCCCTGTCCGACTCCAGGGCGGCCAGGTGTCGTTCACCCTTTCGCCGCTCCGAGCGAGCATAGTCACGTCCACCCGTTCCGCCGAACTCTTCATCCATGAACAGGACCCCGCGGACCGTCCTTTTCGGCCGGCAGTCGGTCAATTTTAGCAGGCGCAGGGCTTCGATGATATGAGCGCATCCGGCTCCGTCATCGTGGGCTCCTTCTCCCAGGTCCCAGCTATCGAGGTGGGCGCCCAGGAGAATGATCTCAGCCGGCTTTTCAGCGCCCTTGATCTCGCCGACGACGTTATATGAGGTTACCGGAAAGAGAGTGGCGCAGCTCGTCTTGAGGTGGACGATGAGTTCCGGGTCGATTTTGAGAGACCGGCTGAGGATATCGGCCCCCCGGGTGCTTATGGCCGCGGCCGGCAGTTGGGCCGCTCCGGGGCGGTATTGCATCAGGCCGGTGTGGGGAAATTCGCTCTCGCCGAGAGTGAGCGACCGGACCAGCGCCGCGACGCCTCCGGCCTTGGCGGCTTCCACGGCACCCAGGACCCGCTGTTCGGCGGCCTCACCATAAGCTTGGAAGGTATCGATCCGGGTCGGGTCCATGGGCCGGTTGAAAAAGATGATCTTCCCCCTGGCCTTGTCCCCGAGCGCCCGCAATTCTTGGAAAGACTTGACTTCCAAGACTCCGGCCTGAAGACCGTCTTCCGGCGTGGCGGTGCTTCCGCCCAAAGCACAGATCGAGAGCGGGAGGGTCCCGAGCAGGGAGGATACGAGACGGCCCTCCTCGACCTCTCCCCGGACCCAACGGCCGACGACTGTGGGCTCGAGATGCACGTTGTCAAGTCCCAAGTCCACCATCTCCTGACGTATCAGCTCTACGGCAGCGGCCGCCCGGGGCGATCCGGTCAGTCGCGGACCGATTCGGGTGATTTTGCTCAAGATGGTATACGCATAGTTTTCAGTCAGCCCCAGGCGGGTGATCTTTTCGGCAGTCTCCTGATAATCGGTATTGACGATCGGGGCTGCAGTTGCGGCGCCCAGAAGGCCAAGGTTGAAGAGAAGACAAATGGGAATAAAAGGACGAGGCCGATTCATGCCGTTACCTCGGAACCGGCGGGCTCCCGAAGAACCGGGTCGCTCTTTTCCTCATCATGGCCTTGACGGCCTCCATGGCCAGAAACACGAAGGCCGAGAAGCCGAGGATCGTCCCGATCATGGGGAGAGTCGGCCGAAGGACACCGAACGAGCTGCGGATGGTTGGGCTCTGGATAAGAACACCGATCAGGATAACCTGTGACAGGATGGCCAGGACCAGCCAGCGGTGGGGGGGGACTTTGAAGACGCTGAAACGCAGGGAGCGGAAATTCAGGGCGATGACCAGCTCGACGATGATGAACAGGAAAAAGATCTCTGTCCTGGCCCGGGCGATATCGCTGAACTCGTGGAAAAAGAGGAGGTAGAAGAATGGTGTCTCGATGAGCAAGGCCATCAGGATGAAGACCTTAACGTCGGGTGAAAAAACGCTCTCCCTGGGGTTCCGGGGCGGGCGGTCCATTATATCCGGGTCCGGGGGGGCGATGCCCAGGGCCAGGGCTGGAAGGCCATCGGTCGCCAGGTTGATATAGAGGATCGCCGCGGCGAGCAGGGGCAGGTGGTCCGGTCCCTTGATTAGGACGATGCCTCCGATCACGGCCACCTCGGTGATGTTGCAGCGGAGCAGATAGGTCAGGTATTTCTTGATGTTGTCGTAAATCCAGCGGCCGCGTTCTATGGCCTTAAGGATGGTGGCGAAATTATCATCGGAGAGGACAAGGTCGGACGCGTCCTTTGTTACGTCCGTGCCGGTGATTCCCATGGCCACGCCGATATCGGCCCTCTTGAGGGCGGGGGCGTCGTTGACTCCGTCTCCCGTCATGGCCACGACCTCCCCCCGGCTCTGCCAGGCCTTGACGATCTTCAGTTTGTCGATCGGCGAGACCCGGGCGTAAACGGTCACCCGGTCGACGATCTTCTCCAGCTCCTTCTCGCTCATAGCGGCCAGTTTCTCGCCGCTCAGGACGATGTCCCCTTCTTCGTAGATCCCGATCTCCTTGGCGACAGCGCGGGCGGTGATCTCGTGGTCCCCGGTGATCATGACGGTCTTGATGCCGATCCGGTGGCATGTGCTTACCGCTTCGATGGCCTCGGCCCGCGGCGGGTCCATCATCCCCACAAGTCCAAGGAAAACCATATCGCGCTCGTCTTCTTCTCCACAGCAGGTGATGTGCGGAGGAAGGGACTTCATGGCCACTCCAAGAACCCTCAGGGCCGCATCCGCCATCTCCCGGTTCGCCTCGAGCGCATCCTCTTTGTCCTGGAAAGAAAAGGCGACCGGGTCGGTTTCTTTTAATCGCTGAGTGCAGCGGCTGATAACCTCTTCCGGCGCGCCTTTCATGTAGGCAACCCGCCGGCCGTCCGGCTCATCATGGACCGTAGTCATCCGCTTTCGCTCCGAGCTGAAAGGGATCTCTTCGATCCGGGGATGACCCAGCCTCGTCTCGGTGACATGGAGGCCGGCCTTCGCCGCGGTCACAACCAGGGCGCCCTCGGTCGGGTCTCCCTTGATGCTCCATTTGCCCTCGAGTTCTTCGAGAAGGGAATCGTTGCAGAGAAGCGCCCCCTTCAGAAGGCGTCCCAGCGGGGCCTCCGGTTCGATTTTTCCGCCAATCCCCCGGAATTCACCGACCGGGTCGTAGCCCACGCCGGTGACTTCTATCCAGCTTCCTGCAACGAAAATCCGGCGGACCGTCATCTCGCCTTTGGTCAGCGTGCCGGTCTTGTCGGAGCAGATGACGGTGGCGCAACCCAGGGTTTCCACAGCCGGCATCCTCCTTACCAGGGCGTTTCTCTTGGCCATTTGATGCATCCCGATGGCCAGGGCGCCGGTGACTATCGCCGTCAGAGCCTCGGGAACGGCGGCGACGGCCAGGGCAATGGCGAACATGGTCGTGCTGACCAGGAACTTCAGGGTGACCTGGCCGACCAGAGCCTCCCGGATTATGCTCAGCCCGGCCACGCCGAGGCAGATGCCCAGAGAAATGAGGCCCAGCCAGCGCCCGATCTCTTCGGTCCTCTTTTCCAGGGGGGTCTTTTTCGTCTCCGCCGACGCCACCTCCTCAGCGATCCGGCCGAACTCAGTGTTCATCCCGGTCGAGGTCACAGCGGCCTTGCCCCGGCCATAGGTCACGACCGTTCCCGCAAAGACCATATTCAACCGCTCGCTGACCGGAATCTGTTCCCCAAGCCCTGGGATTTCTTTCCTAACGGGAACCGACTCCCCGGTCAGGGCGGCCTCGTCGCAGTTGAGCGAGCGCACCTCGACCAGGCGGGCGTCCGCCGGGATCTTGTCGCCGGCCTCGAGGAGAATAATGTCACCGGGAACTAGGTCCCGGGAAGGGATCTCCTCTTCCTTCCCATCTCGCAAGGCGGTTATAGTCGGGGAAAGCATCTTCTTCAGAGCCTCCAGGGCCTGCTCCGCCTTGTATTCCTGGACAAACCCGAGGACGGCGCTGAGCAGGACGATGGCGGCGATCATCAGGGCATCCACCCATTCGCCGACCAGGAGAGAGAGGGCCGTAGCCGCCAGGAGGATCAGGATCAGCAAGTTTTTAAACTGACTGACAAAAAGCGAGAAAGGAGAAGCCTTTTCTTCCTTTCGAAGCTCGTTGGGGCCATACTCCGCCAGGCGTTTGCCGACCTCCGGGGAAGTCAAGCCCCGGTGCAGATCGGAGCCAAGGCGGTGGAGGACCTTTTCGGGGTCCAGGGCGTGCCAGGCCGGCGTCTGCATAGCTTCTCCTGTCTCGAGCTAAGGCTCGCGAGCCGACCATTATACCAAAGCCGGCGCGGCCAGGAAACCCCCCGCCGCGTCAATCGGCTTGGCCGCGGCTAGCCGTTTGGGGTGAGGGGAAGGGTTTCGAAAGGGGAGGGGCTGGGAGGAAATATGCTCACCCGATTCACCGCGAGGGGGGATTGCTATACATAAGGATAAAAACGATAACTATAGTCGCTTATTCTTATGGGTCCCTGCGTGGAGATAGGGATTCAGAAAACGGCGGTTTGAATTGAACGGAAATAGCAACTGCAATTGGCGCCCGAGAAAAAACGATATAGCCTTTCCTGAGGGAAGGGAAGTCCGGGGCATAACTTTACAGGGCCGCCGAGCCGGTCCGTTGAATCGGGTGGGAGAATGAGAGAACGAGGCTTTACACTAATCGAGGTATTGGTGGTTGTGGCTATCATCGGCATCCTGCTCCTGGGTTCTTATCCAGGCATCCAGAACGCGCTCACGGTGAGGAATCTGGAAAATGAAGCCAGAAAGGTCCTGACGACTCTTCAGCAAGCCAAGTTTCAAGCGGCCAGATTCAAATTGAACCATCGGGTCCGGTTCGATGACACCTCCGGCCGATGGGTCTATTTCATCGAGCAGGAACTCACGGACGGCACCTGGCAGGAGCTCCCCAGTATCGTCCGGAGATCCATCCCCTCGCGGTACGCGGTGACTGTCGATTTTCCCGTCCCAGAGGATGGAGCTCCCGGAGAAGCGGCCGTTTTTTCCCCTTTCGGTATGGTCCCCAATTATGATCCCAACTTGCTTTTCAACGTCTCTCTTCAAAATGCGAAGCTGACCGCGCTAGGACATCCGGGAACCCGGAATATTTATGTTTATGCCGGCGGCTCAATTCGCTACGAAAAGGCGAACTAGGAAATGGGGGCGAAATAATGAGATATAAACTTAATAAGCAGCCTCGTCAAAACGGCTTTACCCTGATCGAAGCGGTGATTGGGATCGTGCTTCTCGCGGTCGCCGTGCTCGGCCTGGCCGAGGTTTTTACGCTGAGCATCCTGAACAACCTGCGTTCCGAGCGGATTTCCAATGCCTCCTTCTTAGCCCAGCAGCAGATGGATGCACTCAGGGACCTGACCCAGGAGGAATTGAGCTTCCTATCCACGAATCAAACCGCTGACCTCAACGGCGACGGGAGCCCGGATGTCTCCCTGGACGAACACATCGACCTGAACAGCGACGGTTTGGACGATTACCGGAGGATCACCAATCTTCAGATCGGACAGTCCGAGGGAACAACCACGATCTGGGAAGTAGCCGTCTTGGTCTTTTCACAGGAGCAACTCCAGGTTCCGAGGGCGGACCTACTTCAGAACCCCCCGCTTTACCGGCTGAGGGGGAGGATGGATACTCTTATCGCCCGCTAATCGGGTGAAAGCAGGGCCCAAATGAAAAACATCTATATGCGGTTAAACAAGAAACGGGGGGTTGGCGCCAGGTCAGGTTTCACGATGATCGAACTCCTCATCGGCGGATCCATCATGCTGGTGGTTGTCCTGGGTTCGCTTTCCATCTATATGAAAAGCAATAAGGTGGCGGTGGAACAAAACATGTATGCGGAGATGCAGCACGACGTCCGCTCGGGCATGTACTTCATTTCGAGGGACAGCCGGATGGCCGGGGTCGGTCTGACTCCAGACCTGGCGGACTATTTCGTGGAGGGGAAAGACAGCTATGGACCGGGACCCGAAACGTCCGATATGGTCAAACTGTTCGGCAATTTTGACGATCCTTTGAATTTGGTTATCGAGGATTACCATGGCGGCCAGGGAGGCGGCGCAGACGAAGCCAAACTCTATGATTGGTCCCTGGAGAACTCGCCTTATCCCTGCCCGGATTATTATGAAGACAGGACCGTCATGATCATATCCACGCGCTGCCCGGGGTGCTGGGTGTTTCGATACATCGGGGCTAATTCTGTCCATGGCTGCAACTCCAACGGCAGCGATGAGCATGTCAACATGCAGCCCGGCCACGCTCCTGAAATCAACCCGCCGGGCGGTCTGGTCGACCCGGGGAGCTGTCCCGCGGACTGCTGGATCGATGCGATTATCACCATCGGTCAGGTCAAGCAATACTGGCTGGATACGACAGGAAATGCGGGGGATTATCCAGATTTGACCAACCTGACACAGGACCGTGGCTACAACGGTATTCCCAATACACTCTATCTCACAACCACGAATGAGCAGGGCGATGTCCAGCACCTCCCCATCGCCCAAAACATCGAGAACCTGCAGTTCCAATACAATGCCGATATGGACAATGACGGCCTCTTGGATGGGTTTGTGGATTGGAATGACGGCTGGAGCCTTGACCAAAGAGGCCGGATACAACAGATCCGGGTTTGGGTTCTCGGCCGGACGTCGGCTGCCTTCACGAGCATCTCCGACAGGCCGACGACCGCGCCTCACCTCTATCGCCGGCC
>Ga0315277_10001865_pt1 | contig 29820 bp, 24 predicted proteins | sample YL17G05_15_MG_FD_203695 | JGI IMG/M metagenome (GOLD analysis project Ga0315277, IMG submission 203695) | Sediment microbial communities from Yellowstone Lake, YNP, Wyoming, USA - YL17G05_15 | ecosystem: Environmental > Aquatic > Freshwater > Lake > Sediment | place: USA: Wyoming | collected... | reverse complement strand
TTACCCTCACGAACGATACAGCCTATACCCCACGCAATTTAGCCGTGGCTTTTGAGGTCCCTCTCGCTGAACCGGATGGCATGACCGACAGGGGCTCGAATATCCCCTGGAATTTCAGGCTGTTTAACGGGGGCGACAAAATAATGCAGGGGGTGCCGTATGAGGCTGATGTCCATCTCGACATAAGTCACTCCGGCTTGGGCTTCAAGTTTTATGTAATCGGCCTTATTGGCAATGACCCGTTGAATGAAAAATTCGTCTACGAGGAATCCAACGACTGGTACGACATGGGGAACCATGCTATACGGCTTGGGCGTATGAATGGGTCATACGAGGACACCGGCTTAACGGGGAAATTCCCGATGATTTCAGGCAACGGGCGTTATATCGCCGTCGTTAAACTCCCGGCCGCCACGGCATATTTCGTAATCAAGGACACATGGACAGGTGATACAACGGAGATTCATTGTTCCATCCCCGGATGTTCAAGTTGCCGCGTCGGATGGGGCGTCTTCGACTACGAAGGCAAGTATTTTGTTTATATGGCCGGCCAGAAGCAATATCGGGAATACCTGTGGCTGCGCAATATGGAAACCGGCTCGACGAAGCTTATCGAGGGGGCATTTGACGGAAGCCAGATATGCGCCGCTTTTGCGGTGGATATATCCGGCGACGGCACCATGGTTTCTTACAACTACGATGACAACCCCATCAGTATGTACAGCTTCTTCCAGATACGCACTTATGACATCCTTACCGGTGAAAAGAAGCAGTGGACAAACGGGGATAATGAGAACTGCGATACATCCATTAACTACAATGGCACGAGGGTTTCATACAGGTGCGGATATTTCGTCCCGCCGATTAAAGGTGGTGATGCGGCAATGCCGTCGATGGATTACCACACCAGCTTGCGCCAGGGGGAAATCCCATTTTCAAGCTTGGTCAGGCATGGTGATGTGTCCATCTATGTAGTTTACGAGCTGCGCAGCATCGACCTTATCACAGGCGAAGACAGGCTGCTTGTTGAAAAGGTTGTTGACCCGCCGAATTATGTCTGCGATGCACGAATGGACTGGGCGGGTAACTGGATAATCTACCGCGACCAGCCCCACCAGTGGATGAGTACATATACGACCGTCTATGCGATACGCTTCGACGGCTCGGAAAAAATCCAGCTGACGAATGATACCACTCACTACAAGATGGTCCCGTTCATGTCCGGTGATTTCTTCTATGCCGGATGGGACATCTACATGGGTGAAGGGGGAATCTGGGCAAGCGATTTCGATGATAGCTGGGAAGCGATAAACGTGGGTATGTGGCCGGATAACGGGGTTTAGATATTTTTCCCCGGTATTTGCATGGGCGGGGGGCATTTCATAACCAGATGCCCCCCGTTCGCATTTCCAAAAGATCCATTGAATGCAATCGGGTGTATTCTTTCGCTGATTCTCAGACAGCTAAACAAGGGTACCACATTGCAATGCATAGCTCAGTACAAAACTTACCTGAGCATAATCCCTAAAAAAACACATCCCATGGAATCTTAATACAAAGCAGTACCTGCCCCGAATATTATCATGTTGGGCACAATGGTCGGGGGCCGGTTGGAGTGGAGCCTTTCGGTTTAGGTGTCCAGTTCGTTTCAATACGCTCAACCGCCGTTTTAGCAGCTTCTCTGACCGGATAGATGTTCTTCGCTATATATTCATCTTCGGTTGCCAATTTGCGTAACTTCTCAAGGGCGGATTCAGCCTTGGAGCCGAACATACCCAATGAATACGCCGCTGACGACCTTACATCCCCCGCAGGATCATCGAGAAGCTTGATGAGGAAGCTTATCGGGTCTTCAACGCAAACATCCAAAGCCGCCCGGCCTATAGACCCGATTGCACGTATTGCGGCATCCTTCGCCTCTGAGTCAGTTTCCTGCTTGATGAACGGGATAATATGGTCAACAGCATAGGCGCCGTCCGACCCCATATAAAGAATGGCTCTTGCCCCATTCTTCCTGACTATCGGGTTATCGCTGAGCAGAGCGTTCACAGCCGGTGCTACAGCATCGGGGCCCATCCTGCCCAATGCGTAGGCGACATCGAATTCATCCGCCGGCAGCATTTCAACAAGCTTCGGAATCGCGTCCTTCGCTTTGGGGCCGATTCTGCCGAGAGCGTATGCAGCAGCGTATTTGAGCGGTTTGGGAGGTGCCCCGGATTCGGCGCCCATGTACAACCGCAAGGTATATTCCCGGTCATCATCAAGGGTCTTGATGAGAATCGGTATTGCCCTTTCATCACCGATGTGGCCAAGGGCATAGATGGCCGTCCATGCTAATTCCGCATCTTCATCGCTGGCAAGTTCGATGAAAAATGGGACCGCTTCATCAGGGTCCGGGTTGATGTACTGCAACGCCGATGCCGCAAATCCGGCGGCGTTGGAGGCCTGCATTGCGGCAACGGGATCGTCGCCCTCCACGGCCCTGAGCCTGTAAAACAGCGCGATAAGCGTATCCGTCAACTCAGATGCATCCGGACCCATTTTCCATACCAAATTGAGACAATTGGAAATAGCAGCATAATCATCAGATTTCTCAAATAGTCCCTGCAAATATGGGACAGCGTCTTTCCCGAATTTTGCGACTGTATCTATCACATCGAATTTACGTTGCCCGTAAATATCGTTGTTGATTCCAGCATAAGGCTGCGGCGATTCGAGCTCGTTCATCAGCAGGGCGATTGGGTCGGCGCCGTTCTTTTTCAGCGAATCACATGCCGCGTTGAAAACTTCCCTGTCCCCCTTGGGATAACTCCTTATTCCCTTGGGGTCTCGCGGAAGCCTGGCTACCTCTTCATAGTCGGCGTTCTCGATGAGAATCTCGTAGATAATAGGCCCTGCCGAATCGGCTGCAGGGGACCCTATAGCGCCAAGCGCTTCTATAGCGCTCTTCACCAACCACCAATCTTTAAGAACCTCCCTGACCTGGAGGATCTCGGTCAGCACCGGAACGGCTTGCGCAGCGTCCGGGCCAATCAACGCGAGGGCTTCGCAGGCGCGTATTCGCAGGAGCCTGTCCTCATTCTTGTCTATCACATCAATAAGCCATGGGACGGTATCCCTCGGCTCAAGCCCCAACTCTCTGAGAGCTTTTATCGTGCCTGAATCGCACCCCCGGTTGAGAATTTCAGTAAGAGCCGCTGATGTCTTTTCATCAATCGTTACTTCCGGGTTGGAATAAACTGGTATGCTTCCAATAAGGAAAAATAAAGATAACACTGAAATCGCTATAAGTGGTCCCCGCATAATTTACCTCCCTTCATAGCAGCAATATAAGGGACTGCCGCAACCATGGAATTGCTGCATTGAGCTAAACCCTTACTATGTTATCATAATAAGTGGTATATTTGATTTTAGGAGAGAGTATTTCAGGAGCTGTCTATGGGCATCAGGGGCGATGATGCGAGGATACAGATTCAGAAGCTTGGCGATGTCGACCAGATCGACAAGCAGCAGCAACAGACCCAGCGCGGCGAAGCTGGGGCGATACGCTCCAAGGCCGACAAGGAGCGCGAGCATAAGCAGACTGCCCCTACCGAATTACAGAAACAGGACCGTGTACTGGTGCGCGAATCGCCATTTCGCAAGCGTAAAGAGCATGGCAAGGAAGCCGAGGAGCAGGAGAAAGATGAAGATAATGAGGGGGAGCAGGATGATGAGGAAGTCGAGGATATCGGCGGCAGCCTCGATGTAAAAGGCTAATCGGGATCAAGTTCAAATTTTCCTGATAGACTTTCCGGTGATTATATCTGACAAATTAGAGACCACCTAAGAAGACCCGGATGACCCTAAAAGGCATCTTCGTCGCGATTGCCTTAAAAAAGGCTTAAACTTTGTTTAAAGTCTTTTGCTATTTATATAACTCTAAAAGGCATCTAAACATTTTTGGTGAAAGAAATTCAGGCTGAAAGGCCTAATTAGGAGGTGTGTCATGCGCCGGAAGGCAATCCACCTACTGGCTGGATTAATCGTAATCCTCCTCATCGTATCCTGTTCTTCCTCCGGTTCATCTGTATCTCTCCCTGAAACGCCCCGTGATACGGACACGGGTGGGCCTCTATCGCACTATTTATGGGGGTTGTGGGATGTGGCATATGATATGAAGACCAATGCAATGGACTTCATACCGTTACGTAGCCCCGATTTCCACTTGAACGTCCTTCCATTCCTCGAACCGCCCCCCCTTGCTTTGTTAACCCTTGAAAGCGAACCCTTGTTCAACCCCGTCAACAATACGGTATCGGTCAACATCGGGTTGAAGCATCCGTTCACAGGGTTGAATGAATTCGCCGGTTTTGATGTCAAGGGCGTCGTCATCAGCCGGGCGGACTATCCCGGGGCAGTCCCTACTTCAAAGCTCAAGATGCCGGGCCCAAATAGGTTGCGGCTCATTAATGCCGACGGTTATACCCGGTTGTGGAACCCGGATGAATTCCCATACGACAAGGCAAAGGAGCTGTTCTGCTACCAGGATGGGCTCCTTGGTGCCCCGGACAGCTTTGGGAAATACGACGCGCAGATAAACGGGTACAAATATTTCTGCGACGGTCTCGCCCCTGATGACGCCGTCACCACGATGGATTTCAGCAAGCGAGGTTTATTCTCACCCGGGGCGAAAAATGTACGCAAATATGTCCTTAGTATGCCCCAGGGGCTGATATTCCAGTACGCCGTCGATGCATGCTGGGAATTCCCCAAAGGCCCCGCTCCATGGGAAATCCCCAACGATTATCCCATCACCGCGAACTGCCCTGAAGCTTACTTCATCGACTATTCCCATACCGGCATCATGTTTGCCGGAGATATCCCGGGCACTTATGATATGGAGATTCACGTATATGACCATCAGCCGGGGAGTATTCAAGGTGTCTATATCGAGGCCCAAGACCTTTATGTCGATCCTTGGGTCGCATCATATGAGTATTCAACCCAGTATTACGAGGTCTGGTCTGTCCACCTCGACAACAAAAACCAGGTTCCTGAGGGGACGTATCCGGGCTTGATAAGCGTCATCGACTCTGACAAAATGAATTTCCCAAGCCCGTTCCCGGCGGATACATATTACACCGCATACCGCACATTCGACATAGAAGTTCTGCCGACACCTGCAGTTGTGGTAACCCTTGAGGAAGATGCAATAATGAAGGGGCATCCTTATTACGGAATTTCGTATCTTTACGATGCGGTGGAATTTGATGCTCCCCCAGACCCGGACTGCGGTTATTTCATGAACCCGGACGGGCCATGGGAATTCAGTTACGTTTATACCGAAAGCGTAACGTTGAAAAGCCTTAATGCCAACCCCGCTGATCCTGAGGTGGCTGGCTTTGTCGGGTTCTATCCCAGCGAGGTAACCCATTTCTGGAAAGCCGCCGTCAATTTCGGGCCGGACACTTTCCAACCATACCTCGGTGAAAAGCATGATTTCCCCTCGTATAAACGCTTGGTATATGGTGTCACAGAAAACCTTTTGCTCGGTGGGACATATATCTTCAGAAACGAAACCGGCCAAAATGTTCCCATGGAATTCCAATACCCATACTACTACGGCACTGATTTCACAGCTGATGGCAAGTATATTATCCCCCCACCGCCAATACCCATCGAGATATTCGAACTGAAGTGGAGGGTGAGAGGTATCGGCGAAGGAGATTTGAAGCTATCGCCAACCGGTCCCACTTATAAAGCTCTACTACTGCGGCATGATTTGACCATCGAGCTCGACAACTCCGAATTCGCATGGGGGATTATGTATGAATGGAAGAACGATGACGGGCTGACATTAGCCATGATTTCCTCAGGCGAATCGCCGGGCCACATGAGCAACTTCGACCACCCGAGCGGGTTTATCTATGGCGATAGCATTTACATGGTGTTGCAGGGTTATTAACAGAAATCCATTTCGAACTTCACCCCCCTCTTTATGAGGGGGTTTTTTATATGCATCACTTCGATAGAAATATGGGGAAATAGACATTAGGGAAAGATGGGCAGCGCGTATCTATTGCCCCGCAGGGGCACGGTGCATGCCTTGATGCGCACTACCCACCAGCTGGACAATTCATTCAACACAAAGCAGTTCTGCTTCACACGATGTTTCGGGACACCCCTGGCCGGAAACCATAATGATAAATGCAACCCCTTCATCTCATTCCCAAATAAACGTAACCCACCAATCCCATTTCCGAATAAATGTAACCCACGAATCCCATTTCCGAATAAATGTAACCCACGAATCCCATTTCGTGGGTTACCATCCTCATCACACAATGCTTCTTTCTTTAGCCGCTTGAAAGGTGCTAAAATCATAACGCAATTGTCTCAACAAGGGTAACCGGAACCTTCATACGGAGGTAACAAGAGCCATGACCATCTATGAGGAATATTCAACCAAACTGAAATCAATGCTTGCCATGAAATCCAGCCCCGTGGCGATAAGCTACACCGATATCCCCGCCACTGACGCCGAGACAGGCAAGCATTGGGCCTGCTACGGCCTCATCGCCGCATCGCAGGGTAAAACGATCGACCTTTCTGCCGCCACGTGCCGATGTCCCGGCGGCACAACCCACCTTGGATTGGGCCCCGGCCCGAAGGGAGCCGGTTACAAGCGCTTAAGGGATTTCCTTGTAAGCGGCGAAAAGCTCTGCGCATCCTACGGCGCGTTGCTGCGTATGCAGGCGAACACAACCCCCTCGCCCGAAGGCTTGGCCGACCATGTCATATACCGCCCGTTGGAAAAAACAAAAGCTGACCCCGAGCTTGTCCTGTTCATCGTCAATGCGAAGCAAGCGTGCCGGTTGGTTACCCTGCTGACCTTCCACGACGGCAAGCCGCTGCGTCCCGAACTCGGCGGCTCAACATGCCACCAGATTATCGGGTACCCCATGGTCAGCGGCGAACCGACCCTCGCTCTCGGCGATTGGACCAACAGGCATCCGAATAAATTCACGGAGAACGATATATTCGTAAGCGTCCCGTGGTACAGGATGCATAATATGATGGCCGCCATACCCTTCTGCACCGCTGGGGAAGCCAAACTCGAAGCCCCCCCCGAATTCGCCCAAGTGTTGAAAGAATTGGAAGAATAGGATAGTAACCCACGAAATGGGATTCGTGGGTTACATTTGTTTGAAATGGGATTCGTGGGGTGCATTTGTTTGAAATGGGGCGGGTGGCGCCCACAGCCGAGCTTGTGAGCCGTAGGCTTTCCGAAGGCTTATCTTCGAGGATGTGGGTGATTACCATGATGAGAAAAAAATTCCCATTAATTGGAATTGCTCCAGGCCAAGTTCCCGGTATCAGGATCCCGGATTACGGGCTCTATAACCGGGCCTTGTATGATTTTCTTGTTCTTCTGTACGGGCGCACCGCGTGCGCCCGGGGCGACCCGCCGGGTCGCCCCTACGATACACAATACGATAATTTCTCTTAGGGTGATGTAATAAAAGAACGTAACCCACGAATCCCATTTCGTGGGTTAATAAAAAAAACGTAACCCGCAAATCCCATTTGGTGGGTTACATTCTTTTTCCAATCCATAAACCTGACATAATTCGTCAAGCCGGTTATTAAAGGAAATTCAGCCTTAAGGCCTTTATGAATCTCTCTTTGTAATAGCCCTTGTCAATCCGGTCGATGGCAACCTCGCCCCTCGCGGAGGATGCGTGCACGAATTTCCCGTTGCCCATATAAACCCCGACGTGGCTTATCCCCGGCCTTGTCGTATGGAAGAACAACAGGTCGCCTTCCTTGAGTGCGTCGTAACTTACCGGGATGCCATAGTCGGTCTCCGATAAATCCTTCGCCGACCGGGGCAGCGAAATACCATAATCGCGCTTGACTATCGCCCAGACCAACCCGGAGCAATCGACGCCCCGTCCCAAATCCTCGCTTCCATAACGATAATCAAGCCCCAGATATTCCAAGCATTCCTGCACCAGTTTCTTGCCGCCCTTGGTCGAAAAATTATCTTTGTAACCGCGTAAAGAAGATACCTTGTGCTTACCGGGAAGTTTGATTATCTGGCCCGGGATTATGTAATCGACATCCGTAAGATTACTCGCTTGGCAAATTTCCTCGCTTGTCAGGTCGAAGCAGTCGGCAAGATAGGAAATGCAGTCGCCCGGCTCGATGCGATAATATGTACATTTACCGTCGAAGTAGCCGCTTATCGAAAATTCATCCTGCCTCGAAGTGAAATCGAACACCGATGAATCCCCGCGCATGGCTTCGCCCGCAGGGGAATTCGCGGCAGGCACGGTCAACGGCGGCAGCGGGTCGCCGGTATATTCCTGGGGCTCTTCAACAACAATGGGCGCAAGCTTCTTGGCAGGACGGTCATCACGTTCAGGCTCAGCTCGCGACGGTACCCTCAAATTCTGGCCGATCTTTAGGACGCTATCTTTTTTTATCCCATTCAAATCGCATAGGGTAGCGACGGATATATCATACTTCCTTGCAATAAGACTCAGGCAATCCCCTGCCTTCACGGCATAGGTTTTTACACTGAGTTCCCTGTTGGACGTTTTTGTAACAGTGCCGGGGATTTTCAATTTCTGCCCGACAGTGAGTATGCTGTCCTCACTGAGACCGTTGTAACTCAGAAGCGCACCTAACGGGACATCATATTTACGGGCTATCGCCCATGCCGAATCTCCCGCGACAACCGTATAGCTTTTCGTTTCAACCTTGGGAGGGTCATCTTTAGCACTATCGCCGCCCTCACATCCCGGGGGGATGGAGAGAACCTGGTCAATATGGATGCTGTCGTCAGTGCTGATACCGTTGAGCGCGCAGATTGCAGCTACGCTTACTCCATATTTACCCGCGATAACACTCAGGCATTCCCCGGATTTGACCGTGTGATGCTTCACCTGCGTGTAATCGTAGTCGCATTCGCTCGGTATCACGAGGCTGCGCCCGACTGACAACACATCATTCTCGGATATATTATTATGGGTAAGAATGTCCGTTACGGAGACATCGAATTTTATCGCGATATCCCAGAGCGTATCACCCTGGACGACTTTGTAGGTGAAATCGGCGTATGCCGGTACCTGTAGGAGGAAGGCTGCCACGATTGCAAGGCAGCCAAGCCATGCGGTCGCAGCAATGTACGGTGGTCGGTGAAAGCGCATTATTCCAAAGCTCCTAAGCTTGCGGCCATCCGTGGCATTGTCCCGCGATTGCCCCCTTTTTCGGCAATTGGTCATTTTAACAGCAAGACCCTTCAAATGCAAAACATCCATGTAAATTTTCTGTCCACAATTTTATAGATAAATACTTGACCCACATATTATGTGAGCCCATCTATGGATGTATCGTACGGAAATGGGGTTACTTGAGAGGACTCTTGAATACTACTTTTTTAGATGGAGATGGCTCCAATTCTCTGGTTTCCTTGACAATGCCAAAGATTTTGGCCAAAGACTGATTTTTACAACAAATTTGTTGGCAAATCTTGACAAAGGCGATCCGCCATGGTATAATTATAGCAGAAATGTTGGCAACATATTGGTTGGCAACAAAACAGTTATAAAGGGAGATGCTAATAATGACGAAACTAATTTCTTGTGTGGGCAATCCAGCCATTGGGCCGGAACGGTTCTGGGGGCGTGAGAAGGAAATCGCCCTCTTGGCGGAGCACCTAAGAGAAGGGAAGCATGTCCTGCTTGTGGCTCAGCGAAGAATCGGGAAGACATCGCTCGTTAGAGAGTTAGAAAGGAGAAAGGAAGGCCAGGACATATTTCTTTATGTAGATCTCCAGCAGGCATGCAATCCCGCAGAGTTCATTGCAGAACTAAGTGCCGCAACACGCGATTACACAGACCTCTGGCAAAAAATAAAGGTTTTCGCCACGAACATAATCCAGGGTATCGGGGAAAGAATCGACTCTGTGGCAATAAGCGAGGTGAAGGTAATTCTCAAAGACGGAATGACTAATGTAGATTGGAGAAAGAAGGGAGATGAACTCTTCACTATACTGGGGAGTACCAACCGCCCAATAATAATTGTTCTCGATGAATTGCCAATCCTGGTCAACCGCTTATTAAGGAATGGTGAAGGCAGGATAAGTCAAAAAGGAATAAGCAACGCTGATGGCTTCATGTCTTGGTTACGCTATCAATGCACTGATGATGCTAACGTCAACATCAGGATAGTACTTACCGGGTCGATAGGCATTGAATATATCCTTGGGCAAGTCGGCCTAAGCGCAACGATAAATTACCTAGCACCCTTTGAACTGAGACCTTGGAGTTATGATACGGCGATTGGGTGTTTGAAGGCGCTCGCAGCTGAAAAGGAGATTATTTATGAAGATGGAGCTTGTGAACTAATCGTTGAACTGCTTAAGTGCTGCATCCCGCATCATGTTCAGCTCTTTTTCTCTCACTTGTATGATGATTCAAAGTACCGTGAGTGCAGCAGAATCTCGCTCTTAGATGTTGAAAGAGTCTATAGCGAATCAATGCTCAGCCCTCGAGGCCACGCAGAATTAAGCCACTATATCGAGCGGCTTAAATTAAGTTTAGATGCAATTTCCAACGCGCTTGCTTGTGACCTCTTAAGCGAGACTGCTGTGGCAGGAGTGCTAATCCGGGAAGCCGCAGTATTCCTTTCCAACCAGCACTTAGATGAGTCGAAGAGACCAGATGAGAATCTTCATGATGTTTTGACTATCCTTGAACACGATGGGTACTTAGAGCCATCATCTAAAAGGAGCTATATATTCACCTCAAATTTGCTGCGTGATTGGTGGAGGGTTCGTTATACGGCAAGTTATGTTCCCTTTAGTGAAAGGAAGGGTAGCTGATGGAAAAGACCATAATAAAATACAACCCTGAATTTCTTTCGGATGAAGAACTCATTGAATCCTTTGTGGTTCGAAACAATGAGTTAAGCCTAATTCTCGACATCATTAGGAATAATACCGGTTCCGCAGCCAATCAACATATATTGGTTATTGGTCCGCGGGGATCGGGCAAAACAACCCTTGTACAACGTGTTGCTGCAGAGGTGAGGAGGGATAAAGCAATTAGTGAATCATGGTATGCATTGAGGTTCGCTGAAGAGAGTTATGAGGTTAGTACGCCAGGGGAGTTCTGGTTAGAAGCGTTGTTTCATTTAGGAGTCCAGACAAAGGACAAACGATGGTACAAGATCTATGAAGAGCTGAAAAGTGAGCAGGATGAAACCAGGTTGCGCGAGCGTGCCTTGGCGCAACTCCTCAACTTTGCAGATGGGCAGAACAAGCGTCTAATGATAATTGTGGAAAATCTCCAGATGCTTCTTGGTGAACAAATTACTCCCGATGGCGCTTGGGAACTACGCCACACGCTACTTAATGAACCAAGGATAATGATGATTTCATCGGCTAACAGCCATTTCGACCTGATTGACGTAGTGGGTCATGCAATGTATGACCTTTTCAGAATAATCGAGCTGAAAGCTCTTTCCGAGTCTGAATGTCGGGGGTTCTGGCAATCCCGAACAAAGGAGGAACTTGAGCTTGGACAAATTCAGCCAATCCGAATCCTGACTGGCGGTAACCCAAGGCTCCTTGTCATTCTTACTGATTTCATTACAAAACAATCGTTCGCTGATTTGATGAGGAACCTGACTCAATTGGTTGACGACCATACGGACTATTTCAAAAGTCACCTGGATAGTTTGCCAGCGAAGGAGCGGAAAATCTTCGTTGCGTTAGCTGATCTATGGGATCCATCCACCGCCCGAGAGATCGCCAAGGCCGCGAGGGTTGACGTGAGTCTAACAAGTGCACAACTCGCCAGGCTTGAAATGAAAGGAGCTGTAGAAGTCATCGCAAAAAAGAGAGGGAAAAGGAAATATCAGGTTACTGAGAGGTTATATAACATCTATTACCTTATCAGGCGACGCGGTGGCCCTTCAAGCCGCGTGAAGGCCTTAGTGCAATTCATGGTGACTTTCTATAGTGGTAAAGATGATAAATTATTGAGGAGTGTCAAGTTATTTACGGAAGAAGCAAAGCACTTATCCAAAGATGAAAAATCCGACCACATCGAATTTCTCGCGAACCTAATACATCAAATCGAAGCACCAAAACTGAAATTCGCTGTATTCACGGAATGTGCGGGTGCCGACTTAAACATGTTTGAAAATCATCCTGATGTAGTACTTGAAATTGCCCCAGAGTGGTCAATGGCAGCGCTATATAATACCCATAAGAAATCGGCAATAGTTGATGATGAAGATGCAAATCAACTTTTCATGATGCTGCAAGACAGAATTGAAGCAAATCAGGCCGATTCTTCTGCTTGGGCTCGGCTTGCCTTTGCTCTACAGACTTTTCGAATGGAATATGACAAAGCGGAAGATGCTTTTAAGAAAGCCTTGGCCTGCAATCCCGAGGAAGGGTCTTTCTGGTTCCTGTTGGGCCTGCTTTTACATTTTAAGCTTTCACGTTTTGAGGAAGCAGAAAGCGCGTATAGAAGTGCCATTAAGTATCAATGGGATTATTCAGCCGTATGGATTGCTTTCGGACTTCTTCAAGTTGAATTGGATCGACATGGGGAAGCCGAGAATGCCTTTAAGGAGGGTATTAAGAGGGAACCAGGGAATGGCTATGCTTGGTTTTGTTTGGGGGTACTTCTCCATGTTGGGTTTGAAAGGTATGAAGAGGCAGAGAAAGCTTTTCGAAATGCCATTAAATATGATCCTGAAATCCCTGCGGGATGGTTTGCATTGGGCGTCCTTCTGCACGAGCAGTTGGAGAGATATGAGGAAGCCGAAAAATGTTACAGACATGTAATGGTGCTGGAACCGAACTACCCAGATGCGTGGTCCAAGTTAGGTGATCTGCTATATATTCAATTGGACAACCCCACCGAAGCTGAAGGAGCATATAGAAAAGCAATGGAACTGGGGCTCGAAAACCCATGGTTATATGTGGGATTGGGCGAGTTGGTTAGAGAACATAAGAAAAATTATATAGAAGCCGAGGAGTTGTTTCGCAAGTCAATTGATATGCTGCCTAAGAATTTCCCAGCTTGGTTCCTTCTTGGGACTTTGCTCCTTCGGCATTCGGATCGGTATGAAGAGGCTGAAGAAGCTTTCCGGAAATCAATCGAATTCCTTCCCGATTTTGACCGTGGTTGGGCTGGCCTCTTCAGGACAAAACTGAAACAACAGAAGCTTGATGATGCGGTGAAAGTTGCAGAAAAATGCTTAGTGAGCACTCAGCGTTCTCCCTTGAGTTTGAATTTTCTTGCCTGGGCACTTTTCGAGGAAGGTGAAATGGGTACTCTCCAACAAGCGGAAGATTGGGCAAAAGAAGCACTGGAGAAAGAGCCGGATAATTCCAGCTTTGTTCACTCGTTGGCTTCAATATTAGGCCGGCAAGGGAAATGGAGCGAGGCGTTAGCACTGACGCCAGCCTTCCTAAAAGATATCGAGCACGTTGAGGAACATTCCAATTATGTAACTGATTTCGTTATTGAAGCAGCTGCTGCAGGGTATGGTTCGCAGATCCTTTCGCTGCTGGTGAATTCAGCAGGTATTGAGGCACTAGAACCCCTTGCTGTCGGAGTGCGAATCCACCTTGGGGAAGATGTCAGCGTGGCGCAGGAAGTATTGGAAGTTGGCAAGGACGTGGCAACGCGGATTAAGACTCTGCAAAACAAACAATGTTCATGACAATTAGCGTCTTGTGATAGCATGCGGTGACCGTCACCTCCCCACATGCCTTACCTCAATCTCCCCACGATGCATCGTGCGCTCGCAGTAGGTGCAGAAAAGCGATAATGGTTCCTTCCTCTTTACGAGCCAGTGGGTCTTGGTATGCTCGACGTTGGTTATGCAATTCGGGTTGTTGCAGGCTATGATGCCATTGATTTCTGAGGGGATTTCAACCTTGTATTTCTCGACAACCAAATAATCTTTGATAATATTTATCGTCACGTGCGGCGAGAATACGCTTATCTTGTTGACATCCTCCGGGGAGAGGTAAACATTCTCGAGCTTAATAATCCCCTTGCGTTCATACGATTTGCTCTTCAGGTTGTTCCCCACGAAGACCTGGTCGTCGCTTTCATCCAACTTCAGGACCTTGACAATCTTGAAAAGGGCTTCGGGGTCGATATGGTCGATAACCGTCCCGTTGGGGATAAGCTCGATCGTGCGTTTCGTTCTCGTCGTGCTTTTTTTCATTTCATCGCTCCCATAACTAAGCATAGCAGCGCCATCCTGACGGGGATACCGCTCGCTGCCTGCTCGAAATATAACGCATGCTTCGACGAATCGACATCGGTGCTCAACTCATCAACCCTCGGCAGCGGATGCAAAATCTTCATGTTAGGCTTGCAACCCTCAAGGCTCTTTTCGGAGATGAAGTAGCCCTCCTTGACACGCTCATAGTCCAAGTCATCGCCGAACCGCTCGCGCTGTATTCGGGTTACATAAAGGATATCCAAATCCCTCTTCACCTCATCCAAGTTCCGATGCTCGCTGAATTCAACCCCCATCTCCCCCAATTCCTCGAGGTGGTCAGCGGGCATGGGAAGCAGCGGGGGCGATATGAAAAACATACGCGTCTTGAACATCGACAGGGCATATGCCAACGAATGCACCGTGCGGCCATATTTCAAATCCCCCATGAACCCCACCTTCAGCCTCTCAAGCCGCTTGTGCGCCTTGAGAATTGTGTAGAGGTCGAGGAATGTCTGCGACGGATGCTGGTTCGCGCCGTCGCCGCCGTTGATAATGGGCGCCTTCGAAATTTCCGCCGCCATCCTCGCCGCACCTTCGATAGAATGCCGCAGCACGATTACATCGGAATAACTCTCGACAATCCTTATCGAATCGGCCAACGACTCCCCCTTCTGCGCCGATGTCCCCTTGGGGTCGGCAAATCCCATCACCTTGCCGCCGAGGCGGAGCATAGCCGACTCGAAGCTGAGCCGCGTGCGAGTCGACGCCTCGTAAAAGAGGGTCGCGAGGACCTTCCCGGCAAGCCTGTCGGCATAGGCAGTACGGTCCTCGTCGATCTTCCGCGTGCTGTCAAGGATGTGCATTATGCTTTCGCGGTCGAAGTCCCTCAGAGAGATGATGCTCGTTCCTTTGAATTTCATTGCTCTCGTCCCCAATAGAAGTATTCACGAAAAAAGACCGACGCGCTGATTGCGTCGTCGGCCTTCAATAAATGTCCTTGGTTACATTCAAGCATTCTGAAAGCTAACTTTATACCAAATAACCACCTTCAAGCCAAGGGGAGAGCGAAATTTTCTTCCTCCCCTACAACTTCCCGAGCAACTTCAGAATAATTGTCTTCTGAATATGCAACCTGTTCTCGGCCTGGTCGAATACGATGGACTGCGGGCCGTCGATGACTTCCGCCGTCTGCTCGTGCTCGCGCCACGCAGGGAGGCAATGCATGAAATTCGCCCCGGGTTCCGCGAGGGACATAAGCCGTTGCGTCACTTTGAACGGCTCGAATATCTTAACCCTCTCGGCTTCTTTCTCCTTGGGCACGTGATAACTCATCCACGAATCGGTGTAGACAATATCAGCCCCCTTCACCGCCGATTCGGCATCGTGGAATATCTCAACCTTCGACCCCGACTCCTGCGCGAATTTCTTCGCTTCCTTGACCACTTTCGGCATCGGGGAATATTCCTCCCCCTTGGGGCATCCCACGGCAATGTCAACCCCGATACGCGAGCAGCCATAGAGCAGCGAATGCGTCGTGTTGTTGTAACCATCGCCGACATAAGCCAACTTAATTCCCTGAAGCCTTCCTCGTATCTCAAGGATTGTCATCAAATCGCCTAAAACCTGGCACGGGTGGACGAAATCAGTCATGCCGTTTATCACCGGCACCGTGGCGTACTCGGCAAGCTCCTCCATCATCGAATGGTGGTAGAGCCGCGCCATGATGATATCGACAAACCGCGATGCCGTCTTGGCAGTGTCGTACATCGTCTCCTTCGTGCCGAGGTATGAATCCTTGGCGGAATAATATACTGCGTTCCCGCCCAATTGCGCCATTGCCACGGAGAAGCTGAGGTGCGTCCTTAACGAGGGCTTCTCAAAAATCATCAACAAGCTCTTATTTTTAAGGATGCCGCCATATTCCTGCATATAGCTTATAGGGTTTTCCTGGAAGAGCTTTTTTATTTCGATAGCACGCTCTATGAGGTGCTTCATCTCTTTCGGTGTTAAATCTTTCAGGGTTATAAAATTCATCGCGCACACTCCGTCCGGTATTCAGTGCAATAAAACCAAGGCATAACCTTGGGGAAGTCTGTGGAATTCTATCATGGTTACGGATAAAAAGGCAGGCTGAAAGAATGCTACGCCCTCACTTCCCCTTCTTCCCGAACATATCAAGCTGCTGCGTACGATGAAAATGCGTCCCCACACGCGATGAGGGGTCGAATATCTGCGGGAAATCATCCAATGGCCCCAAATAGGCATCCCTTCCCCCCGCGGCCAAGAAATCATATATCGCCTCAACCTTGGGCCCGATACTGCCGGGGTCCAATTCGGATACTTCTCGAAATTCATTCAACTCATCGTAACTCATATCAGCGATAAAATCCTCCTCGCGCAGCTCAGGCGTCTTATAAAGCCCTTTGCAATCGGCCAAAATGATTAGATGCACCTCTATGGTCGGATTGCGCTCATAAAGCGATATCGCGAGAACCGACGAAGCCCTGTCCTTATCAATCACCACTTCAGATCGACGGAACTTTTCAGTTCCTTTGGCACTCCCATTCAAGTTGCCCTTATAGCTCGGATTATAGACCGGTATCCCCCCTCCGCCGCAGCAGATGGTGATGACTTCGCGTTGAAGCAGGGAGTCGATGATCTCAATTTCCTCGATGGCGTACGGTTCCGGTGACGGCACCACCCTGCGTATTGATTCCTCCGACCCGGCGGGTGACTTATATATGATGCCCCTGCTGTCAAAACGGGCCCTCGTTTCCGGGTCATTACGCCGCCACGGGCCTACATACTTCGTATATTCATCCGGTTTGAAGGTGTCTTTATTTACATAGACATGGGTGAGAACGCACGCGGTCTTTCTCTCAGTAAATGCAGGGTTACGCTTCATTTCGTGGATGAGCCAATGGCCGATACGCCCCTGCGTGTTTGCGACACAATCGACCAAATCGAGTTCCGGCAGACCTTCGTATTCCGCACCCGCGAGGCTCCTTATGAGGTCGTTGCCTACTTGCGGCCCATTACCGTGGGTAAGGGCAAAAGCGGAATACATCGCCAAGCCACCTTCGATGCTGCTTATCGCCCTGCGTATGTTGGCAAGCTGTGTCTGGGGGGACGCATCCTGGCCCTTGCGCAGGATGGCATTGCCGCCCAGTGCGATGACGGCTATCTTCTTTCCGCTTTCCAACAGAACCGGATTCATAAAAAACACACCCCGCTTACTTTGCGGGAAGGTCGTATAGTATGCATTAAGGGCAAGTGGGTGTCAAATTGGGGACTTGCTTTAATAGTATGTTCTCAGGCCGCTTGTGGGCGGCACGATCATTGCCATATTTTGGGATGCGTTCTATTTTATGACCCTTGAGACTCCTGCAACCAACCTTAGTTTTCAAAGTCAATATATATCGAAAGCCTGACAAGCACGCAGGCATTTCTTGAACGCATGCACACTCGGGCTTCCCATTATGCCCTGTGGACTGTAAAATAGTGGATGTGGCGTAAGTCCCCATATTGATAAACATGACTGAAGGAACATAAGATGCCTGATGAAAAACCGAAACGTACTGTTGATGAAATTGACCTGTATATACGGGCCCGCTATCCCATCATCTACCTCATCACCTGGGAAGAGAAACGGGCGCTTGACGACCTCAAAGACCTTGCAATCAAGCAGGGCAAGACGCTCCACGTCTGGTCGGCATCCGAGGGTTTCATCACGAAACTCCCCGACGAAGCCAACCAGAAAACCAAAGACCCCATTGCCGTTTTAAACTACATAACCGCTTCAAAGGAAACCGCCCTCTTCGTACTGAAGGATTTTCACCACTACATGAACGACCCAAGTGCGATAAGAGAATTGCGCGACGTCGCGGAAGCCCTGCGCACCAGCTACAAAACCCTTATCCTCCTTTCCCCGCTGATAAGGCTTCCAATCGAGCTTGAGAAAGACCTGACGGTTGTGGATTATAAATTGCCGGACGCGGCGGAGATGCGTAAAATCCTCGACAGGATGATTAAGGCGGTCGAGAACAACCCCAGGGTTAAAGTAAACCTCGATGCCGAGAGCAAGGAACGCCTTGTCCAAAGTGCGCTGGGCCTTACGGCGGTGGAAGCGGAAAACGCTTTCAGCCGGGTTATAGTGAGCAAAGGACGTCTCTCCAGCGAAGATATCCGCGATGTCCTCGAGGAGAAGCGGCAGATAGTGCGTAAGTCGGGACTGCTTGAATTCTATGAAGTGGATGAGAAGTTTGACCACATCGGTGGGCTTAAACCCCTCAAAGACTGGCTTCTGAAGCGCGGCAAGGCGTTCAGCGAGAAAGCGAGGGCATACGGCCTCCCGGAACCGCGCGGGGCTTTGCTCGTCGGAGTACAAGGCTGCGGGAAATCGCTCACAGCCAAAGCCGTAAGCTCCCTCTGGCACCTTCCATTGCTCAAGCTTGATATAGGCAAGCTCTTCGCCGGTATCGTCGGCTCAAGCGAGGAGAATATGCGCAAGGCCATCCAGGTTGCCGAAAGCCTGGCCCCTTGCATCCTCTGGTTGGATGAAGTCGAGAAAGGACTGTCGGGCCTTGAGTCGTCCGCTGTATCCGACGCTGGGACCGCATCCAGGGTATTCGGCACTTTCATCACCTGGCTGCAGGAGAAGAAGACACCGGTATTTGTCATCGCAACCGCAAACGACATCGACAGGCTTCCGCCGGAGTTGATGCGCAAAGGGAGGTTCGACGAAATATTCTTTGTTGACCTGCCCAATTCCGATGAAAGGAAAGAAATTTTCGATATCCATATAAAGGGCTTCGGACGCGACCCATCCAAATTCGACCTCGATAAATTAGGGCAATTGGCGATAGGCTTCTCCGGCGCTGAAATAAAGGAATCGGTTATCTCGGCAATGTACGACGGTTTCGCAGAGGGCAGGGAATTCACATTACAGGATATCGCCAATAATATTAATGCGACGGTGCCCATATCACGTACCATGAGTGAGCAAATTAAGAAGCTCCGCTCCTGGGCCGGAGTAAGGGCACGCAGGGCGAACCTCCCTGAGCCGGGCGGCGGGTTGCCCGAGGGAGATGCGGGCCCCACCCGCTATGATTTCATCCTCGGGGACGGGGATGGACAGAAGGGGGAAACCGGGGCAACTGCCGGTTAGAAGACAGGCTTAACTACGGGTGAGCAACTACCGCAAAATGGCATACCCCTCTGACCCGACACGCATCCCGGAATTGGCGTACCGCTTGTGTACACGTGCTGAAAGGCATTTCCTGCAAGGCGTGTCTGAATTACAGCATTTCCATACCCGCAAGGCTATGGTTCATTTCGACAAGGCATTACGGGCCGAACGGCGGTTTTACGATGCCGCATTTATGTCCGCGGCCATGAGGCTTTGCAGTGACAAGATAGAGGAAGCCAGACAAAAATTCCTTTCGCTTCTTGCGCTTAAACCGGATTTCTGCGGGGGGTATATTGTACGCTTTCTTCCCACATTCAGGTTGTTATTCCTCGTATGCTTTGGCTACTACCATAACGTGCGCCCCATCGCATCAGACGTCGCAACAATGCTCGGAGTGCTTTACATGCGCGAAGGTAAGATGCTCGAAACCAAGAAAATTCTGCAGCAGGCGGTAAACGCTGATCCTAAAAATAATTTCGCATGCGTTATGCTCGGCTGGGCCCTTTTTGTAGACCGGAGGTATCAACAGGTCGTTAAGCTTATAGATAAACCCGTCTATGACTTCCGCTCTCCATTGGATTCCATTGCAATGAACCTCTGCGGCAAGGCAAACCTTGCGCTCGGGGATACACGCACCGGCTTGCTTCAAATGGAATCGTCATATCATCTCGCTTATAAACAGGCCCCTGAGCTCCTCGACGGGTTCCGCATCGAAGCCGCGAGAGAATATGAGGCGCGCGAATATCTTGTTAATGCGCTCCAGGCCTTGCAAGGGGTTACCGATCCTTCGAGGATATATGATGAATGTGAAAATGTTGACACGGCAAGGCAGCGCATTGAACGCCGCATAGCTACTATACGGGTGGAAGGTATCAAGAACCCTCTGCGTTTTGACAAGCAGGCCAATCCCGTATCCTGTCGTGAGGATTTCTGGGAGATAAAAACCGTTGGCGCAAAATGATAAGAATAACCGGATGTTCTTTTTAGAGGATGTGACTTGCCCACCCAAGGCCGATACCGCTAAACCTGCCCAGAAGAAGGATTCGCAGCTGCAGGCTATGTACGACTTCGACGGTGAACCGTCCAAGCTGCCCTCATACACTCGCTTCGACACCAACGGTTACCCGATGGAATTAAAAGCCAGCGGGGAGGTTAAATATGAATTGTTGAAGCGAGGGGCTTCGATAATTCTCAGGATCATCGCGACTACTCTCATTATCGCATTAATAATATTAGGTGCATACTGCGAAGCAAGGTGGGGATAATCACCGTTTAAGCCGCGCCCTTATTGCGCCAAGGGCGTTCCTTCCGAGCCGGGCATTCAAGACCTTGCATATATCAGGTGCCCTGAGGCTTAGCTCCTGGCGAGATATCGAGTCAGAGACATATATTGTGAGAATATTGCCGGAGACTTTATATTTCACAACGCAACTCTGGAAGCTCGGGGGAATGATATCGGGAAGGTGCGCTGCAAGCTCATCCTCGGTGGGAGGGTCCTCGAGGTAATGGGCCTTCCCGACGCGTTCGATTATGTCGCTTATCCTTTCCACGTGTCACCGCCATTATTTGCCTGTTGAAAGAGTGGGTTTGAATGGGTACCGCATATCTATCAAGCCCGCAATAGCACGGGATTGCGCCGTATGCCGTCATATGCGGTTTCCCGAGCAGCGCGCCCATCAATAGATACGCGCCATCAGGCTCAGGTATTCTTTCAACAGGCCCATTATGCCTGGAACCGGAGTCATAATCAACACTTGATTTGGAAATATTTCCCCCATAATTTATCACTAAGCCATTTCACATGAGCCGGGAATGCATTATATTAATAACATCGGAGTCGGACACAGGAAGAGGAGGAACCGGCTATGAGTTGCCTCGAGGGGAAAAAAATTCTGATGATTGTGGCAAACGATAAGTTCCGCGATGAGGAACTATTCGAACCGAAGAAAATATTTGAGGACCATGGGGCTAAGGTGAAATTGGCCGGGAATTCCGTCGGTATAGCCCATGGCATGCGGGGTGGTACAGCACAAGTTGAGAGTACCCTCGCCAAGGAGACCGCTGAACCATATGACGCGGTAATCTTCGTCGGGGGACCGGGTTCAACCGTGTATTACGATAACCTTGAAGCGCACCGTATCGCCAAGGAAGCCGACAAAAATGGTAAGGTGCTTGGGGCGATATGCATGGCCCCCGGCACTTTAGCCAAGGCGGGTCTGCTGCGTGGAAAACGCGCTACTGCGTTCATGGCTGCCGGAAAACTCCTCAGGGAGAATGGCGCCAATTTTACTGGCAGGTTGGTTGAGGTCGATGGCAAACTAATCACGGGCTCCGGTCCCGAAGCCGCCAAGGAATTCGCAAACGCCGTTACCGACGCGCTGAAATCGGTTAGACGTTGAAGAACATTGTCTTAAGGTTCGCCCTTCCGTTGCCCCTTCTCATACCACCTCTTAATCTCCTCGCTCTGCTCCGGTCCGCCGCCCAAGTCCTTGCGCTTGAATATAAGGAAGAAATCTATCTCCTCGATCAATTCATAATTATCCCGAAACCTTTCATCAGCCCATAGAGCAACCATGTAAAGGAACTTATCCGCCGATGGATGAAAGATGATGTTATCCTCCCCCCTGTGATACAAATGCCCCATCAGTACAACATAATCCGGCTTCCTGTGGTTGTAGGGGCTGTCGCCGAGGATGTAATCAATGTCATATTTCTCATAGAAGAAGTCCCCCGGAAGCTTCGCAACATATTTATCCGTTAACCCGAAACAATCGAGCACGCGCACGCCGCTTATATAGGGTATCGCGCCGATATCCCCTATCGCCACGAAATCAGTCGGCTCAAGATTCTCCTTCATATAGATGCCGGTGTCATAGTACGCTGGCAGCATCCAATCGGGCTTCAATCCCGTGAGAAATCCCGACTTGAAATCCCAATGCTGCAATTTGTAAAATCCCGCGTTCCCCGAAAATCCGAGCACAGCGAGGATACCCAGGACAAGGACGATTGCCCGTTTGCGGCTCACCTCATAATTCGCCCTTACCTCACCTCTGCTGCGGAAGCTCCTATCAAAATAGAATATCTCGCATATCCCCGCGAACAGCATCAATTCAAGCATCGGCAGCATATGCGTGAAGAACCGGTTGGCCCACAGGAAATCGAAACCGGAATAAACGATATATACCTGGAAGAAAAGTATCTGGCAGAAAAGCAGGAAATACGCCGCCCCTACCCGCCCACGCCGCGTGATGACGGGCAGATACATCAGCAGGTAAAGAAACCAATGCCCTAAAATTTGTGTTACGCCGAATTTCCACTGGTATGTCCCCGCGCGGATTTTCTCCAATCCGCCGGTCGCCTTGGAAAAGTAGCTCATGGGAAGGAGTTCGCCATAATAAGAATAACGCCATGCGAGGACTATCAATGATGGGATAAGCCAGGTGAGGAATATACCCAATACATCAGAGAATGAGAGCTTCTTCTCCCGGATGGATAAGATGACAAATAGAAATGCCGAGCCTACCATTACAAAACCATCGGGCCGTGTGATTGTCGCGAGGAAATATATGAACCCCGCTTGATAAAAGCACTTCCGTCTCTTCGCCCCCTCAGCTTCAATTCCGCTTATCAAAATCAAGTTGCCGAGAAGCACTAAAAGCGGGAAGAAAATCGTTTCCATGCCGCACATAGCCCAGATGTGTAAGAAAATATTGCTTACCGCTAAAAACCCTATAACTACCGCGGCCTTGGGATAATGCAGGCGGCGGAATGAGTCGAGCTTGGCGGCGTAGCGCACCGTAAGCCATATAAGCGCAAGCGATGAAAGAGAGCCGATTATCTTCGCCGGGTATAATAATCTCAGCTCACCCCAATAAATATGCAGCTTATAAAAGAGCGCAAAAATAAGGACATACAGCAAGTTCGAATAACCCTCTACCCTCTCTCCTTCATTGAAAACAAGCCCCTTTCCGTTCGCGAAATTCTCAGCATAGCGCCATGTTATGAATGGGTCATCCCAGGTGAAGTTGATGAAATGGAATTGGTAAGCGGCGAGGATAATCAAACCGATGACTATCATCCACGGGCGAAATACCCCGCGAAGGGGGACATCCGCATCAGCGTCCGTTTCAGCGGGCACTGCAGCCGCCTTTTCTGTATCCTGCACAACCATTATGGCAATGGATTTTAGCACGAAAAATTGAGGACGGGGGAGGTTTTTCAATAAATTCCTCCCCCGCCTTAATCCTGTATATTAAGAATCAAACGTACTTGAAAACCGTAATCGCCGTGCTGCCAGGGGTTGAGTTGGAGCCATGCAATACATAAACCTCTCCGGTTGTCTCGTTGATGTCCAATGCTAAGAATGGCTGCCCCTTATTTGCGGGGGTTGAGGCAAAGAGGGTGGATTGATCTCCACCGGGGTTTATGATGTAGAAATCAACCCACCAGTCGCCCTGGTTCGGCCCAGGGTTTCCATCGACCATACCCACTGCCAACAGGTTTGTATTGGGGACATAGCCTGGCGGGTTAGTGGCCGCTATTGCAGAAACATCGACCATCTCTATGTCGGCCGCCATATAACCGCTCCCCATAGCCGCCTTGGAGATAAAACCGTACGGCACGGCCAACCCCGCAGCAAAATCAACCTCGGTTATCTCGATATCACCCTCGGAATCGAGGATATATACCAATGTGGGGTTGGGCAATACAAGGCCGCTCTGGTTGCCAGGGAGGGAATCGACTGCTAAGGAACCGCATACCCCGAATTGGGATGAATCATCTATGATACCCGGGCCGGGGCCGAAAGCACCCATTGAGGTCGGCAATGGGAAGATGCTTATGGCGCCGGTAAGCGGTACAGGGATCTCATAGATCCAAGCGCCAATGGGCGGACCAAAGGGGCCTGCAGGCAAGCCGCAATTCGCCCATGTTTTATAGTCATAGAAGAAAAGCCCATATAGTTTACCCGCTTGACCACCAGTATAAAAACCATTGGTGACATCCACGCCGATATCCCACGGGATTCCCCCATACATGAATGTTGCGATGTCAGCTAAGTAAGGCAGAGGTGAACCCGGGATGTTATGCAATATCTGTATGACTCCATATTCGGGCATAGGGGGAAGGAATACATAGAAGGTTGGATTTGCCACACAGTATTGTGTCTCGTAGGAGGATGAGCCATCGAACCTTGTCGGTTGCCATGGCGCCGTGGTATACGGTGGTGTCGGGGCTCCCGGATGAAGGCCGGGGATTGCAGGTGCGCTTCCTAAGGGAAGGGGAAAATGAAATACATTCGCCCCGCCGGGGGGCGGCGGCCCTGCCGGGCTCACACCAACAGTGTCTATGACCGATACTGTGTCTGGGCCTATAGTCCCCGGTCCGGAATAAACACATATATCATGACGGCCGAATACCTGGGGATTGGTGAAGTTATAATAGTCCACGAAATCCCAGGGACATTTAGCAGACTGGTGCGGGTAAGACCACAGGACGAAGTCCGAAATCGATGTAGTGCTGTAATAATTCCCGGCCTTGGAGACGTTTACCTGCTTCTTTATAATCATATAAACCTTGGTGTTATACTTCAAATTGCTTTTCGGCAAAAGCCCCATGAACCATGTTGAACCGAATGAAGCTGAACTGTCGGTTGCCTTGATGGTTAGTGCTATCGGATTGGGCGAACCTATGGTGGGCGCAAGACCATTGAATGAGAAAATACCGGATTGCGATGTTGACCCGGATGTGAAGCTCAAGACCGTCGTCCCTGGCAATCCCGGTCCCGACACTGTAACAGAGGTATTGTTCAGCCCTTGCCAGTCCCATACCTCGACGTCGAGATCAAGGGTTCCGCCGCCGACCCCCGCGTTGGCGTCATACCAAAGGGTGTTGGTCACCTCGTAGGCGTTCATGCAGAATGCTTCCTGGCCGTTGGCCGTCGCAACCGGGAAATCGCTCTTATCATAAGGCGGCGTGCCGGTGGGCCAATCATAGTTGGCGACAACGGCGTAGTTAAATACAAGGAATTTTGACGGTGTCCCGAAATCGAGCTCGTAGTGCCGCGTATTAGACTTACCCTCGGTGAATATGCCCCGGTTGGCAAGGTTTGAGCTCTGCGAGAAATAGTTGACGAGTGAATCATTCTTACCTAAACCGTCAGCAAAGCACTTGTACCCCCAATCCGAACCTGTGTAGTGTGCCGAGGAATATGGGGTGCCAAGCAGGCCGTCCTTATAACCGAAACCCACCCCGGAGAAATCACCGGGATTCATCCACGCAGTATAGCCGTCCGCGTTAAGGAGCACCGGCCCGAAGACAACCCCTTTCACATCGAAACCATCAAATTGCCCATTTGTCTGGAACGGGTGCTTAAGGATGACATCTACATTGACACGATTCTGAGAGGGGAGCAATTGAAGATTGGCGATGTTGAGATTCTTAAGTGCCGGAGGTTCGAGGAAACCGAGGACATTAAGGCAGTCGTCAGCTGCGCGCGCATCGGCAATCTCCACGGCTCCGGTCTCCACATCAATCGCTACATTCCATAACCCCCATAAAAAACATCCGCCCTCGTCCTCCGGTTGGGGAAGATAGGCGGATTCAGATGCATTGGGATCGAGTGGGGAAGTTCCGCTGGAACAGCCCATTGCCACAAGCAGGACAAATAATATGGCTCCAGCGATAATTAATCCGAATAGTCCTTTCATAATTCAATCAACCTCCAAGATTAATAATCCAAGTATGTCAACGGGAAAAATGCACCCGGTCGTATCTCGGTACTGCCGAACACTTTCAGGATTAGAGCTTTGGTCGGGGAATTTCTCTAATGGGGGCTTCCCTTAACCCGTTCGATACAGCCGTAAAGGCATACAACAATTTCCGGGCCAAATTTTTAAAGAGTGGGAATGGTGCCCAAGTCCTATGGCCGTAACAATGGACTTTTATGCACTTCTGCCTATAAAATCATTTAGCCATTGACCATTTCGCCCGCAATTCCACATAAGCTGAATTGGGAGTTGTTGCAACTAAGGACACCATCCAGCGCGGATGTTGCATTTCGTAACACATCAGCCAAATTGGGGACGGGCCTAATACAAACGACCTTGAAACCCGCATCCAAAGCAATGTAAATAAGGTCCGTCCCCAATTTTGCGCTCGTGGGTTGAACCCCATGCCTAAGCTCTGTTATACTCGGCGCCCGATTATACCGGAGGTTCATATGCCTGATTATGGCGAGAAAATAAGGGCCATCATAGAAGAGAGCATCAACACCAAACACCTGCTTTTTCAGCAGATGCAGGAGCACATATCATCGTGCGGGCTTATGCTGGTTGAGGTGATACGCAACGGCGGTAAAATCCTGCTATGCGGCAATGGCGGCTCCGCAGCGGAAGCCCAGCATTTGGCCAGCGAGCTCATAGGCAAGTTATGGCGCGTCGAACGGCCCGCCATACCGGCCATAGCCCTGACAACCGATTCTTCTACACTGACAAGCCTCTCGAACGATTATGGGTTCGAGAATTGCTTCGTACGCCAAATTGAGGGTCTCGGCGAATCAGGCGATGTGCTTGTGACGATTACCACCTCAGGGAAATCACCCAACATCATCAATGCCATCAGGGCGGCGAAAAATAAAAACATGAAGGCGCTCGGCATACTTGGCTGTGACGGCGGGGAAACCATCAAATTAGTGGACGACTATATCCTCGTCCCTTCCACAAAAACACCACGCATCCAGGAAAGCCACCATCTCATCAGCCATATTTTAGCGTCTATCATCGAGCAGGAGCTTTATGGTGAGACAGGTTAAAGCTGGTCTATATTTAGATATAGCTTATGCCAAGTTGCAATCAAAGATTTAATAATGAATATTTCCCATATAGATGACATATGAAGGGGGTGCCGCACACTTTAGTGTGCGTCAGCTTGGGCGCACGCAGTGCGCCCCTACGGATAAAAGCATTTATGAAACGTCCAGATTTGCAAATGTAACCCGTGAATCCCATTTCATGGGTTACCATCCTTATAAAAAAGCCGGTCGCTTAACCGGCTTTTTATTCAAGCGTAATATCACAGAATAAATTTTACTCTTCCGGTTCCTCATCCGGGTCCGGCGTTTCCTCATCAAGCCCTGTACCCGGATATGGCGTATCCCCGCCCAAAAAATCCTCCGGCTTCAGCCTGCTGAGGAAATCCTTGAATTGCTCTTCTGTTTCATCGGAAGATACATCGGAGTCAAACGCCTGTTTTGTGCCCGATGCCGGTTCAACCGTGAAAGTATCCCCCTTCTCCCCCGCTTTATGGGGGCTCATCCTGATTCCCGCCTTGGATAAAATATCCTCCTCAACTAATATTGGCGACTGTGTACGTATCGCCAGCGCGATGGCATCGGACGGGCGCGAATCGATTTCGAGCGTACGCCCTTCATGATAGAGGACAATATTGGCATAGAACGTGGAGTCTTCAATCTTATTTATATGAATATATTCGACCGTCAAATGCAGGTGATTGATGAGGCTGCTCAACAGGTCATGCGTCATAGGCCGCGGCAATGGTGTTTCACGGATACCCATCTCTATCGCGCTTGCCTCGAACATACCGATAAGAATCGGCAAGTAGCGCTCGCCGCTCAACTCTTTAAGAATGACCACCGGCGTCTTGTTGACCAGGTCGTACATGATTGAATCTATGCGCATTTCCTTCATCAGTCGCTCATCTCCTCAAAAGAGGACCATCAATCACTTATTACCACATCCAACACTACAAAACAATCCCCAATAACGGGGATGTTTTGGAATACCGCGTATAAATGACGGCTTGTTTACGACAAGCTCATTTCAATGTCTCTCTGAGTCGTGAATCCCTTCTGGACTATCACGTTATCCGCCACACCCTCGTAGGTGGTTTCATCATCATAATCCAATGTCGCTTCCACGCGATACACACCGGTGTAGATGCCGTTTATGGTGTACCTTCCGTTGGTGTCAACATGGGTGGTCCACTTGAGGCCGCTGAACGGGCTGCCTATCTTCTCGGCTACTACCGTAGCTCCAACCGGCGGCAAGTCTGTGTCCGTCTGGCCTGCAATTGTGACTATGCCCGTCAAAACACCGGTAAGGGGAGACGGGCAGGTGATGCTTACAGTCAAATCCTCATCGGTCATCGTCACGAAGGTTGCCGCGGGTTCGTACATCGTGCCGGGCGGAATTGCCAAGACCGTGTAATCCCCCGGGACAACCTCGTCGATGAAGTAGTAACCCGTACTGGCGCCGCTGGTTGTTTCATATTTGCCGAGTAGCGGGTTGGTCAGTACGACCTTGGCATTCGCGATACCAAGCCCGTCAGGTGCGACAACATAACCCTGTATCGAACCGCGTTCGTTGAAATCGGGGAAAAGGTAAATATTGAATATCGCTTCGTTCTCGTTGATGATGACCTGGTTGCTGTCGGTCGCGAAACCATCGCGCCTCGCCGTCACCGTATACTGCCCGGGAACGAGGTTGAAGAAATTGTAGCGGCCATCGATGTTGGTAAGGAAAGTGGCCCTGGGCTTACCCTGCTGCTGAATTTTGATAAGTGTTACAAAAGCCCCGCCAAGCTCATTGCCGAAGCTCGCATCCCGTATGAACCCCTTAAGCGTGGTCCCTGTGGTTTTATCGGGCTTAAGCCCGAAAAAGGCATACTTGTAATAATCATTGCGGTCCGCGAACTGGCCCTGCCGCAGGTCGACCGTCGCGGGTTTGAAACCTTCGCGGGAAGCGTTGAGCATATCCTGATCCGCAGTGGCTTCGACCATGTAGAAGCCATAGCCGTCCGAGTAACCGCTCGTCCCCGCAATGGATATTTCGCACCATGGGATTGGCGTCTTGTCATTTTCATTGGTAACGAAACCGAAATACAGCCCATTGGTTGATTCAAGCACTAAACTGAGTTCAACTTTAACTTCCACCAGCGAACCATCCTGGGCATTGATTGTAATCGGTTCCGCATAAAGAGTGTCGCTGAAGATAACGAGCATATACTGCCCTTTATCGACCCCGAATTGAGCGATACCCATGTTGTTGGTTATCGTCTGCCCGGTAAGCGAGTTGTCGGCGAGGTTAAAAAGGAATGCATCGACACCCGCAGGAGTTGTCCCGCCAACGCCAACATGAGCGTTAATTGTGGCTGCAGCAGCGGTGAGTGGGAAGTAGCCGTTATCATTATTATCTGGAGTAACGGCGTTTGATCCAGAGGAGCAACCGAAGGAGGCTAACAGCACTAAGCCGACGGCCAGGACAAGATTGATCCTTTTCATCGTATCCTCCGAAACGGAATTAATGACTATACATACCGCTTAAAAAAATGCGGCAAATTTAACGCGGTATTATAACACACAAAATCAA
>Ga0315277_10001864_pt1 | contig 29833 bp, 28 predicted proteins | sample YL17G05_15_MG_FD_203695 | JGI IMG/M metagenome (GOLD analysis project Ga0315277, IMG submission 203695) | Sediment microbial communities from Yellowstone Lake, YNP, Wyoming, USA - YL17G05_15 | ecosystem: Environmental > Aquatic > Freshwater > Lake > Sediment | place: USA: Wyoming | collected... | reverse complement strand
TCGGATGCTTTTCTTGTCCGAATAAAGAAAAATGTGAAATAAGAGAAATTGTTAATTACCTAGGAATTAAGGAGATTCCGTACGAGTTAATTTACAAAAATCGCCCTCTTCTTAGAGAAGATCCCTTTATAGAGCGAGATAATAATTTATGTGTTTTATGTGGTAGATGTGTTAGGGTTTGTAACGAATTAAGAGGAGGGGGCGCGATAAATTTCGTCAATCGCGGACCAGATACCCGGATTTCGCCTGCTTATGAACTGTTGCATCTGGATAATAATTGTCAGTTTTGTGGAGCCTGTGTTGATAGTTGCCCAACCGGGGCTTTGTCTTCGAAAAATATGAAATGGGTTAAAAGAGGAGATAATTATTCAACTTCAATTTGTGGTTTTTGCAGTGTCGGATGTGGTTTTAATTATTATACCATTGATAAGAAATTGATGGAATCGGTCCCCAATAAAGAAAATCCAGTCAATAAGGGATTATCATGTGTATTGGGGCGATTTTGTACTCCTCCCTTTATTAATGGAAATAATAGATTGAAAGACCCGTTAATCAAGAAAAATGATCAGCTGATTCCCTGCGAATGGGATGAAGCGTATGCGACATCTATAGAGACTCTAAAGAAATTCAATCCAGATCAAATTGCAGTTTTAATATCCCAGGATCTTTCAAATGAATCTGCGTATATTTTAAGCAAATTTTCAAAGGAGATCCTTAAAACCAACAATATTTTTACAATAGATAACGGGAATCCAATAAATTTATTTAATGATTCATTCAAAAGACATTTAAATACATCAATTTTACCAAGATCTTTTCAAAATATAGCAAACGCAGAATGGATTCTTCTGATCAACTCTAATTTAGAGATAACGCACCCAGTTTTAACTACTTACTTAAAAAAGGCAAAAAATAACGGCGCGAAAATAGTCTCCCTTACTATTCGAGATCCAAATTTATCAAATTCAAGTAGAAGATTGTTAGATGACGAAATTTACCTCTCATCTGAAGATATTACTGCTTTCCTTTTACTACTAATTAAGAATCTAGTTCGGATTGGAACATTTAAAGGAGAAAATAATGAGAATTTTCATGATTTCAGTTCATGGGTTGAAAGTATCGAAATTCCTAGTGGAATTTTGAATTACAAAAACATAATTGATCATTTTATTGAAAAAAAGAAAGGCATTATATTGTTAGATCATTTGGAAAACCTTTCTAAATCGTATTCAAAGGATATTATTGGATTACTTCTAGATATAATTATTTTATCGAATAAACAAATCAATATAATGCCTTTATGGAGAGGAGGAAATACTGAGGGCGTCTTTCAGAGCTGTATTGATAATCTTAGGTCACAAGAAGATATTTTTGGGAAAATCAGAAAAGGAGAAATAAAAGCGCTCTATTTAACGGAGAGGATAGAAGATAAAGCTCTCTTAAGTCAGGTTGAGTTTTTAATCTTGCAGGATATTTTTTCCTCTGACAATTTCCAATTTGCCAATATAGTGCTACCGACTTGTAGTTTCATCGAAGATTCGGGTTCATTTGTTAATTCTGAATTAAGAATACAACGGTTTGTGAAAAGTGCCTCTGTATTTGGAAAATCAAAGGCGGATTGGGAAATTATATGTGAATTAGCTAACCGATTTAATTCTTCTAACGCCACGAAATTTCAATTTTTAGATTTAAATGGGATTTCCAATGAAATGAATGCGTATATCCCCTTCTTTCAAGCTTCTAATGGAGCTGAGGTAGACCGCCATATTCAAAATGCATCTTTTTATATACCTCAGTTGGTAGAAGCTGAATCTAAAATTGAGAGCCAGCCCTTTACTTTAGATGAGTTCAAATATCGGGGAGAAAGGATCGCGAATCAAGTTGATGATCTCAAAGGATTGATAAATTTTAAGAGTTTGAGGAAAGCAGAAATTCCAGCGAAACCAGAAGAAACAAAGTTTCAGGAAACTGGATTTGAAATTTTAAAAAATACAGAAATTGTGCCAAATATCTATGAGATGATCATTAAAGCACCGCTTATCGCCAAAAAAGCAAGGCCCGGGCATTTTATTCTTCTCATGAAAGAGGAAGAAAGCGAAAGAATCCCAATGACGATAGCGGATTGGGATGAATCAAAAGGCACAATAACTTTTTACTATGAAGAACGCGGTTACTCAACTAAGGAATTGACAGAATTAGTGAAAGGCAATTATTTATATAGCGTTGTTGGTCCATTGGGCAATGAAATTGAAATTAAGGATTTTGGAACGGTTTTGTTAGGGGGCGGTTGTTATGGTATCGGCGGAATTTACCCAATAGCAAAGGAAGCCAAGTTAAAAGGAAATAAAGTCATTGTAATTTTGGAAGCCAGAAGTAAGATTTTATTCTATTTAAAAGAAGAATTCGAAAAAATTGCAGATAGAATAATCTATTGTACCTCTGATGGGTCATTAGGGATAAAAGGGAAAATCAGAGATGCAATAGAGCATGTTCTAAAAGAGGGAATTGAAGTAAATCGGTGCTTCTTCATAGGATGTAAGTTAATGATGCAGGATGCTTCCAATGCTACAAAGGAAAATGGAAATATTCCCACCTTTGTTAGTTTGAGCACGATAATGATTGATGGAACTGGAATGTGTGGGGGGTGTCGATTCTCTATAGTTCAGGATGGAAAGGAAATAACCAAATTTGCGTGTGTAGATGGGCCGACCTTCGATGCGCATTCAATTAATTGGCACGAATTAATTGGAAGGGAAGTCCAATTTGATGATCCTGAAATCTTTATTTATCAGAATCATTCTTGTAAATTTAAAGAAAAATTTAAATCAGAAAACCTTTGAATTGTGGAAATTATGAGTGATACTTCCGAAAAAAAAAGGAAAATTGCTGCTCCTCGTCTTAAAATGCCAGAGCAAGACCCGATCCTGAGAAGGAGAAATTTCAATGAAGTTAATTTAGGATACACTTCTGAAATGGCACTGGCAGAAGCCGGGCGCTGCCTTCAATGTGGCAAACCGAGATGCATTGAAGGTTGTCCTGTCAATGTTGATATTCCGGCCTTCATTCATCTAATTCAGCAAGGGGATTTTTGTGGAGCAGCTTATAAAATAAAAGAATTTAATGCGCTTCCTGCGATATGTGGGAGGGTTTGCCCGCAGGAGACGCAGTGCGAAGAAAAATGCGTCTTGAGTAAGAAATTCGAACCTATCGCAATAGGCAACCTTGAACGGTTCGTAGCCGATTTTGAACGAAAATCAGGAAGTTGTTATATTCCTAAAAAAGAATTACCCAATGGGAAAAGAATTGCGTGTATTGGTTCTGGTCCTGCGAGCCTGACCGTTGCGGGGGATCTAATAAAAATGGGATATGAGGTTACCATTTACGAGGCCTTTCATAAAGGTGGAGGGGTTCTAGTCTATGGAATCCCAGAATTCCGGTTACCTAAAGAGATAGTGAATGCGGAAATAGAGTATCTATTATCCCAGGGGGTACGAATAAAATATAATATGGTTATTGGGAAAATTTTAACTATTGATGATTTATGGCAAATGGGGTATGATGCCATTTTCATTGGGATTGGGGCAGGGTTACCCAGTTTTATGAATATTCCTGGGGAGAATTTAAAGGGTGTCATAACGGCGAATGAATATCTGACCAGAGTCAATTTAATGAAGGCTTATAATTTCCCAAAATATAAAACGCCTTTTCTTAAAGGAAGGAAGATCACTGTAATTGGGGGCGGAAATGTTGCCATGGATTCGGCGAGAACTGCCTTGCGATTGGGAGCTGAAACAGTGATTATAGTCTATAGGCGTTCAATAGAGCAGTTTCCTGCTAGAAAAGAGGAATTACATCACGCTCAAGAAGAGGGAATAGTTTTTCAGCTCTTGACTAATCCAATTCAATTCATAGGAGATGAAAAGGGGAGAGTTAAAGAAATGAAAGTTATAAAAATGGAACTTGGTGCGCCTGATGCTTCAGGCAGAGCATCTCCAATTCCTATCAAAGGTTCTGAATTTGGAATATCCACCGATCTCGTTATCATCGCCATTGGAAATAAATCGAATCCGCTATTGACTTCCACCTATCCTGCTCTAAAATTAAATAAATGGGGGAATATCGAAACAGATGGAGAAGGAAAAACAAATATAGAGAGGATTTATGCCGGAGGCGATATCGTATCAGGCTCAGCAACGGTCATTTCTGCAATGGGCGCTGGGAGAAAAGCTGCTAGAGCGATTCATAAATTTTTAAAAGAGAAATTGCCAAAATCAAAGCCTAATATCTTAAAAAATTAAAAATCGGTCTCTCTCTTTTTCCCTGACATTAAATTGTTATCCTATATTAGAAAAAAGTTGAAACTATATAGTTATATAGTTTTAGCAGATTTGATTAGCAAGCTTGCATTTTTTTAAAAAAACAATAGCAAATGGGCAAATTTGCTAATCATTTAAGTGTGGTTTGGATTCTTTTTTGCAACCTTGTGATGCAAGCTTGCGAAATTCGGAGTTGATTTAAATTAGGCGCGTCTATTTTACCATGGAACAGAATGGTATGTAATTTGAAAAAAGTGATGTGTTATGATAAGTTTAATCTCATTAGGATTAATGGTGGCTGGAAGCGGAATGGGCATTGCCTCAATACTTTTAAAACAAAGTTTCCAGAAAAAAATGCATCCGAAGCAGAAAATGATACCTCTTAAACTAATTATTTCGCATGTGAATAAAATTGCCAGATCACGACCTATTTTTGAAAAAAATCTACCAAAGAATTTTATGATTACAGAGGAGTTGGAAGAAAAAGTACAGAATGAAGATGTCGAACTTCATATCGATAAAATTTTAATGATAGGAGAGGAATTATTTGCAAATGGAGCCTATTTAGAGGTCATAAACCACTTTGACCAGGCAGCAGCAATTTTTCAGAGGGAAGGCTATGAAATCGAAGCGCATATATTTTGTAAAAAAGCGAATGAGATAAGATCACTAGTTTCAGAGCGTGCAGGAAAGCTTACACTCTTAGAACATGCGAAGCTATGCAAGAATTTGACCAATATCGTAGCTCTTTATAAAGATATCATTGAAATCTCTGAAAAATTGAATGATTCTGACGGTTTAAATATGTACAAATTAGAATTGGATCAGATATGGATAAATAACAATAATCTGCAGCAAAAGATAGGTGAACAAAAATCAGAAATTCTGAAAAATCGAGAAGATACCCGGGTAAATGAAATCAACCTACCAACCGCCTTCAATTTTTATGGCGAATTAAAACAATTTGCCTTTAGAGATTTAATTCTGAAAAGGGATAATTTAGAGAAAAATGCTAAACATTTGGAGGAAATGCTCCTTTTCAAGTCAGCCGCTATTTTTTATGAGAAATGCGAGGATATTTCGTTTCAATTAGTCCATTTGGGGAGAGTAGAGGAAAAAATTAAAGTGGAAAATTATAGAACAAAAAAAATGGAGTGTTTAGGAAAGAAATCCAATGAATAAGGAGGTATTTTGAAAAATGCCGGAGGGTATTTTCTTTTTAATGAAGGATAAGAGCAAGGAACCTGAAATTAAATGCCAGTATTATAAGCATTTAACAGAAATTCCTCAAGAATTTTTATCTAATTTATATGCGGCGCATGCTAAATTTGAATCGGCATCTTATCTCCAAATGAAATTTGATCATTACCGTGTTCTCTCCTATTCCTCCGATACCAAAACAAGCCAAAATCAAAAAGGCATTATCGGGTTGATTTTAGAAGAAGAGGAAAAAATCGGTAATTTAGAATTTTTTGTTCGAAGGAATTTGAAGTTCATCTTGAATCGACCTGATAATCAACAAATGCAAGCAATTTTTACCCGAAGCCTCGAAAATTATTTAAGTTTGGAACAAGTATTTGAAGATACAAAAGTTGAATCTATTTCAGAAATAATTGTTATCTCGGGAACTGATAAATATAAATCAACTCTATTAAGATTAGGGAGAATTAGACTTTTAAATTCACAAATCTCGCGTATTTATGAAAAAATTTTGAATAAGGAGGACTATCCTTTTTTTAGATATATCAGACTTAATCTAGAGCTGCCCGAGAATGTGTTTTTAGTTCTCAAAGTGCAGAAACCTGAACGAAGAATTGATGAAATTCTTTCTGCAATAAAACCCTTCTTAGAAAAGTATTTCAATTATGCATTAGAAATCTTCGCACTTTTTTTATTGAGTCCAATTATTAAATTTGTTTCTTCAAAACCAGTTCTAATTAAGGGCGAACTAAAGGAAATCAAATCAATTTTAGATGTTCTGCATGAAACTTCAGATTACTATGAGTCATTTAACGATATGTTACTTTCAATAGTCTGTGAAGAGGGTTCTATAGATCCAATCATTTAAAGAAATTTATCTTTTAAAACGATAAAATTGGACTTAGGATAAAAGTTAGTGGAACCAGAGAACTTTTTGAATGAATTCATTTAAAAATCTCCGTAATTTCTATCCCTAATTCGACATAGTGATTTTGATTTCCAGTTTAGGATATGAGGTGGAGGTTTGGACAGTAGAAATTGACTCAGATTCTTTAAAACAAAATCCTTAAAACGGAGTATAAAAATTACAGTCTATGAATGTAGATTAGTAGAAAACAATATCACAAGATGACGGCAATGGCTAAAGAAGAAATAACTCGTGAAATGCGACGATTGTTATGTTTAATTGCGGAATCCACAAAATCAGATGGCCAATATGGGAAACTAGCCATTAAGGATTTATCCCTGAAAGCATTAATCCATACGGCGATCATTAAGAAGGTATTAGATTATGATTATGCTCCAGCCAGTATCATGTATATGGAAAATCGGCGGTACTTAAATATAAGTCAGGAAGGCGAAGATGATTTAAATGATCTCCGGGATTTGGGGTTACTGAATAAAGTGAGATTGGCCACCAAAAGCCATTCCTTTATTTATGCCTATATTTTATCCGAAAAAGGAATCCAATTTTTAAATTCTATCCCAAAAGAGGATTGTGACGCGGTAAATCCAATTATCAAATGTGCGTTATGTGGTAATAATTTTGAAATAAAAATCAACATGGAAGGTATATTCTTCATTTGTGAGAAATGCAATTTGAAAATTGATTCCGAGATTACTGAAATTGAAGATGTCGCTTATAAAAGCATTCCTTTTAAGATAAAAACCCGTTTAACCGCTAAAATGTGATGGAGATAGTTCAATGCCGACTATCAAAGATGAATTGACTTCGTATATATTCTTAAAAGATTTGAGGATATTAATTACGGAATATATTCCCTTCGGAACGAATCACATCATTGCATTCAATGAGGAGTTGGATTGCCAACGAAACGTGAAGGAGGGGCTAATGACCAGCTTTATTGATACCGACCTGGAAAATGCCACCTTCGAAATTAAAGAAGATTTAACCAAGGTCAGAATCGACCAGTATGACCCAAATGATTATGTTATTTTCAATGCGTCCATTATTTATAAAGAGGTAGTGGAGCAGCAAGAGGAAATTAGCGTCTACGTCGATGCTTATGGGCGAGTCATCTACGGCACGCAACTTTTGGAGGTTGATGGCGATGAGAAAATCTCCATAGATAAACTGACCCGCGTGACAGCCGATCTAACGCTGGATACATCGAGGATGATTAATACGATGTTGAGCACCTACCAGCGCCGGCTTTTGGATCTGGTCTACTTTGGAACACCGGAATACCGGAATAAATTTACTATACTTATGGCAAAGGTAATTGATCCGGATAAAAAGGCGATTGAATTTCATGATGGCGAAGCGTATGAAAACGAATTGAACCAAGTCCTCTCACACGCCACTCATTTTCATGATATACAGAATGGCGACAAATTTTTCTATGGGCTCGAGGGGTTTATTTTAATATCAAAGAACCCAGAAAAATATGAGGATTTAATTTCAATTCTGGCTTTTTATTCGGGATTTGATATTTTTCAGAAAAATTATTTTGCCAAGATGTTCATGCTCTGGGATCAGGTGCGAGATGCGAGGCATTCAATAGAACGTGGCGATATGGACCCGAATGCTATAAATAATGCGAAAAACATACTGACTAGCGTATCAGCTGCAGTTGTATTAATGAATGAAGTACTCAATTTTATGCGTAAATCGGTAGAAAATATGAATACCGAATGGGCTAAATTGGATAAGTCGATTCCCGAATATAAGGAGATTATCCAAATAATCGAGCTGGAAGACTTTGTAAGTAAGGCGCTAACCCGGATTGATGATGCGCATTTAGTGGTTTCTGGTTTGACGGAAGAGATTGGTGGAATAAATGGGTTGGTAAATTCGCTCACGGAGAAGCAGATGAATCGCGTGAACGAGTCCCTGCGAGATAGCATTGCCTCATTGGATGAAGTAACTAGAGGGACTGAAAGAACCGGAGTAGCACTCAACGTGCTGGAGGTGGTATTATCCGGCTCCATTGCCTTCAGCGTCCTATCAGTTCTGGTCGGTGGCTATACTTGGGGAGATTTAGCAGATTGGGTACAAAATAACATCTTTATTTGGACAGCAATATCAATAGCTGCATTTTTAGGCGTCGGAGTTAGTCTTTGGTTTGTCATGAAATGGCTAGAAAAGAAAAATGAACCGAATCTAAGGGTGAAAATTTCGATTAATAAGCCTTGTAAAGAAAATTATAAGGAATTTATAAAAAAACAAGAAATAGTCACTAGGGAAACTCAAATACTAGACTCGAACTTTATTGAATCCTTTTTATGGGAAGAAAAAGATGAAAAATGGTTAGGGAATGAGATTAAACTGAAATTGCGAATCGATACGACTAATGGGTTTATCCTTGATGCGGTGGTAAATATTGACAAGCCAAAAGATATAAGTTCAAAGCAAGTTTCATCCATTATATCCCAATACTTAAAAGATGAAAAAGTTATTTAACCTATAAATTTCCCTTTCTATTTTTGGCGCTTTAAAATCATTTTAACTGAGATAATACCTCCTTCTCTTTCTTTTGGCACTTAGTCTATAAATGATACTTATCCTTTAAGAGTGAGTCACCCTAAACTGACAATAACTTAATTAATTTCGTTTTAGATCTAAAAATAAAAATAATCGAAGGAATGAAAATGAAACGACGAATAGCAATGGCGTTTATTGCTCTATTGTTTATCGGAACAATTTTCTTACCTACGAACAGTGCAGCGGCGAATGCATGGCAATCAGACGGTAATCAAATTACTAAAGGGCTTCCAGAACAGAGGAACCCTGTAATTTGTGGCGATGGTCAAGGAGGTGCGATTATTGCTTGGGAAGATTTTCGAAATGACCCTAATTATCAGGATATTTACGCCCAAAAAATGTCTTCAACAGGCGCGCCCCAATGGGCTGTCAATGGAACCCCTATCTGTGACGCAACCAGTTACCAATATCAACAACAAATATGCGGCGATGGCTTTGGAGGTGCAATCCTCGTATGGATGGATTATAGAAACAGCAATATGGATATTTATGCGCAGCGAGTTAATTCGGAGGGAAATACCTTATGGACGGGCAATGGGATTCCTATTGTGAATATCTCCTTAGCTCAGGAGAAGCCGCAATTATGTAGTGATGGGGCGGGCGGTGCCATCATTGTTTGGGAGGATAGCCGGGCTGGACAAAAAGATATTTACGCACAACGAATTAAGGCAAGTGGGCAGGTGGATTGGACAATAAATGGAATACTTATTTGTAATAAGACGGGTAATCAGGCTTTCCCCAGACTTGTTAGCGATGGGACACATGGCGCAATCATGTGCTGGTCGGATGTTGATGTCTATGCCCAGAAAGTAACTGCGGCAGGAGCATCGCAATGGGGTGCCAATGGAACCGTAATATGTAACGCATCCAATACGCAAGATACAGCCGAACTTTGCAGTGATGGCGCAGGCGGGGCCATCATCGTTTGGAGGGACCAACGTACTGATGGTGGAGATATGTATGCACAACGGATTAGTTCTGCAGGCGTGGTGCAGTGGATCGCCAACGGCGTTGAAATCTGCACTGTAGGCAATACACAACAAGAGGTCCAGATTTGCAGCGTTGATTCCGGTGGGGCGATCATGGCGTGGCGGGATTCTAGATCTGGATCGAGTGATGATATTTATGCCCAGCGTGTCACCCAAAATGGGGATATGGCATGGATCGCAGATGGTATAGAAATCTGTAATACAACTGATGAGCAAATCGGCGTGCGAATATGCGCGGATGGGGCAGATGGGGCTATCATGGCTTGGAGCGATCAGAGATTTGATATAGACGGTGATATCTATGCTCAGAGAGTAAGTTCAAGCGGAAAACTTCTGTGGCAATTTAATGGCACAGTCGTTTGCGACCATACAGGTGAGGATTCAAACTTTAAACTTACGAATGCAGGTGTCGGCGCGGCCATTATCACATGGCAGGACGATCGCAATACCCCAGGAGCAAAGAATGGGGTGAATCTGGATATCTACGCGCTCAAGATACCTATACCCTCAGGCGGCGGTGGTAACCCGGGACTGGTTCTGTTGCTACTGATCATTCCCATTGTCGGCGTTGCGGTTGGAATTGTGATTCTATATCTGAGGCGTGAGCAACTAGAATGAAGGATTAATTCCTCTCTTTTTTTCTTTTTTTAAAAGAGGAAAGGGTTATTTAAATTATTTTTTTAATCCTTCTTTTATTTTTAAGGCTCCGAAAGGGAAATCACGAATTTTTCGGGCGGAACCTAACTTCCGAAGTGAGATAATAACTATTTTTTCCCCTTTTCAGCACTTTGCATATTGATTTAAGAGCCAGTTCGTCGGTTATAACAATTACTTAATTAATTTAGTTTTAGATTTGAAAACAAAAAACCTTGAAGGAAAGAAAATGAAACGACGAATAGCAATGGTGGTTATTGCTCTAGTGTTTATCGGGACAATTTTCCTACCAATGTACGGTGTAGCAGCAAGTGCATGGCAAGCTAATGGTAATCCAGTTTGTACATATCTTAGTGAACAGAAAAATCCCAAGCTTTGCAGCGATGGCCAAGGGGGTGCTATTATTGCCTGGGAAGATTATAGAGCGGATATTTTTATAGATATTTATGCCCAGAAAATGTCTTCAACAGGAACGCCCCAATGGACAGGCAATGGAACTCTTATCTGTAATGCAACTAATGAACAAGCGAATATTCAACTATGCAGCGACGGCGCGGGAGGTGCAATCCTTGTATGGCAGGATTACAGAAATGCTAACGCGGACATTTATGCGCAACGAGTGGATTCGCAGGGAACTACCTTGTGGACTTTCAATGGGGTGCCGATTGTGAATCTCTCTGAAACTCAGGAGAACCCGCGTCTGTGTAGTGATGGGGCGGGCGGTGCGATCATCGTTTGGTGTGATAAACGGAGTGGTCAAGAGGATGTTTACGCACAGCGGATTACGTCAAATGGGCATTTGGAGTGGACAATTGATGGAATACCTATTTGTATAAAGGCCGGTAGACAGGATTTACCCGAAATTATTAGCGATGGCACAGGTGGCGCAATCATGTGTTGGGCGGATAATCGCAGCATCTATGATATTTATGCCCAGAGAGTCGATGACACAGGCGTCTGCCAATGGGGAGCTAATGGAACCGTGATTTGTAATGCAACTAATTATCAAGATTCAGCCAAACTTTGTAGTGATGGTGCACACGGTGCCATTATCGTTTGGATGGACTATCGTAATGGCAATGACAATATATATGCACAACGGATCACTTCCGCAGGCGCAGTGCAGTGGACTGGCAATGGCACTGCAATTTGTAATGATATCTTTGTAATGGCGCCCCAGATTTGCAGCGTTAATTCCGGTGGTGCTATTATTGCCTGGCACGACTACAGAGGACCCGATTGGGATATTTACGCACAGTATGTCACCCAAAGTGGGCAAGTGGCATGGACCTTAAATGGGGACGCAATCTGCAATGCGACTAATGACCAATTAGAAGCACGAATATGCTCTGACGGTTCAGATGGTGCTATCATTTGTTGGGAGGATATGAGGACAGAAGTAGATATCTATGCTCAGCGGGTAAGTTCAAGCGGAAATATTCGATGGCAATTCAATGGTGAAGTTGTCTGCAACCATATTAGCGGCAGTTATGAATATCAAAGTACTAACGCGGGTGTTGGTGCGGCTATTTTCACTTGGCGAGATAATCGCAATTCAGGTGCAACAAAGAATGGAATAAATCCGGATATCTATGCGCTTAAGATAACTACACCCTCAACGGGCAGCGACCCTGGTCTGGTTCTGTTGCTACTGATCATTCCAATTGTCGGAGTTGCTGTTGGACTCTTGATTCTATATCTGAGGCGTGAGCAACTAGAATGAAGGAATAATTCCTACTTTTTTTTATTGAGAATGGTTGTGATTTCACCAGAGTGATTTTTCAACAAGCTTTTCGGGATTATCTTCAAATATCTCTTTAATAACCTCTCCGAACTTAGCAAAGATGTCAGGATCCCCATTCCATTTTTTGAGCGTTTCCTGATGGTGCTCGATAAATTTCTGCTCTACTAATTTCAAGCCTTTAATAATCAGTTTATCCTTGACTTTTTTTCCGGAGCGGGAGATGAACATGAGGTTTTGGTCCCCATGATAAAACGTTATTTTGGATTCACCTAATGACATAGCGTTGATTTCTTTATAACCTAACGATTTAATGAAACTTTCAATGGCAGAGATGAATCCGCCAAACAGCTGAGGGTCTATCCTCTCATCCTTCGATAAATTAAAGAGGGTTATGCCGTTTACGTTGATAATCCAAATTTCATCAATTATACGCACTGTAAAATCACCAAATGTTTCTAAAAATTTACTCTTTCCTCAAGTTCAATTGAAAATCCTTGTTTTTAAGGTTTTTTCATATTTGATAAACTAATTAAATACGGATATATGATTAGAAAATGAATCAGATTAATAAAAATATTTTTAATGATTGCCGAATTTTTCTTATAGATAAGAAAAAATTGAATTTCAAAACTTAAGAGGTAATTAAAATGCAACTAACTCCGCAAGAATTGAGTGTAATTTCATACGAACTTTTCATTTTCGTGCTTTTAATAGCGGTAGGGGCTATCCTTTTATACCGATACTACAAAAAACGTATTACAAACATCTTAATTTTAGCGATTTGCATCTTGGTTTATGCTGTGGCGCCTCTTTTCCACACCCTTGATATACTCTATTTCTCAAAAACGGCCTTGTGGCAAAATGCTGCGTTAGGTTACAATTTGGCATATATAATGAGTGCTTATGGGAATGTTTTGTTAGCGTTCTTTTTCCTTCGAATCTACCAGAAAGAACACGTAAATCTCATTGTTATCATTTATGCAATTCTCAACATCGTAAATACCTCCTTGTTATTATATAGTAGCGTTCAAATAGCATTAACAGGCATTATAATCGACCAGATGATCTATCTAATTTTTCATCTGCTCCTCGCCATGACTCTCTATATTTATATGATAAGAGCAGCCATCCTCTCTTCAAAAAAGGAAGTTACATTGAAAGTTCGGCGTGGTTTTCAATTAATTGCTTTATTTGGCTTATGTCTTTTGCTAGCTTTTATATGCTTTGTTATCGATTTTATCTTAGGCGCCACGTATTCGCCATTTGTGTATGTAGGCTGGACCAGTGCGGCAGTTGGAGCAATTCTGGCCTATTTAGGCTATATCATGCCAGACTGGCTGAAGAAACGCTGGGAAAAACCTGAAACTATAGAAAAGTCAACCTAAATTAATTAAAAATCTCCCTTTTTTTTATTACTTATTTCAGGATCTATCCGAAGGTATCTCTTCTAATTCAGTGCCACACTTGTTACAAAAAAGGAAATCTATGCCGTTCTCGTATCCGCAAGAAGGACAGATAATATAGGGAGGTTTTGGATGAAAAGGAGTGATGGACATATTAAAATTTGAAGTAATAGGGGGATATATTTGAACAGTATAAACCTGAGGATGCCCAACCCTTATTGTCTCTATGTGTGGTTGTCGAACTGGTGATTGATCTCGGATTCTTACTGTTGATTTCGATTTAACCCTAACCTGCTTTTTCATACGTTTCCATAGAAAATTCATAGATAAAAAGTAAAAACATAAAAAACCTTGTATCAGGCAAATTCACGATATGTTTTAATGCGCTTTAGAGACCGGACGAACTCTAAATTTCGAACATCGGTCTCAACCACTAACGAATAGATTAATTTCATTTTGCCGCGCTTTTCTTTGCGGATATAAGAACGCAGGACCGTGCAAAATAAACGATCAACGCCCATTCGAGGTGGTTGCCGGAACCCGCCAATTTTTTCAAAGATTTTGCGGCGAACACAGATGTTGGATCCGGAGAATTCGGGCGATCCGAACAATTGTCGCAGAGAATAATAATGGACCATCGAGATATTGTAGAAAAAGGAGGGTTGAAGGAGTTTGAATTGTGCGTCAGGTAATCGTTGAAGTAAAAACCAAATACAGGAATAGAAGGAGAATTTAAAGAAATCGATACATGCTTGGAAAAGAACAAAGAGATAATAGGCGTTAATAACACGCCCGGTATAAAAAATGGGGCCGCTACAGGCCCATAGGTCGTGATCACGTTCGAAGCTCTTTTTCACGCGTTCAATATAGTTCCAGGGGAGAAGCGTATCAGCGTCTAAAAAAATGATAAATTTTGAAGTCGTTTGGGCTGCGGCGTAATTTAATTGATAAGCTTTCCCTTTCTTCGGTGAGTTCAATACCTTAGCGTATTTCTTCGCAATTGCAACGGTTTTATCAACACTCCCGCCGTCCACCACTACAATTTCAAATGAAGCACGGGTCTGCTGGGCTCTTACTCTTCGAAGCGTGTTTTCGATATTGCGTGCTTCATTGTAGGTGGGAATAATGACGGTAAAGTCTGCTACCAAAAAAGGCACCTGAAAAAAAAGGAGATAATTAGGTTGCTATCTTCTTTGCCCTTGGACGCGCGGGTTTTCGTTTCTTTTTCGTGATTAATTTCTGAAGCTCATCAACAAGCACGTCTTTAGCCTTTGACTCGGGGGGTTCTAGTCTGGCCTCAATGTTTTCAATGCTTCTTACGCCAGTAACAAACTCAGATTGAATATAGGATTCAAGGTTTGTATACTGAACTTCTAATTGATTCATGCGATCTTCGAGAATGCTGCTCAGTTTTACGACTAAATCAAAGATATTGGTCATTCCATTTAAAACATTGCTTGGAATGGATGAATGGGACATATCTTTTAATTGCGAGACGGTGCTTTTGACACTTTCACGGAACCCTTGGGCCTTAGGGAGTGCATTATAGATACTGGTAATGTAATAATCATGTTTTAAGTTAGCTTTTTCTAATTGAAGATCAAAGACAGATCGTAGTCCAATATAGTTTTCTCGGAAAGTGGGGGTATCGATAAAATCAGGGTCTGCCTTATGAAGCAGGATAATCACCGCAGGTTGCTCCTTATACTTTTTTAAAACTTGAATGATATTGTTCAAGTAGTCAAATACTTCCTGAAACCGGCTTGCTTCCTGAATATCAACCACAAAGAGGATGATATCCACTTCCTCGAATATCAGGTTCTTTTCTTCGACTGTATATTGCTCCCGATATTGTTTCTGTCCGCTTAAATCCCACAACGTCATCTTGAGGCTTTGCAACTCCACTTGTTCGCGAAAAATCCCAATGGTGGGCTTGATATTTAGAAGTGTATCCAATCCGAGCTCACGTTGGAGAATGTTGATGACAGAACTTTTCCCTGCATTATCCAGCCCTATTACGATAACTTTCTTCACGGGTTGCCGAGTAAGGTCAGGTAGCCCCTCACAGATTATTCCAGCCGCACTTTTCCAATTCTCCCAGTCGGACTTCGATATATTATTTTTGGAGAGAATCTCAAAGCCCCGGGCATCCATCGTTTTATGGGCCAAATCTTCAATGCTTTCAATTTGAAAGAATTGTTCGAGAATTTCCGCGTACTCCGGGGAAATGCCCTTGAGGTTTGAAGGGGGCAAACTGAGAATCTCGTCGATGCTGGTGAGTTTCACGTTCAGTTTGAGCAAATTCTGCAATTTTTCAATCGAATCCTCTTGATTTTGATTTTGAGTTTTTGGCATACGCCATCCCCAATCTAGTGATGATGTATCATTTGTTTCTAGTCATTTTAGAACTCTTTCTTTTATAAGTTTTCCATCGTTCACCTTTGATTAGACTACTAATTACCCAGGTTTTGCAAAATCGATGGCTTGATAGTCCGTCCAATAGCAATCCCCAAGAATCTGCAAACGCCTGTCCTCAGCCTGTAAAAGATTATAGACATTATTGAGAAATTTCTGGTAATCTTCTTTAACAACCTCTAGAAAGACGGATTTAGCCGCGTTAAGCACCGGATCTTTCAAATTGAGTTTATCAACCTGAAGCGATACGGTGGTTTCAAGGGGTGCAGCCATCTTCTCCTGAAAGAGAATTTTGGCGGAGAAATCAGTCACCTGATTACTATTCTCGAACTTAATTAAAAGAAAATCTTCATGTTCCTCTTGAACTGAAGTGAAATTGTGCTTGAAATCCCATTTGAACAGCACAAAATTTATAGAATCGGAAATCCGCCAATTCCACCGGAACTTTTGTTCCGGAATAATCTCTACGGATTTGTAGGGCATGGATTCCTTCCAAACTTTAAAACACATGAAATATTGCTTCAACAGCGGTGTTTTAAAGGGGAATTTCTTCGATACTTTGAAAAGCGGCATATTAATGGATCCTTTGAGAAACGGCATTTTAATGTTATTCTACTGACTTCTTCGAGTTTTAAAATGCAATATTATTTAAACTAGCGTATTTAATACCTATTACACAAAAATAGGGGATATAAGAGTGACTACGCAGTTAGACCCGGAAAGGTTGAACCCGGAAGTGAAATGGCGGACCATGATTGGCATATTTTTAAATTACTTGAGCACGGTTCATCGGGTTCTAAAAACGGAAGTGGATGATAAGACACATAAAAAAATCACAGAGAAAATTGGGTTTGATTTTTGGCGTGAACAGGCCCAAGCCTTCATCAATATCTTTAACCTAAATACTAATAGTGTCATTGAAGCTAGTTTCATAGAAAGAATTCTTGCGGCGTTACTGGATATAAAATTGAAAATAATTTCCGAGAGTCCAGATGAAGTGATTATGGAATGTGAATACAGATTCTGCCCCATTCGAGTTGGATTGCGGGCGACATTGGGGGATTACTGTAATTATTGCGGAGTACTTATGCAATATATGATAGCTCAAAGCGATCCCACCTTTAAGTATGAAATGAGTAAAAGGGATGATGTTTTCCGACATAGAATTTCACGCAAAAAATAGAAAAACCACAAGTGAATAGAATATTTAAGCTAGCCTTTTTATGAATAGATAAAGAATTTTGAAAATTAAGAGGGATAAAGATTGCCCGTGAAATTGGATCCTGAGGTTAAATGGAGAACTATGGCTGCTTTTTTTTTGTCCTATGTAAGCAATGTTCATCGGATCTTGAAAAAAGAACTAGATGAGAAAAAACATCGCCAGATTATAGAGCAAATTGCAATAGATTTTTGGGGCGAGCAAGCTCAGATTTTCGCTAATATTTTCGCCGTAAATCCAGGCAATGCCAGTGAAGTTAGTTCATTAAAGCAAATCATCGCTAATATCTTAGATATCAAATCAAGAACAATAAAGGAAAGTGATGATGAAGTTATAGTAGAAAGTGAATATAGATTTTGCCCAGTTCGCCTCGCGTTGAGACCAGCACTGGGTGAATATTGTAAATATTGTGAGTTAATGGGGCAAATTCTTATACAAAAGATTGACCCTAGTTTCACCCATAAGGTTGTAATAGAAGGAGATGTTTGCCGCCATATATATGTCCGAAAACCTGCAGTTAAGAAATGAAATTTCAGCGCCTAAGGTTGAAGAACTTTTAAATCATTTTGTGATTCTATCTCCATTATGGAAATTCAACATCGCCGATATTTATTAAGTTACCACAAACAAAGCTTCTACGGATTCTGGAAGAGCATTATGGATAATCCTCCGTGCAAACCGCCCGGTTCGGCGCGAAACAAAGAGTTTTCATATGAATTAGAGCAAGCTTTCGGCGATAGACATGAACTATATCTTCACTTAATCGGAGAATCTTCTGATTTGGATAAAGTGGAACAACAACTCGCCAAATTCAAGATCGCAAGATTAGAATCGCCGAATAGACTCGTTTTTATCTCGAATGAAGATGTACATCCTTCTGCCTTATACATGTTCCTTGAATTTTGCAGAGACAAAGATTACTTGTTTATCGGACAAGAAATTTACCGAGATAACCGCCTAATAAAACTTTATCGCTAGGAAATGAGCAAATCTAATATGTTGAAGATACGCCCGGCGAGGATGGATGATATCGGTTCCATTACCGAAATTTATAATGATGCAATTCTCCATACTACCGCCACTTTCGATACGGAGCCGAAAAGCCTTGAAGACCAGAAAGTATGGTTCTTGGATCATACTTCGAGCTTCCCTGTCTTAGTAGCGGAGCTTGAGGGGCAGGTTATTGGGTGGGCCTCTTTGAGCAGGTGGTCGAACAAGAAGGCCTATTCCCAGACTGTGGAACTCTCCATTTATATTGATAAGCCGCAACGGGGAAAGGAGTTCGGGCGGAAGCTCATGGAGGAAATTATAAAGGAAGGAAGAAAGGCAGGTATCCATACAATTTTATCGCGGATCGCAGAGGGAAATGAAGTGAGCCTCCATCTTCACAAGGTTCTCGGCTTCGAGCTAGTGGGGGTTATGAAAGAGGTGGGGCGAAAATTCGACCGATTACTAGATGTGCATTTAATGCAACGGGTCTTTAAAAAATAGAAAAACAAGTATTAATCCCAAAAAAAAAGGATTAAGATGATTTAATCTATTTCCCTATGAACTTTGCCTCTCGCTTTTCTTTTAGCGCTTTCATTGATTCGCTAAAATCGGTTGTAGTTGCCAGTTTGTTGAGTGCCTTATTTTCCCAGTCCAGTTGCTGCGTGACGATTTCAATTAAGGGTTGATGCAAGATTTTTTTCATCCATTTCAGCGACATCGAGGGACCTTGGGGAGGGATGAGGCGTGTAGTTTGCTCTCGGGCAAAAGCCATCAATTTATCTTTGGGAACGACTGCATTCACCAAACCAAGTTCCAAAGCTTTTTGTGCGGTTATTTTATCTCCGAAATACATCAGTTCCTTCGCTTTTTGAAAGCCCACCAAGAAGGGAAGCAGCCAGGAAGTGGCGAATTCGGGTACAATCGCCCGCTTCACAAAGAAGAGTCCTGCCCAAGCATCCTCCGCCATGTAAATTAAATCAGCACATGTTAAAGGCATTGTGAAGCCAGCGCCAATTGCTAGCCCATTGATGGCTGCAACGACCGGCTTTTCAAAGTTCCAGAATTTCAAACAGAGCTTCTTCTGGGCAATATCGGTAATATCGATCTCCTTTTTTTGTTCTGGTGGAATGGAGTCGAACATTTTCGGGTTAAAATACCCTCCAGAGGAGAAGGCATCCCCGGCACCAGTCATGATCATGGCTTTCGTGGTTTTATCTTGCTCCATGGCATCAATTGCATACCAAAGTTCTAAAAATGTTACTTGGCTCAATGCATTTTTCCTTTCCGGAATGTTGAACGTTACCGTCACTATACCTTGGTCGTCCTTTTCATACTTTATATCCTTAAATTCTTCCGGTTTCATTTTACTCGTCTCATTTCATCTTGATACGGGATTAGCAAAATTAATTTTTGAATGAAAGTTGGAGTTAACCCATAAAAATCTAATTCTTTCTTTATTTTATATTCAATCATCAATTAAAACCAGAGAAAACTGAAATGATATCCACCATTACAGAGGAGGCAGTAGAACTCCTCAAAACATATAAAGAAAAAGGAGTGAAAGTAGTAGGGGTAGTTCCACATGGGATGTTCCCGGATGAATTAGTGGTAGCAGCAGGGGCTGTGCCGATACGACTTATATTAGGAGGAAAGAATGAACAGGAAATGGGCGATAAGTATTTATCGGCGACTACCTGTCCATTTGGCCGAGCCTCGCTCGGTTTCTTTGAAGAAAAGCATCCTTTATACGCCTTAATTGATGTTTTGATTGTTGGGACCTTTTGCAATGGCGTACAGAATGTCGCAAATTACTTAAATTACTTTCAGAAGCCCTCAATACGCCTAGTTCTGCCCCACGATCGACGGGCTGCAAGCTTCAATTTCTATGTAAATGAGTTGAGGCAGATACAGGCGTCTCTGGAAAAGTTAACGGGACAGCGGTGCATAAGTGAAACATTTTTTGAAGCAATCCAAGAATACAATCAATTGCGTGCGCTTTTAAGGGAAATCAACGCGTATCGGAGAGAAGAGAACCCTTCGGTGTGTGGACAAACGATTCATCAACTGGTTTGTCAAGCCTTTTTGCTTGGACCGAAAGTAATGATACCGCGCTGTGAAGAAGTTTTAGAGCATTTAAGAAATACTCCACAGCATTATTCGGGAGCACGGATATTTTTAACAGGGAGTGGAATAACATTGGGCGATACAATCCTCGAATTGATTGAAAAGGAGGCTGGCGGCTTAATAGTGGCGGATGATCTCTGGTCATCCATGGATTATTTTTTGGAAGATGTAATAAATTCGCCCGATAATCCACTCGTTGCCCTGGCGGACAAGTACTTTCGAAGAACGCTGAGCGGACGCATGATCCCGGAATCAGAAGTTCGGATTCCCAAAATTCTAGAGTTATATCATTCCTTCCGAGCTAAGGGAATTATAAATCACACCTTGAAATATTGTGATTCCTATTCGGGATTGAAACCAGAATTCAGGAAATTCATGAACCGGCACAACATCCCTGTGTTAGAACTGGATAGAGATTATGCGGAAGCGAATACTGGGCAATTAAAAACACGCATTGAGGCATTTCTGGAGATGATCGCCTGACAATCAACAATCAAATCGAGGATTTTACGATCCAGCCTATTTTGGACCTCGGGATCCAATATTTATTGGGGCCTATTCAAATTGCTAATGCGAGAAAGCAGGGGAAAAAGATTGTGGCGGGCTTCTTGCCACCAATGGAACTCGTTTTTGCCGCAAAAAATACTCTCCCGCTTTTTCTACCCCGGTTGACTGAGTTTCCCTTCAGCCAATATATCGGAATTGTGAATATCCTCAACCGGTTGCATTTGCTCAAACCTATTTTGTCATACTACAGCAAAAATGAAGACCGCTTTTCCATCGGCTATTTCGACAGCATCAACCAAAATGAATTCTCAAAGATCTTCACCAGCTTAATTCATCTCGCCGAGAAAGCAGAATTTTATATGGATACCTGTGTACAGACCCGAATTTGTTATGGTGCTTTGATAAAGAATTTTCCTCTCATAGATTTAATTGTGGGAGGGCTAGAAGGGGACTATTGCCTCCACTTTGCGAAATTTTATGAGCGGATGACAAATTTTAAACCGGTATTTTATTTCGAGAAGCCTTATGGCGATCAATCGAATAAGGCGCTGGTCGATGTGGTAATGGAGGAACTGCAACGATACATCGCCACCTTAGAAACTCTATCAGGGGCAGCCATAATGGAAGCTAGATTACTTAAAATTGCAGAAATCACCAATGAAATAAGAGGATATATGCGGGAACTTTATAGTTACTATATCAAAGGGTATGTTCCACTGCACACTGCAGCACTTTTATTGGTGCATGGCTGTTATGTTGATTTTTTGAGTGATGCACCATTTTTCTTGAATAGAATCCGAAACTTGGTTCATGAAATTCGGCGGAAGTACAGAAAAGGTCTTCCAAATTACAGAAAGGAGAAAGTTTATCGCGTTATTATTGCAGGTAGCCCTGGGTTTGATCCAATCCTCCCTTCGACCTTTGAGAAGGCGGGAGCGGTATTGTTGTATCTTGATCTCTTTGAGAGTTGCACCCGTTATCAGGGAATCAAGACAACAGGTAATATGATCGAAAATTACGCGAATTATTTGCTTGACTTGAATATTAAAGAGGGCATCATGGATTTAGTTGATATTTGGATTACAATAGCCAAGAAAATTCAGGCAGATGCTATATTATTTTCAAACGTATGGGGCTGTCGCTTCACAACGCCTGCATATCGAAAAATGAAGGATCTTGTCAATGCGGAACTGGGAATCCCAATTTATCCGCTCGATTTTTATAGTCCCGGAGAGAGTATCGGGCAAGTTCAGACGCGCATCGGAGCCTTTATTGAGATGCTCAAATAGGTGAATTGGGTGGCAGAAGATTACTTATTAGGAGTGCTCGCAGCTATACTTTCAGGAGTGGTTTGGAATTTTGGCATGGTCCTCCAAAAAAAGATAGTGAATGATCTGTGGCTGAAGGATCCAACTGGAAATCGTAATATACATTTATACAAGAATCCTATCTGGCTTTTGGGTGTTTTCCTAAGTCTCATTATAGCAACCATTTTCTTTCTCTGGGCGCAGCAAATGATTGGACCCGCCCTAGTTCCCGGCTTAATGTCCGCGGGATTCATTGTATTGATTATTGGGTCTGTGAAAATAATCAAAGTAAAGCTGAATTTCCAAGAACTTGTTGGGATTGGACTAGTCATGCTTGGAATTATTCTCTTAGGATTTAGTGAACTTGAAATAAATGTTCAAGCAATTAATTTTAATGATCAGAGCTTTTTCCTTCGGGCGGGAATTTTTTCCTTGATTCTGTTTGGATTATGGATAGGCTTCTTTTTTTCGGTACATTACGTGAAAAAACGGAAAGGTATTTTCAAGGCGCTTTCCAGTGCCTTACCTTTGTGTATCTCTGATTTCTGGATCTGTATAGCTATCGCAACTGTCACAAAATTCATTGCTGGAGAGACCCTCCCGACATTCGAGGTGTTTCTTCTTCTTTTTTCGATTGTAATCGTAATTGGGGCGAACATCCAAAATATAAGAGAAACTCAAATCGCATTTCGATTCGCCGATGCCAGTATTGTGATTCCAATTCAGCAGATACCCATTCAAATTTCTCCTATATTTATTTATTATCTCGTTTTTGCGATGGCTTCGCCTAAAGTTACATCATTCTTGTTTATTCTCTTAGGAACAAGTATAATTATTGGAAGCGGCTTTCTTTTAAGCCAACGTCAGGCCAACAAAGAACTCCATTCAATGTAAAATTAATTAAGTTCTCAGTAAAAAATCAATATACTCAAAAAAAAAATGTAGAAGGAATATACCTGAAGGTTGATTGGAACTTTATTGAATTGATGAAAAGAGGTAGAGAATCATATATTAATAATAAGGAATTACAGCAGTTTTTTAAAGAAAAAATCAATATAAATGAAACCGATAAAATATTGGACGTGGGATGTGGAATTGGAACAGTTCCTCGACTATTAACTAAAGTCTATGGGAAAAATATTCAAATTTTTGGAATCGACTTGGATCAGAATTTAGTAGAATGGGGACAAAGGCATTGGTGTAAATCCGAAAATATTCATTTATCACAAGGTGATGTCTATGAGCTTGATTTCCCTGCTAAAGATTTTGATATAATCACATCCTTCGGATTAATTGAATGGTTAGATAAACCATTTATCGCACTGGATGAAATGATGCGGGTCAATAAACCTGATGGAAAAATCATAACATTAGTTCTTGAAAAGGGTAAATATGAAAAACTTCCTGTAAATAAAAAGGATCAAGAATTTTATAGAGAATATTTGGAGGGAATTAAGAAGCTTGGCTACCCTATAGAGAATGAGGGAACATATATTCAAGATTTATTTTCAAAATATGATTTTATAACTACGCGCTATGGATTTTTGATTGAGTATAAAACCCCTATCACTGAAAAATTATTGGAATTATGGGAAAGGTTATTTAATAAAGAAGATCTTTTAAGGCTTGCTAGTAATTCCTCGGAATTTTATTTTCAATTCTTAAAAGAAGTAGGTTGGACCAAAGAACGGTTATTTCAATTCATCGAAGATGAGCTTTCATTGCAATCTGTTCTTGATTTTTATAGAGCCCATTTAGGAGAAGAAATGGTCCAACGCGAAACTATTATCGTTTTAGAGTCAAAAAAATAGAAATTCTTCTTATTCTTGCTGATAGAATGTTTTTTCGATATCATGTGCTTTGATAAACGCAAGTGGAATGAGGCGGCAGGCGCAGACGATCGCCACAACCAAGTAAATCGTCGCCATGGACAGGAAGCCGCCGATCGCAATCCCGAGGACCATCCCGAGGTTTGCCACCGTGAGGAAGAGGGCGATCATGGTCCCCGCGGCTTTTGGGTCGGATAAATCAAAGAATAATCCTGTATAGGTGACGTAGGAGAGCCCGGAAATGAAACTGAAGACGGCGTAGAGCATCAGAAACATCCCGTAGGTAAGCGTCCCCGCGACAATGAAGTAGAAGAGGAGGACTGCCGGGATGACGTAGATCGCGTTGATGATCATCAGCAACCGCGCCTTCTGCACTTTATCGATGAAGAAGTACCCGACAAACCCGAGGACCACGCCTAAGAGGGAAAACAAAAAGAGGGTCCCTACTACCTCCTGCCGCCCAATACCGAAGCTATCTTGAAGGAAGGGCTCCAAGTTCAATTCGAGCAAGCCAGCGTCGATATTCAGCAGGAGGGCAAAGAGTAACCCCATCTTAATGAACGAAAATTTCAAGTTTCGCCCGACCACTTCGCGGAGGTTCACCTTCGGCTTCGCCTCGCCTGGCTCCCCCTTCAGCAGGAGAACCATGATGAGTGGCGGCACGCTTATCCCTGCCATCACCAATAGACCCCCTAGGAGATTCGCTTCCAAGATCGGGACTAACCCGGTCGCCACTGTGCCGCCGAGGAATACGCCTCCGAAAATCCAGAGGCTCGCCCCCGTCCGCCCTTTAACGCTCTGGATGGCACGCGTCTCGATGATGAAGGTATCCGTCATGATATCCATAATTGCAATCCCTAAGGTCTGCATGAACCATACTATTCCAAAGAATATCAGGAACTGGACGGGATTCAGGACGAGTAGCGGGAGGAAGATAATGTTCAGGAGTGCCCCGAGGATAAAGTAGCCGCGTCGCTTGCCGCGAAGGAAGGGGATGGGGAATCGGTCCGAGAGCGGTCCTATGAAGAACTTGAAGACCATCGGCGCTAATGAAAGGCTGCCAATCACTCCATAGACCGCAGGATTCAACCCATACCCTATGAATAGCATAGGAAAATAGGAAAGCGTCACGAGTGTAATGATCGTTTCGATCATATATACTAGAAAAAAGAGTCCTCTTCGATACCATTTATTCTCCAAGGTCGGCACTTTAATCACTCAAGAAATTTCAATATTTCAATAATGATTCTACTTCACTTTATTAAGATTTTGAAGACTGGTTTAGAAAAGATTGCATCTTCTATTTTATCTTATTTTCCCCTTTTCTTTAAGAATCTTCTCAATTTCTGCAAAAGCATCATCGAGGGTTCTTGTTTCGAATAAATATTCAAACGCCCGCGCCATTTCATAATGTTCAAATGCATTCAGAAATATGCTTTTTATTTCTGCCTCAGAATTCCCGATAAATAATTGGCACCCCTCATCTAAATTCCTATAACTATCGATTTTAGTGGCTAATTCACAATCGCGATCTGGCTCTACGAAGAGATCCATCATCCCGGTTTCTTTATAATATTCTTGATCATACCATAACGGAAAAACTAGGCAGATAAAGGGTTTGTATTGGGGGATTCGGCAGCCTTTTTCAGAAAGAAAAATGCAGGCATGATCTGGCCGATGGCGAAGCATAATACTCTTTTTACTGGGAAGCAGTTCATCAAAAGCTTCCAGAAATTGTTCATGGGCGAACTCGGCATAGACTAAAAATTCAGAATATTTCAGCCCCGTTTCCTGGTGAATTTTTATGGCTTCGAGAATCCCAACAAATATTGGATTGGAGGTCGTACAACAGGTCTTCTTGGCAAAGTAACAAGCCCGACAAATATGATAGGAATCTGACATCTACAGCTTTCTCTCCATCTTCAAATAAAAGCCTTTAACTCGTAGATAGAATTTTTTCGATTTCTGAGAAAGCATCATCAAGATCCATACTTTCAAACAAGTACTCATATCGTCTGGCGATTTCAAAGTAATGAAAGGCATTTTTAAGGATTTCTTTCAATTCTTGTTCTGAAGCACCTAAAAGTTGCCGACAGGCTTCATCCATGTTCTGAAATTCTCTTATTTTAGAGCCTAGTTCGCATTGTTGCTCTTCAATAAAAAGAGAAATATTCCCGGATTCCTTATAGACATCCTGATCATACCAACAAGGGAATACTCGACAGACATAAGGTTTTAAATGCGGGATTCGGCAGCCATTCTCTGTGAGGAAAATACACGCATTTTCTTCTTTATGAAGCAACGCAAGGGTTTTCCCGCTGGGCAAGAGCTCTTTGAAAGCCTCTTCAAATTGGACTTCCAGAAAATCAGTGAACCTCAAAAATTCGGAATATTTCAATCCCGTCTTTCGATGAATTTTTATCGCTTCGGGAATTGCAATAAAAATTGCATTGGGGGTCGTGCAACAACCGATCCCTTGCAGTGCACAAGTCCGACAAATATACTGAGGTTCCAACATCTGAGCTTCTCTCGCATCTCTTAAATAAAAACTTTTAGATTAAAAATGCTTCAATTCGTGAAAATTTATATCAAAGCTTAACTTTTAGGTTATCAAGGAAAAATTAAATTTGATTTATGTAAAACCGAGATTTAGGTGAGATCGAATGTCAAAGGTTAGACTTTTAGCACCGGCGAAAAACTTTAAGGTAATTCAAGCAGCATATCCTTTTGTAGATGCCTTTTACTTCGGAGTTCGTTCTTTTAACATGCGAATGCAGGCAGATAACTTCGAGCTTGGAGAACTCCCTTCTGTTCTGAAGTTTCTCCATGAAAAGGGGTTGAAAGGGGTCCTAGCGACCAATATCCTCATCTATGAAAATGAATTGGGTCAACTCCGAGAGGTCCTTGAGAAAGCACGTGCGGCAGAGATAGATAGTTGCATTGTCCACGATATCGCGGCGGTTCAAATTGCTAAGGAGTTAGGAGTTCCCTTCCACATTTCGACCCAGTGCAATGTATCAAACTCCATGGCGGCACTGTTTTACGAGAGTCTGGGTGCAGAATGCGTCACTCTTGCTAGAGAGTGTTCCCTAGAGCAAGTTAAGGAAATTAGAGCGAAATTGCATGCCACTAAGTTGTGTGTTTTTATTCATGGCGCAATGTGCTCCTCGGTTTCAGGGCGATGCTATTTTTCACAAGACATCTGTGGAACTCCGGAGAAATCAGCGAATCGAGGTCGGTGTGAGCAACCTTGTCGGCGGCAATGGTGGGTCTATGATGAAACCAATAAGGCGTATATCTATGATGGGCAGCGTTTCCTCAACTCAAGGGATCTGTGCATGATTACGCATGTGCCAGAGCTCATTGAGGCGAAGGTGGATTGGTTCAAGATCGAGGGAAGAATGCGAGACCCGCATTATGTGGAAGTAGTGGCTAAGACATATCGCGAGGCGATTGAATCCTATTACGAAGGCTCCTATTCGAATAATAAGGCAAAAATATGGCTCAAAGAGCTGAAGAAGGTGTATAACCGGGGCTTCACGACGGGATTTTATTTTAATCGGCCCACCGAAGACGATCAACAACATAAATCACCCGCCAATCTCTCCCACTGGCGTATGATAAAGCTTGGTACGGTGAAATCTGCCTCTGACCAATCGAATATAGCTCAAATCCTTCTCACAAACGGTATTTTGCGGCTGGGTGATGAAATTATCGTAATGGGATCGAAAAACTCCAGAACTTATTTTCATCAATCGATTCAAACCTTAAAATTAGAGGGGAATCCGGTTTCTGTAACGCCCCCTGCTAGGATAGATGAGCCGATCAATGTTGAAATCCAATTCCAAAAACTTGTTTTGGTGGATGATGGGATTTATCTTTTTACAGATAGAACTTATCAGAAGAGAACGAGAGGAAAGAAGTTTTTAAAAAAATCGGAATATTATCGGCTTTCCTAAAAGTAGATCACTATTAAAGTAGGGCATTATTTTAATATTTTAGTTAAAACACTTTGTGTTTACCACAGATAGTGATCTTTAAATAGTACGGTTTCTTAATGAATACCAAGAAATTTAAAAACTCAAAGAAATTGAGGTGGTTAAAATGAGCATGGTATTAAGAACAATCTATGATGATTTAATTGATGATTTGGTTTGTGGTTTCTCAGATGATTCCTACGATAATATCTTTGATTATTTTGATGAACCCATGAGCTTTACTATTATTCCTGTTGCAACCGTTGAGTTACCGGTATTAGGTGTAAAAGAACTGGACAAGGAATATACCGTCGATCTGGAAATTCCTGGTTATGCAAAGGAGGATATTAATATAGAAATGGATGCCAACGTAATTATAATCTCTTCAAATCTCAAGGATAAAGAATTCTCCCGATCTATCGAGATTTCAGAAGATATTAAACCAGAAGAAATCAATGCCACTATTGATAAGGGAATTTTAACCTTAAAAATTCCAAAAAAGGAAGTGCGGCCAGCTAGAAAAATAGAAATAAAAGTTACAGAGGAACCCAAGAAACCCGAGGTCAAGGAAACCGCGCCAGAAGTAAAGGAAATCACACCTGAAGTTAAGGAAGAGAAGAAAGAATAAATTATTATTAACTTTCCAATTTTTTTATTTAGATAATATAAATTAACCCTAAGAAAAGAATTGAGGTGGTAAGAATGACAAGTATACTAAGAAGGAGCAGTTATTGGCCATTCAGAGCTTTTGATGATTTGTGGAATGATTTCACGATTCTAAAATCTCCATCCATCGAGTTTCCACGAATGGATATTAAGGAAGATGAAAAAGAATACAGCATTACAGCGGAAGTGCCGGGATATACCAAGGAAGATGTCAATATAGAGGTAAACAATGGCATGCTGATTATCTCCTCGGAACATAAGGAGGAGAAAGAAGAAAAGGAAAAGGATTATATCTACAAGGAACGCTCAGAAAGATCATTTAGCCGTGCTATAGGAGTTCCAGACAATATCAAGGCAGAGGAAGTGAATGCAACACTCGATAACGGTTTATTGACTTTGCATATTCCGAAAAAAGAACTTCCTGCACCAAGAAAAATTGAAATCAAGGCTCCTGAAGAGGTCAAGAAACTAGAAGTCAAGGCCGAAACTCAGCCTGAGAAGAAAGAATAAAAGATTTAATTATCTATTTTTTTTCTTTTTTTCTATTATTATTTGGTATTATATAGGTTTTTGCCAATAGGGTGTCTCATTTTGGCTAGTTTTCTTGATTTTACCAAGAGATTCAAGGTAATTCAAATAGTTCAAGGTTGAGATTTTCCCGAAATGGGATCGGAATTGGATTTGCCGAGTCTGGACGCGCTCTCTCTTTGTTTCTGGTAAGGACTGAAAAGCCAGTTCGGTAATTTGGTCCAATGAAAGTGGGGCTTCAGTGACAAGGTTAAAAATGCGATCCGCGTGCTTTATAAAACGTTGGCGAAAGAGATCTATTTTTTCTGCAATATTTTCATAGATAGGCTCACCATGGGCGGGAAACAGGGCTTTAATGGGTAGCTGCTTCAGCTTTTCAAGGGATTGAAGGTAATCTGCGACACTGCATGAAAGATTTCCAACCCAAGGTGAAACGAGATCGATATCTCCGGCGATAAGG
>Ga0315277_10001863_pt1 | contig 29848 bp, 22 predicted proteins | sample YL17G05_15_MG_FD_203695 | JGI IMG/M metagenome (GOLD analysis project Ga0315277, IMG submission 203695) | Sediment microbial communities from Yellowstone Lake, YNP, Wyoming, USA - YL17G05_15 | ecosystem: Environmental > Aquatic > Freshwater > Lake > Sediment | place: USA: Wyoming | collected... | reverse complement strand
ATCCGGTGGTGGCTGAGAAAAAAGCACAAATGCTGGGACTTTCCCGCTTCACGAGCAACATCGATGAGGTATTGAAGGATCCCGACATTGACGTGGTGCATGTTTGCACGCCCAACAACCTTCATTATCCGATTGCGAAAAAGGCACTGGAAGCAGGTAAGCATGTGGTGTGTGAAAAGCCGCTGGCCATGAACTCGGCTGAGGCGGAAGCCCTCGTGAAGCTGGCCGCAGAGACGAAACGAGTCGGCGCCATTCATTTCAACAACCGCGGGTATCCCCTGATCCGGCATGCCCGCGCGCTGGTGTCGGCCGGTGAACTCGGCGAGATCATCATGGTCAATGGGGTTTACCTGCAGGATTGGTTGTTCTATCCCACCGATTACAACTGGCGTCTGGAGCCCGAGCAGAGCGGTGACACACGCGCCGTGGGCGACATTGGATCGCACTGGCTGGATCTGGCTGAGTTCATTACCGGCTGCTCCGTCAGCGAGCTGTGCGCGGATTTTGCCACGTTCCATCCGATCCGCCAGAAACCGCTGAAGCCGATGGAGGCCTTCGCGGGAAAGATTCTCACCACGGAGGACTACCAGCCTGTTACGGTGCACACCGAGGACTACGCCGCCGTACTATTGCGCTTCAGCGGAAAAGCGCGCGGCGGCTTTACCGTCAGCCAGGTCGCTGCCGGCCGGAAGAACTACCTGCAGATCGAAGTCTACGGCACGAAGAAAGCTCTCGCCTGGAACTCCGAAAATCCGAACGAGCTGTGGATCGGGCGTCGTGATGGAAACAACGAGACGATTATCAAGGATCCGTCACTGCTCGATGCATCCGCGCGCAGCTTCTCGGATCTGCCTGGCGGCCACGCGGAGGGATTCAACGGCGCCATCAAGCAGACGATGCGTTGCATTTACACCTACATTCTGCAAGACGGCATTATCAAGGGCCTGCCGGTGAACTTCTCCACGTTCGCCGACGGCCTGCGCGAACTCCGGCTGTGCGATGCCATCGTGAAGAGCGCGCGCGAGCGGCGGTGGGTTACTGTTTGAGCACGCCAGAGACACGGAGTTTGCTGTAGGGGCGCCACCTGTGGGCGCCCGTCAGATGGAATGGGCGGGCACAGGTCCCGCCCTTTTAGTGGTGGGAGTGTAAGAATTACTCGTAGTCATCGGGCTCCAATCGAAACGAAGCCGGCCGTTGAAAGAGCCGGTCTGGTGGGCTGCTACTTCAGCAGCAGGGAACGAACTCGAGCCGAGGAATCTCTTCAAGAACTCGAGGCCCTGGCCCAGGCAGCCGGCGCTCAGGTAGTGGATCGCACCCTGCAGGAGCGCCTTGCGCCTGATGCGGCCCTGTACGTGGGCCGCGGTAAAGCCGAGGCGTTACGACTGCTCGTGGAGGCCGAAAAGCTCGATCTATTGGTTTTTGATGACGAGCTCTCGCCCGGGCAGCAGCGCAATCTCGAACACAAAGTCGACTGTAAGGTGCTGGATCGAACCCAGCTCATCCTGGATATATTTGCCCGGCGCGCGCGCACGCGTGAAGGAAAGCTCCAGGTTGAGCTTGCGCAGTTGAGCTATCTGCTTCCCAGGCTTGCGGGAAAGGGCATAATGCTCTCCCGCCTGGGCGGCGGAATCGGGACAAGAGGGCCCGGCGAAACCAAGCTGGAAATGGATCGCAGGCGGATCCGAAATCGCATCGCGCAGCTGCGGCGGGATCTGGATCGCGTCCGCACGCATCGGCAGCTGCAGAGGGCAAAACGGCAAAGCGTACCGTTCCCGATCGTTGCGCTGGTTGGCTACACCAACGCAGGAAAATCCACGCTCTTCAACGCGCTTACGGAAGCCGACACGGCGGTGAGCAGTCAGCTCTTCGCTACCCTCGATCCGCTGCTGCGTAAGGTCACGCTGCCGAACCGCCTGGAGATCATACTGTCCGACACCGTCGGCTTCGTGCGCAAGCTGCCTCACGACATCGTTGCCGCCTTTCGGGCGACACTCGAGGAGGTGCGCGCAGCGGATCTCCTGTTGCACGTCATCGACGTCAGCAACCCGAACTGGCGGGAGCAGTCGCTGGCGGTGAGCGAAGTTCTGCTTGAGCTGGGAGTGCAGAACACGCCTGCCATAGAGGTTTACAACAAGCTTGATTTGCTCAGCGAGGACATGCGAACCGAGGCGGGCAAGCTCGCCGGGAACCGCAGCGTTCTTGTCTCCGCCAAGGAAAGATCGGCTTTATCGACCCTCATCCATCAGATCATGAACGCCCTGGAGTCATTCTCCGTCCAGGTGGAGCTGAAGATACCTTATCAGCGCGCCGCTCTGATTTCGCGTCTTCATAGCGAAGGGAGGGTCAACGCAGAATCTTACGATAGCGATGGCATCCGCATCGATGTTGTCCTTCCCCAATCCACTGCTCGCTCCCTGCGCCGCTACCTTGTCGCTCAAAAGGTGTGAGGGTCTGAAAGACTTCATTTTTTAGTTTTCCTCCGTCCTTTCCCGCGAAGCTGCAGTTCGAAAAATGAAATTTTCCAGACCTGACACCGGCCATGTTATAAGTATGCCTTCGCCCTGGAGCTGCCATGATCTTTCATCCCTCGCTTGCCCTTGCCGCAGCGCCGCAGATACGGCTGCTCAGCCTGTCATTTGTCGATCTGCTCATCATTGTCCTCTACTTCGGCGTCGTGCTGGCCATCGGTTTTTACCTCAAGAAGTACACCAGCACGGGCGAGGACTTCTTCATGGCCGGCCGCAAGATGACCGCATGGATTGCGGGATTGAGCTTCATCTCGGCCAACCTGAGCTCGCTCGAGACGATGGGTTGGTCGGCCATGTCATACCAGTATGGGATGCTGGGAGCGCACGCGTACCTCATCGGAGCCATTCCGGCTATTCTGTTCCTGGGCGTCGTGATGATGCCGTTCTACTACATCTGCCGCACGCATTCGGTGCCGGGCTACCTGAAGCTTCGATACGGGGAGTCCAGCCGAGTCCTGGCGGGCGTTTCGTTCACCTTCATGACCGTGCTCGTCTGCGGCGTGAACATGTTTGCCATGGCCAAGGTGATGCAGATCATTCTCGGCTGGAACATCCACTTCAGCATCTGGGTGTCATCGATCACCGTGGCCGTCTATGTTGCGCTCGGCGGCCTGCTCTCTGCAGTGTTCAACGAAGTGCTGCAGTTCTTCCTGATCTGGTTGGGCTCTCTGCTGATTCCCATCCTTGGCATCATCGAGGCAGGTGGGTGGAAAAACATGATTGCCTCGATCAACGCGCAGCACCCGGGTCAGAACTTTACGAGCCTATGGGCAAACCTCGGATCGGCTGCCGACAACCCAATGGGCATGCACTGGACCGGAATGGTGTTCGGACTGGGGCTCGCAGTCTCGTTCGGTTACTGGTGCACCGATTTCCTGCAAGTCCAGCGGGTCATGGCGGCCAAGAGTCTCAGGGCTGCACAGAACGGCACCATCATCGGCGCGGCCTTGAAAATGATGGTTCCGCTTATCGTGACGGTTCCAGGGCTGCTGGGCCTGGCCGTCCTTACGCAGAAGTCGGGCATCATACTGCTGCCGGAGAGTGTCGCGCAGGCAACGGGTGGGCACAGCTACAACGAGGTCCTTCCGCTCATGATGGCTCGCTACCTTGGGCCGGGGCTTCTCGGCCTGGGCGTAACCTCGATGATCGCCGGCTTCATGTCGGGCATGGCCGGCAACGTGAGTGCATTCGCAACGGTATGGACTTATGACGTGTACAAACCGCTCCTCAACAAGACTGCCGGGGACAGCCACTACGTGAGTATGGGTCGCTGGTGCTCGATTATCGGTGTCTTCATCGCCATTGCCACAGCTTATGCGGCGATGCTGTTCAGCAACATCCTGGTCTACCTTCAGGTGCTCGTGATGTTCTTCATCGTCCCGCTCTTCGGAACGGTGGTCCTGGGGATGCTTTGGAAAAGGGCTACCCCCGCAGCCGGGTTCTGGGGCTTCCTCATCGGGATCCTTTCTTCCATTACCATGTTTATATATGTTCACGCGTTTCCGGACCGCTTCGATGCCACCGCGCTGAACCCCGAGCACGTCAGGTACATCGCGCTATCACCGCTCGCGAAGGATATGGCGGTGAACATGTACGGCGGCCTCTGGTCTCTGCTGATCTGTGCGAGCGTGACGGTGGTGGTCAGCCTCTTCACGCGACCCAAGCCGGATGGTGAGCTCGCGAATCTGGTCTATGGGCTCACGCCGCTTGCCAAGGAAGGGCCTGCACCCTGGTACGAAAGTCCCAAGTTTTGGGCCGCTGTGGTTGGAGTTGTACTCGTAGTCGTCAACATCATCTTTTGGTGAAGAGCGGACGCATGGACAAGGAACATCAAATTCCGATCTGGTTTTTCATTGGCGTTTTACTCGGGATCTACGGTTTGCTCATCTTTGGAACCGGCATCTACGGATTGTTTTATCCCCCGAAACAGGTAGTGGTGCTGAGTCACCTTCACGCCGGCATCTGGTGGGGGATTCTCCTTCTGATCCTGGGCATAGTCTATATCGTGAAGTTCCGCCCATCGAAGTAATCACCACGGATACGGAGAGGTGACGGGATGTATCCGTTTGAACCTTTTGTTTGCCTTGCGACATCTTAGATATTATTCAGGGCTGTCACTATGAAGCGGACATTTTATGTAGGTGCGATTGCGCTCGTCGCGACCGCTTTTTGCGTCCAATCCAGTGCGTCGCAGTCGAACCCTCCACAGGCGCCAACCACTTCTGACCCAGGCGGCTTGACGATTCCCTCGGGACAGAAGTTTATCCTCCAACTCGAGACCGCCATTCACACCCACAGCACCCGCAAGGGAGACCGGGTGGAATTCACGACAGCTGCGGATGTCCTGGTGGAAAATCAGGTCGTAATACCCAACCGAAGCCAGGTTAAGGCTACCGTGACAAAGGCCAAACGCGCGGGCCGCCTGTTTGGACGCGCGGAAGTTCAACTGCGCTTCGACGAAGTCCGCCTGACAGACGGGACTGCCTTCCCGCTGCGCGCCACCATAACGCGTGTCGGGTTCGACCCGGTCGACGCCAAGGACGGCACGCCCAAAATCAAAGGTGAAGCCGGAACCGGCGGAAACATCGGCACTGTGGCACAGGGTGGACTGCAGGGAGCAGTAATTGGTGTACTGAGCGCCGGAGTAAAGGGGGCCATGTATGGGAGTGCGGCGGGAGCCGCGATAGCCTTGGCCGGAATGATTTTCCGGCGTGGGCCCGATCTCGATCTGCCTCGTGACACGATGTTCGAAGCGAGGTTCGATCAAGCCCTTGCGGTTCCCTTGGCGGTAGCGCAGCGCGCCGAACAAACGGCCCAGAGCCGGCCGACTGAAGTGCAAGCCCAGGTGTCCCCGGCCGACGACGCGATTTCGAAAACGAGGCCCATACTTCGCAGGAGCGGACGCGTCGAACAGCCGCCGGCCGAAACTGCAACGAATCCGCAGCCGCCGGTTGAGATTGCCTCGATTCCACCGACGCCGGAAACGCCACCTCCTGTCACCACACCCAGCCAGCCGGCACCGGCTTCCAGCGAGGCACAGCCGATCGATCCGGGCGCATACAAGCTCAGCGTTAACGTACGGATGGTGCTCGTCGATGCCGTCGTGCGAGACCGGGGCGGCCGAATGATGGACAACCTGATGCGAGAGGACTTCCGGGTCTATGAAGATAGTATAGAGCAGCAAGTTCGAAGCTTTTCCAGGGACGAACTTCCTCTGGCCGTCGCTTTGGTCATCGACCGCAGCGGGAGCGTGGCTCCCTATATCGATGAACTTCGCCGAATCGCTTATCGGGCTCTCCAGCAACTCAAACCTGGAGACCAGGTAGCCCTGTTTTCTTTTGCCAATACTGTTGAGCGCCTCGAGGACTTGACCACCGACCGCCGGCAGATTGCCGATGGCATCGCCCGCATTCGCGCCGGCGGCTCGACGGACATTATCGACGCACTCTTCGACGCAGTCGCCTATTTGGCCAAAGTCGCGCCTGAGCGCCGCCGCGCCGTAATTCTGGTTTCCGACAACCAGCAAACGGTCCACCCCCGCGCAAGCGAGGGGGAGACCATCCGCATGGCGATGGAGACCGAAACGGTGGTCTACAGTCTGAAGACGTCCGGCGAGGCTACTCCGCTGACAATGCGCTTGCCAAACCTCCTCTTTGGGGCCGGCTCCGTGCACAAGGTAACTCAAGAGACGGGGGGCGAAATCATCGATGTGACGAGCGTCGGCATGCTCGACGCCGCACTGGGAGCGGTGGTGTCGCGTCTCAGGCTGCGCTACTCCCTGGGCTATTATCCCCCGGATCAGGGACGAGGCGGCGCATTTCACACCCTTGAGGTTCGACTCGTTGAGCGTCTAGGGCGCCCGGGCAGCGATTACTTCATGCACGCTCGGCGCGGGTATTACTCCACCGGCGATCAGACCACCTCCCGGAGCAAACCGTAGGTCGGCTGAATTGCTCAGAACCTGTCTGCCAGGTCTGTCCCGGCATGGCGGCTAATGCCTTTGGTTGCGGCTAAACCGCCCCGAGTAATTCGTGGCAGATTTTAATCTCATGGCTCCCAGTCAGCACGTCACTGTCAGCGTCGGGTCCGGCGTAATTCTGGGACTTCTCTTGCGTTCCTGGGTTGCCGGCCTGTCCTGTTGTCTGATAGGCATCTTCATTGACCTTGACCATTTTCTGGACTTCTGGATTAATCGTGGTTTCACGCTGAGCATCCGCGAGTTCCTGGATTTCTGCTATCGCGGCACATCCGCCACCTTTTATGACCTCCTGCACGGATATGAATACATCCCGCTGTACGTGTGGCTTACGACTTTTCCTGTTCTGCGCTGTTTGGGCTGGGGATTAACAGTGGGTTACCTGCTTCACCTGCTTTGTGATCAATTCTTCAACACCCATTTAAACCGCTGGACATATTTTCTCTCCTACCGGCTCTTTCATCGATTCGATTCAAGTAAGATCGTGCTCCACAGCCCCTTGGTGAGGCACACCTATTAATAGTCTAATAGTTGTTGTCCTTTGCGGTCCTTGTGGTCTTCACGGTTTGCAGTTAAAAGCAAACGGCGCAGAGCGCAAAAATCACAAAGTAACAGCGCGAATTTGTTAACCGGTGGCAGGCGAATTGACGATAGGAACGAAGAACCGCGAGTATTTAAAAACCTGAGGCCCGGGGCGCGCCGCTCCGCAGTCAGTACACCCATCTGGGGGCGAATTGCGGCTGCTGCTTCTGGAAACATGGAATCAGATTCTGTTATGCAGACACATGCCGATGCCGCCGGGTGGATGGCGGTTACCATTTCCACGGACGGTTTGATTGCCTCCCTTTCCTCCAGGGCTGAGCAACTGACCGGATACACTGCGGAGGATCTCATAGGTCGGCCGGTTACTCACATTATGGCGGATCGGTCGATTTTCGATGTGCCCCGCATGCTGGACTCGGCGAAGGAATGGGGATATTGGGACGGTGAGGTTGTGCACCGCAGCCGCAACGGCAAGTCCTTTGAGGCGCGGGCTACCCTGACTTCGCTAGCCGGGCAGGACGACAGCGTCTGGGGCTATCTTCTGGTTTCGATGCCGGATACCCCCATTGGGGTGACTTGCAACAACGTACCCTTGCGTGATGTGGCGGCTAAGCTACGAATGATTTCGCACGAGTTGAACAACCCGCTGGCCGTAATGATGGGGTTTGCTCAGCTGATTCTGCTGAACACGCGTTGCGACGGCCAGATTCGAACTGATATGGAAAAGCTCTATTCCGAGTTGAAGCGCGTTGTCCAGGTCGTTGAGAGGCTACACAGCTACGCCATTGCGCTACAGGATGAACATTCTGCCGAGCAGGCGGCAGTCGGATCGGAGGGGTAATTGTCAGATTCGGACAGGTAGAATTGCGCCGCAATTCTGCCTGTCCGTCTATTCATCCTCTAGTAGTGGACCTGGGTCAACTGCTCAATCGCCTTGGGATTGATCCGGATTTTTCCTGCCTTCTCCAAATCCTCGGTGATGCGCCGGATGTATTCCTGGAAATACACATCCTGCCGGCTTACCAGGAGCCTATCCCGGATTGCGCCCTTTTGCTTGTTGAATGTCGCCTCGTCGAACGGCGTGCGGGACTTGACCTGAAGAACAGACAACCGCGCCCCGCCATCCAGCGGAATAGGACCGCTCACTGAGCCGACGGGAATCTCAAATGCCGCCGAATTGAACTGGGGAGCTGTACCGATATCCGCATCCGGTGTTCCATCGATCTTGAAAGACACACTGGTCTTTGCCGTGAGCTTGTCGCTCTGGGCGGCTTTTCCCAGGTCGCCGAGCTTTGTGCCTTCCTCAGACAGCTTCTTCGCTTCAGCCTGCATCAGCTCGGTCTGTTTCAGCTCGATGTAGTCCTTTTCTACCAGAGCACGCGACTCCGTGAAATCTAGAGGCTTCGGAAGCCGGGTCTCAAGCAGCTTGGGAATCGCATAGCCCTGGGGATGATAGACTGCCTTGCCGACAGAACCGATCTCCTTCAGCTGGAAGATCTCGTTCAGCAAATCGGGCGATATGCCGCCGCCGAACGCATCGGAATCCCTGGAGAGAAAACCTGTTTCCATGATCTCGTACGGCACAGTCAAGGCCTTCCCGATGGCGTTGAGGTCTTTCTCCTTGGCGGCGAGTTGCTGGGCTTCGGCGCTCTTTCTTTTTGCGAGATCTGAAGCCTTATTCAACTGGACACCCCGCTCAACCGATTTGCGGCTTGCTTCCAGCGATGGGATTTGGTGCTTCAGCACCTTGATGATGTGAAAGCCGTACTTGGTTTGGACCAAGTCCGAAATCTGGCCGGGCTTCATGGAGAAGGCCGCATCTTCAAACTCCTTCACCATGCGGCCGCGGGCAAAGGATCCCAGATCTCCACCCTGCTTTGCCGAGCCTGTGTCTTCGGAGTACTTTTTGGCCAACTCCGCGAAATCTTCGCCAGCTTTTACGCGCTTTAATATAGCCTCAGCCTTTGCTTTCACCTCCGCCTCTTTGGAGGGATCCTTTACCTCCAAGAGGATATGGGCGGCATCTATGGTTTCTTGCTGGTTCTCACGAGCCCATTCTTCCTGGACATCCTTCTCCGTAACCGGCAATGTCGCTGCCAGGGACTGAAGGGAAATGAGGAGATATTGGGAGCGGCGCTGTTCTTTGATCTTGTACTTGTCTTTGTTGGCTTCGAAGTGCGCACGCAACTCGGCTTCGGCCGGTGTGACCTTCTTTATGAAGTCATCCTTTTTGAGGATGACAAAGCTGACTTCGGCCTCCTGATTCGAACGTGTGAACTCCTCGCGCAGCTGCTTCTCCGAGACATCCATGGAGTCCGTTACAACGCTGCGAATTTTTCGCGCGAGCAGCTGGTATCGGATTCCTTCTTCGAATTCACTAATGCTGATGTTGTTGGCTTCCAGGAGTGCCTTGTAACGCTCAATGCCGATGAATCCACCTTGGTCCTGCAAGTTGGGATTGGCCTCAACAGCCTGTCGTACTTCCTCAGGTGAAACATCCAGACCGAGCTTTTTCCCCGCGTAGTTGATCATGCGAACATTGATCAGTAAGTCGAGCGCCTGTCGCCCTAAACCGAGAGTCTTCAGTGTTTCCGGATCGGTCTTGTTCTTTCCGTCGCTGCTGTAATTCCGGACGACCCTGCGGTAGGTGTCGATCAGGTCTTTCATGGGGATGGAATCGCCATCCACGGATGCCGCGGAAGCATCAAAGGTGATATTTCCCACGTTGGCGCCTGGCACGAAGAACAACAACATACCCAACGCCAGGCTGATGATGACCACCCAAAGCACTGCCTTTAGCCGCTTTTTGCGGCGCATGAGATCAAGCATGCTGGATAAACGCCTCCAATCTAGATTGCAGTAAACGGGTATTATAGCACAGCCCTAAATGGGCCCGATCACTTTTCCAATAGGGGCCGGAACCAGGGATTGGGGACTAGGGGATCGGGGTTGCAGTTTAGTGGTCTGAGGTAGCTTACTCCCAACCCCCAAAATCTGTCATCGGTTTTGCCTTTTATTGCTTGAATTGTCTATAATATGGTGCTTTCGACCATCCGATGAGATTGGCGAGGACTTGGATGTTGGATGGTAGGAGTTAGGATAGTCCTGTCTCGCGTATGCAGTGTGATCTGGGCTGCCAGGTTCAGGCACCGGCAGCCGAGGGACCTCAACAACAGACTAGGTCGCGTCAAGAGAATCTTGGCAATGCATCCCTCTTGATTATATGTCTGACCTTGCTGCTTCTGATATGAAGTGCGATTGGTTTTAAAAGCGGCGGATCTCAAGGGAGAGAGCGCAAGACGACATTAACGCATGTAAGTCGTCCGGGTCCCGGGTAAGACTCAAATGTTTGAGCTTTGGAAGATCGGAGTGATCTACAGAGGTCAGCATCCCCAGATGTTTGTTGATCTGGCTCCCGAGGGTATGCCCTGGCGGTTCGAATTCATCCATGAGGACGCCGTGCTGGGCGCCTCGGAGATTCCTCGCTGGGACTTTCTTGCCGTTTTCTTCTCGGCCGACAGCGAGCTTCCCAATGTCCGGCGGCAACTGGCCGGCATTTTCCAGGGGGCTGAAATTATCGGCTATCAGAACTCGGACAGGGGTTATCCGGGCACGATGCGCCGGAGAGACGACGGACTGCTGGTCATTCAGCTTCCCATGAGTTTTGCTCTGGCACAGCTCCTACTGGAAGGCATTGCCCTGCTCAAATCCAGCCAGAAGGAGCTCTCGCTTGTCCGCCATCGTGCAGACGAGCTGCAGGAGTTTTTCGATGCCTTTGTGAATACAGTGGAGTCTTCGTGGAGCATCAATGACAGAAAGCTCGGCATGTGCCTGCTGATCAATCGAGTACTCACCCACCTGCGGGCTGAGGAATGCCTGCTTTATCTTTTCAGCGAGGGCGGCAATACCCTGCAGCGAACTTACAGCACGGGAAACATCAAAGATATTGATCTCTTCGACTACCACGCCAACAGCTCCATCGTCGAAAACGTCCTCAGTACCGGGTCTCCCTACATCAACAACAATTTCTCGTTCGAGATAAAGGTCCCGTTCAGCAAGGAGAGCGTCCACATCCGTTCCATTCTCTGCTACCCGCTGCAGCGTAGGGGTGAGAAAATCGGTGTCATCGAAGTGCTTAACAAGAACGAGGGCGCTTTCACCGAGGAAGACCAAGCCCTAATCCAAACGCTGATCAGCCCCTTAGCGATTGCCGTTCGAACCGTTCACATATTCGAAAACGCGGAACGGTTGACGATCACGGATGATCTAACGAAGCTCTATAATTATCGCTACCTAATGCAGTATCTTGATGCGGAGGTCAAGCGCTGCCTGCGATACAAGAAGAAGGTATCGCTTCTTTTCATCGACATCGACGGGTTCAAGCGGATCAATGACACCTTCGGGCACCTGGTCGGCAGCCAGGCGCTGGCCGAGATGGGACAAGTCTTCCGGAGAATTCTCAGGGAAACGGACGTTGTGGGAAGGTATGGCGGTGACGAGTTTGTCATAGTCTTGCCTGAGACTCCGCTCAACGGCGCGATGGTGATCGCCGAACGGATCCGCAAGAAGGTGGAAGATTACGAGTTTATAGCACAGAACTTGAGCATCCGCCTCACCGTCAGCCTCGGTGTGGCGAACTGCCCAAAGCATACCCTTACGGCAGAAGGTCTGATCAAAAAGGCAGACGCGGCGATGTACCGCGCAAAGGAGCTTTCGAAAAACAGTATTAAAGTAGCTGTGTAGGAATCATGGGTTTGCGATCAATATTTGGTTTTTTCTCCAGTGATTTGGCCATTGATCTCGGGACTGCCAACACCTTGGTCTACGCCAAGGGGCGCGGAATTGTGGTCAATGAACCTTCCATCGTTGCGCTCGACAGAAACAAAAAGGTCCTGGCTGTCGGACACGAGGCCAAGGAAATGCTGGGCCGGACTCCAGCCGACATCATAGCAGTGAAGCCGATGAAGGACGGTGTCATCGCCGACTTCGATGTTACCGAAATCATGCTGAAGTATTTCATCAGGCAGGCTCACAGCCGTAACCACCTTCTGAGTCCCCGAATCGTCATAGGAATTCCTTCGGAAATTACCCAGGTGGAAAAACGTGCCGTTCAGGAATCGGCCCTGCGCGCGAAAGCCAGCGAGGTGTTCCTCGTGGAGCAAGCCATGGTCGCGGCGATTGGCGCGGGCATGCCCATTACGGAAGCGTGCGGCAACATGATCGTGGACATTGGCGGAGGCACTACCGACATTGCCGTCATCTCGTTGTCCGGCATCGTATACAGCCGCTCCGTCCGCGTCGCCGGCAACGAAATGGATGAGGCGATCATCCAATACACCAAGCGGAAGCACAACTTGCTGATCGGAGAGCGCACCGCTGAAGCCATTAAGATCCAGATTGGTTCCGCCGCTCCTTTGGATCGTCCGCTGACGATGGAGATTAAGGGGCGCAATCTGATCGAAGGCGTGCCCAAAACCATCACCGTGACGGATGAAGAGATTCGTGACGCGCTTAGCGACAGTATCGGGATTATCATAAATGCTATAAAGGTTGCTCTGGAACGCACGCCGCCTGAGTTGTCGGCCGACATTATGGACCGAGGGATCGTGCTGACTGGAGGCGGAGCGCTCCTGAAGCGTTTTGACAAGAGGCTGGCAGCAGAAACCGGCCTTCCCGTGTTCATTGCTGAGGACCCGCTCTCGTCGGTCGTTCTCGGCACCAGCAAGATGCTGACGGATTTCAAGCTGCTCCGGAGGATCTGTGTCCATTGAGCTGGCTCCGAAGGTCAAGGAAGGGCGCACACTGTATGTGCTGATACCCCTGCTCCTTCTGCACCTGACGCTGCTCTCATTGCAGATTGAGGATCCCGCCGGCACACTGCTCGTAAAGAAATGGGTGCTGCGCGCAGAATCCCCGTTCCTCAATATTTCCTCCTCCGTGTCGGTGAGTGTTAACAGGATCTGGCATGACTACTTCTGGCTGCGCGGAGCCCGCGAAGAGAATCAGCGCCTTCAGAACACTTTGCAGCAGCTTTCGGTCCAGGCGAATCGACTGGAGGAAATCAGACAGGAGAACATCCGGCTGCGCCGGCTTGTGACCTTGAACGAGAGCATTCCCTTCGAGGCCATCGGCGCCCGAGTAGTGGGCCGGACCCCGAGCTACATGTCCAATGTCGTCTACATCGATCGGGGAGGCACGGACGGCATCACTGTAGATGCGCCTGTCCTTTCGGGAAGCGGAATCATCGGGCGCACCGTCCTGGTTACTGGTCATACTGCCCAAGTTCAGCTGATCACCAATGCCGATGCATCCGTCGGCGCCATGGTGGATCGAACCCGTTCTCCCGGTGTGCTGAGGGGCTCCGGGGATCCTCTTCTTGACATGAATTACATCAGCAACACTGAGCAGATCAATGTAGGGGACTTAGTCGTAACATCCGGGCTGGATGGAATCTTCCCGAAAGGGCTTCCTATCGGTAAGGTGGTGGACTCCCGGAAGAGCAACTCCGTATTCCGTGCCATAAAGGTGGAGCCGAGTGCCGACCTCGTTCACATCGAGGAGGTCTCGGTTATTATTGGGAAGCTGAAGCCGGAAAAGGCGGGCGAGGTTTCTGATGATGGTAAATGATTTCAGCTGGGGCGCATCTGAAATATGTGGCCAAGGGGCTGGTTTTTATGCTTTTATAGTCCTGCCTAAGCTGAATTCATGGAGGTGTCGATTAAACTATAAGGGGCACTGCCCTGGTCCGTGAGTCTAGACCGGGGGATTTGAACCGCGGGCTCTCTTATGAAATATTTCTTTTTGGCTGCCACATCTTTTCTCGCAATTGTTGCTCAGATGATTGCAGGAAATAACTTCTTTCTCTTTAACTTCCTTGACCTCTCTCTGCTCCTCATCGCCTATTGGGCAACTTATCGCAGCAGGACTCAGGCACTTTTCGTAGGTTCGCTTACCGGACTCCTGATGGACGCGGTTTTGGGTTGGCCTCTTGGCTACAATGGATTTGGCAAGACCTTGGCCGCCTTTATCATCGGGCAGGCGGCCAAGAAATTCAACGTGGGCGAAACCTGGATCCGTTTCGTCATCATAGCGTCGTCTTCCTGCCTGAGTTCCCTCAGCACGTTCCTTCTTTTCTGGCTCATGCAGCGTTCGTCGGGCAGCATCTTTCTCGGCGCATCCTTGATGCAGGCTCTCATTACGGCAGGGGTCGGGGTTGCCGCCTTCGCGGCTCTCGACTCCTACAACCAGGCACAGGCCCGGAGAGCGAATTAAAAAGTGAATCTGCAGCCGGAATCCAACAAGCAGCTGATCCAGCAGCGGCTTAACCTGATCTACCTTCCTATTGTTCTGATTTTCCTCGTACTAGCAGCCCGTCTCTGGCAGCTGCAGATCATCCAGGGGGCGGAATACGCTCAGAAGGCGGAACGAAACAGGATTCGCACCATCCAGGTAGTGGCTCCGCGCGGAACGATCTCGGATCGATACAACAATCCTCTGGTGGATAACCGGCCGTCCTTTAACATCCTGCTTTACCGGGAGTCCATGAAGGATCTTAATGACACGACCCAATTCATTACTGAGAAACTGGGCGTGCGCCAGGAGGAACTGGCAGCGCGTTTGCGGCGCGACAAAGGCAGCGGGCTCTATCACCCGGTGGTCATCAAGGAAGACGCGGGAATCAGCGATATTTCGGTGGTAGAAGCTCACCGCAGGGATCATGCGGAAATCCAGCTGGGTCCTGAGCCCCGCCGGCTGTACCGCTTGGGTAAGGTCGCGGCCTTAGTCCTTGGATATGTCGGAGAGGTGTCCGAGGACGAACTAGCTTCGGGGAGCTTTACAAGCGCAAGAGTGGGATCCCTGGTGGGTAAGTCCGGCGTCGAGAGGGTCTATAACCAATACCTCGTCGGGAAAGACGGCGTTCGCCAGGTTCTGGTCGACAGTGTCGGCAGGGAAGTGGGCACCCTAGACGACACTGTCGACTCGGTCATTGGCGGCGAGCTCGTTTTGACATTGGACCTGAATCTTCAAATAGTTGCGGAGGGCCTGCTCGAAGACAAGGTGGGTGCAATCGTCGCCATGGATCCGCGCAACGGGGAAATACTGGCAATGGCGAGCTCGCCCTCCTTCGATCCCAACAGCTTCTCCACGCGAATCTCGGGGCAGGAGTGGAACCAGCTGATCAATGATCCTAACCGCCCGTTTCTGAACAGGGCCGTACAGACCAGCTACTCTCCAGGATCGATCTTTAAGCTGATCATGGCAGATGCGGGGCTCGAAGAAGGGCTCGTGACCGACAGCACCCATGTTTTTTGCAGCGGCGCTGCCGTTTTCTACAATCGCGTGTTCCACTGCGCGGAGAAGCGCGGGCATGGTACCGTCAATCTCGAAACGGCAATCACCAGATCCTGCAACGTTTTCTTCTACGACCTGGGCCGAAGGATGGGGATATCCAAAATCGCCCAACACGCGCGTGCCCTGGGATTGGGTGAGCGCACCGGCATTGACCTTCCCGGAGAACGCAGCGGCGTCATGCCTTCTCCAGAATGGAAAGAGAAGGAGAAACGCGCCAAGTGGTTTGCCGGAGAGACCATCTCGGTGTCAATCGGCCAGGGCGCCGTCAGCACAACGCCGCTGCAGATCCTGCGCGCCGTGAGCGCGATCGCTACCGGCGGCAAGCTCGCCACGCCCCACGTGCTTTTGCGCGCGGAGGGCCTCCCGGACGACACAATGCGATGGCCTGTGCACCAGATTTCGCTCGGCGAGGAAAACGCGCGCAAGATCCGGGAGGGGATGTGGGGCAGCGTCAACAATTGGGGTACCGGCCACAACGCGGCGATTCCCGGCCTGGACATTTGCGGCAAAACTGGGACCGTTCAGGTCCTGAGCAGCGAGAAGAAAAAGACCGGCGTTCAGGGCGACCCCTCCATTTTCGAGGACCACTCGTGGTTTGCGGGCTTTGCCTCCCGCGATAACCCCGAGATATCCGTGGTGGTGTTTCTCGAGCACGGCGGCAGAGGCGGAATCGCTGCAGCCCCGCTGGCGCGCGAAATCTTCAGAACCTACTTTGCCAAGAGGCGGCGTCCTGAGATGCTCACGGAGTTGAGAAATCCATCGGCGGAGGTGCGCAGGTGAAGATCAACCGGCGCTTTCTGCTCAGCTTTGATTGGCTGTGGTTCCTGGCCTTGCTGGCATTAGCGGGGATCGGCCTTATCGCCATTTGGAGCACAACCAACGGAACCAATCTGAACTCGTACTTCGGACGCCAACTCATTTGTCTCTGTCTTGCGCTGCTTACGTTCTTGATCCTGCTTTACTTCGACTACCACCTGTACTCTGACTACATCTCCTTCATTTATGCCGCCGGACTCGGGATTCTGGGCCTTGTTCTCGTGATGGGGCACAGCATTCACAACAACAAGAGCTGGATCAGCGTAGGTCCGTTCGCCTTCCAGCCCTCGGAGTTGGTCAAGGTTTTCGTGATCATCGCTCTGGCTAAGTATTATTCCGAGTCAGATCGGGATCATCTCGACCTGCGCGAACTGGCTGTTGGGGGTTTGATCGTAATCGTGCCCATGTTCCTGGTAGTGCTGCAGGGCGATTTGGGGACCGCTGTCACTTTCCTGCCCATTTACATCGCGCTTAGCTTTCTGGGTGGCATCAAGCGAAAGCACATCGTGATCGTTCTCGTCATGGCAGCCGTGGCTGTTCCTCTTTCCTGGATGATGCTGCGCGATTACCAAAAGGGACGCATTCAGAACGTTCTTAATCCATCACAGGATCCTCATCGAATCGGGTATCAGACCATCCAGTCTGAAATAGCCATAGGTTCGGGCAGGTTTTTCGGGAAAGGATTCAAGCAGGGTTCTCAAGGGCATCTGGGCTTCCTGCCCGCCCGGCACACGGATTTCGTTTTTGCCGTGTGGTCGGAGGAGAAGGGATTCGTCGGCGGCATTTCAGTCCTGGCACTATTGCTCCTCGTCTCGCTCCGGTTGTTGAGAGCAGCCCGAGAGGCCAAAGACAAAGTGGGAACGATGACGGTGATTGGCGTCCTCGCCTTGTTCATATTTCACATTGTGATTAACATCGGGATGGTCGTGGGTTTGTTACCGATCGCGGGCATTCCTCTGCCTTTTATCAGTGCGGGCGGTTCTTCTCTCATCTCCTACTTTGCGGCCATGAGCCTCTGCATGAGTATTAAGATGCGGCGCTACGTGAACTAACCGGGGTCAGGGGGCCAGCAGCAAAGTGCAAACGTTATTCATTGACAGGCCCTTACTGTGGTCGGTTGTGTCAATTGCTTACGTCTTTCTCCCGATTCCTGACCCCCGACCCGAGGGAATGGTTTGCATTAAACCACTGACTGAATTATCATTAGTATTTTGGTCAGGTGGACCGCTAGTCAGTTAGGGGAGGATGTTTTTTTAGAAGCCGACCTAACTTGAATAACGTCAACGGGTTGAGTTCAGGCGCATGACAGAACCTGAACCCCCGCCTGGCTGATCGGCGCCCAACAGGAAGTGGGGCGTCCCGAAAGAATGGTCTGTCGCGTTTAGAGTTTATCCTGACGAACATATTCGACTGAAGAGTTATTGTTCGCGGCACGTGAGATCCGGTCTAGAGAAGCGGGCGTAAATTCGGGAATATCTTCTTGCCCTGAAGGTGCCGTAGAGCATCAGTGAGTGGGAAAGGCGCATTAAGGCGCCTGGAAATGGAACGCGTCGAAGAATCATCCCGGAGTAACGGCAAAAAGTGGCCGTGCCACTTTGCGTTTCAATATGATTGTCTCGCTCCCGAAGGGATTGCGGGAAACCCCATCAGCGCGATGCTCAGGGCTTTTGACGGACATTGAGCTGCCCTGAAGGCATGCTCGCCCCGAACGAAACTAGTTGGCTTTTATGCACAGCAGGGTTGTACGTCTAACCTGCACAGCCGGTAAAAGAAACAAGTGATCCGGCGGCTTTCCGCCAGCTTGGTTTCTTCTCGTTCTCTCCTCCTGCTCTCCAGATTCAGCCTGCGTTCAGTTTCCCTTCAGACACAACTGGAGCGTTGAATGATCAAGGAAATGATCGTCTCCAGCACTGCCTTGGAAACGAAGGTAGCCATACTGGAAGATGACCAGCTGGCGGAACTCTACATTGAACGAAATCGCAGCCGGGGCATTCTCGGCAACATTTACAAAGGCAAGGTAACCAAGGTCCTTCCTGGGATGCAGTCCGCCTTTGTCAATATCGGTCTCGAAAAGGATGCTTTCCTCTATGTTTCGGACTTCATTGAGGACACTGAGGAATACGACAAGGTTTTCAGTGCGGCGGAGGAGCAAGTGGCCACCGCCATGGCGGAGATGGAAGTCCAGGAGCGCCCACAGCATCGCGACCGCAAGATGGACAAGTCCCGATGGCGAGACCGCCGAGAACGCGGCGAGCCCTCTCGACCGGCGGCGCCACCAGCGCCCGAATCCCCTGCCGGAACTCCCGAGGAACGCTGGGCCCTGGGTGCGGAGACAGAGCGGCAAATTGAAGCCTCACTGGCTTACATTGGAAATCACGAAGTCTCTTCCGTTCCTGAGCCGTTGCCTCTATCGTCCTTCATCGTAGAAGCGCCGATGCCCCAGGCTGAGAGCCAGAGTGTGGGAAGCTACCCTTCGGAAAGCCTGAAGTCCCACGATGCGGCTGCCGACAGTAGTCCTACGGGGAAGGTTGCCGCAGAAACTTCTGCTCCCGCAGCCACTTCTGAGTTGCCTCCGCTCGATTCCGCTTCCATCAAGGATGACGGTAAAGTGGCGCCATTCACTGCCGATGGCGCGCAGAAGAGCGGCTTCAACGTCCGGCGACGCGGACCGGGAGCGCGTCGCAAGCGCTACACAGCGGCCCGTCACACCCACCGGGCCGAACATCAGTCAATCGATGACATGCTGCGCGAGGGGCAGGAGATACTCGTGCAGGTTGCCAAGGAACCCATCGGCAAGAAGGGGGCCCGGGTTACAAGCCACATCGCTCTTCCGGGCAGATATCTGGTATACATGCCGACAGTCGAACATGTCGGCGTCTCCCGGAAGATCGATTCCGATGCAGAAAGGATCAGGCTCAAGGACATCATTTTAAAGCACCGCGATCGGTTTCCTGGCGGTGTCATCGTCCGGACGGCCGCCGAGGAACACACCGAAGAGGATCTGGCCAACGATCTAAACTTCCTCGTTAAGCTCTGGGAAGACATTCGCTCGCGGGCCGAGGAGATATCGTCTCCTGCGCTCGTCCATTCCGAACTCAATCTGGTCCAGCGTCTTCTGCGCGACCAGTTCTCTTTCGAGTTCGCCAGCATCCGCGTCGATGAAGAAATCGAGTATCAGAGGATGATCGAGTTTGTTGACAAGATTTTCCCGAACCTTGTGCACAGGGTGAAGCTGTACACAAAGGGCGCCTACATCTTCGATGAGTACGGCATCACGCCTGAGATTGACAAACTGCTTCAGCCAAAGATCTGGTTGAAATCCGGGGGATACATTGTCATCAATCAGACCGAGGCGCTGGTCAGCATTGACATCAACACCGGTAAATTCGTTGGAAAGGGGAACAGCCTCGAGGAAACCATCACGCGCACCAACCTCGAGGCCGTAAAAGAAATCGTGAAGCAAATCCGGCTGCGGGACCTGGGAGGAATCATCGTCATCGATTTTATCGATATGGACGAGCGCAAGAACCGCAAACGCGTGATGGAGGCGCTCTCGCAGGAGATTGCGAAGGACAAGGCCCCCAACAAGATCCTCGAGTTCAACGAATTCGGCCTGGTGGCCATAACCCGAAAGAGGGTGAAGCAGTCACTCGAACGTACGCTGTGCCAGCCCTGTCAATACTGCAACGGTTCCGGCTTGGTTAAGTCCGTGGCCACAACCTGCTACGGCATTTACCATGAAGTGGAGAAAATGAAGAGCTTCGTGGACGGACGCTCGGAAGTAATGATCCGGGTCCATCCTGACGTAGCCCGAGCGCTGCGAGAGTCGGAGTCGGCGGTTGTCGAAGAGATCCGCCATCTCGTCAGAAGGGACGTGGTTATCAAAGCCGATCCGACTCTGCACATCGAACACTTCAACATCGTCACCTAGAAATTCGGTGACAGGCACGAGTTTCTCATTTTTCGGCTTTCTTGGCCTCTTCCCAGAGAGCATCCATTTCGGCCAGCGGCGTATTCTTCAATTCGAGACCGCGCTGCTTAATGGCGGATTCGACATAGCGGAAGCGGCGGCTGAATTTGCTGTTGGTGCGCCGAAGGGCTGTTTCCGGGTCAATTCCCAGAAAACGTGCGACGTTGACCACGACGAAGAGCAGATCGCCCACTTCGTCTGCCGTCTTCTGGCTGTCCTCCCGAGCGAAGGCCTCCTGGAGTTCTCTGACCTCTTCCTGGAGCTTGGCGAGAATGTCCTCGAGCCGGGACCAATCGAACCCCACGCGCGAGGCCTTAGCAGTCATCTGGTAGGCCTGGTGCAAGGCAGGAAGCTTCGAAGGTATCCCATCCAGCAGGGACTTTTCTGAGTCTGGCCGAGAGGAAGACTCAACTCCCTTCTCGGCGGCCTTGATGTCCTCCCAGTTTTTGAGCACGTCCTGACTTGTTTTGAGATCAGCGTTGCCGAACACGTGAGGATGACGCCGAATCATCTTTTCGTGGAGCCTGTCGATGATGTCGGCCAGGTGAAACTCGTTTTTTTCCTGGGCAATTTGGGCGTGAAAAACCACCTGAAACAGTAGATCGCCAAGCTCTTCTTTGAGTTCCGTGGGACTTGCGCCGTCCAGGGCATCGAGGACCTCGTAGGCCTCCTCAATAAGCATGGGCTTGAGGCTCTCCCTCGTCTGCTCCTTGTCCCAAGGGCATCCATTCTCACCGCGCAGACGCTCCACCAGGTCTACCAGCTTCTGAATATCGGCTCGCTTATTCATCTGACTAATATACCACCTCGTCAGTGGTCAGTGATCAGTGGTCAGTAATCTGCAATGTCACTATCAGATCTGTAGCTTGAAGGATCTGACCGCTGGCCAGTACCCCCTCAGTTATCTGCGGGGATTGGGGATGCCGCCCTGGAGGGGCGAAAGAAGACTGATGCACTTGTTGGAATATCATCGGTGCCCGAGCGTCCGGACGTAACTGAGGGGGTATACTGGCCACTGATTGCGCATTTCGCTTGAGGAGCGGCGGGGCGGATGATACGATTTTTTGCTGCGCTTTCGGCATCTTCCATCACGGGGTAGACTATGAGCAAAGATCAGGAAGAACCAGGTTTCCGAGTAACGGACAAACGGCTTTTCCGGGAGGACGCTGAACAGCAGAAAACCGCTCCGTCCACCGAGGCCCCGGAAGAATCGAAATCAGATTATTCGAAGAAAGCAGAGAGTGAAGCCCCGGTTCAGGAGGCTCCTCCCGGAACAGGGGCCAAGATCGACTTTCCTTCCTACATCCTTTCCTATTACACCCAGGGTCTGGTCCTTCTCGGTGAGGTGCCAAATCCTTACACCAACAAGAAGGAAGAGGATACCGAGGCCGCGCGGCACACGATTGACATTCTGGCCATGCTCGGGGAGAAGACCAAGGGCAACCTCAGTAAGGAGGAAGAACAACTGCTGGAAAGCGTGCTCTACGAACTCCGGATGAAGTTCATGGCCAAGACCAGCCGGATCAGGCTTTAGCAAGGACCATGAAAGCAATCAATCGTCTGGAGGAGCTTCCCTACGATTATACCCGGCCAGTAGCCACGATCGGCAATTTCGATGGCGTTCACCTCGGCCATCAGCAGCTCATGCGGGATCTGGTGAAACAGGCTTCGAAGATCGGCGGGACCCCCGCGGTGATAACTTTTCACCCTCATCCTCTCCAAGTGTTGGCTCCTAACAATGCTCCGCGGCAGATTCAGACCCTGGAGCAGAAGCTTGCCACGATTGAGTCGCTGGGGATTCGGCTTGTGATTGTCATTCCTTTCGATCTGCAGTTCGCCCGGACAAGTGCACGTGACTTCGCGAATGAGATTCTGTGCGACAAGCTGCATCTGAAAGAGATTCATGTGGGGCCGAACTTCGCCTTTGGGTACAGGCGAGAGGGGAGCTTCAATCTGCTCAAAGAGATCGGCGAAGAAAGAGGCTTCCTTGTAGGTAAGATCCACCAGGTTCAGTTCCGCGGAAACCGTGTGTCGAGCACGGCAATCCGACAGGCCCTGATTGCAGGACAGGTGGGTCTGGCACGACGTCTGCTGGCGCGACCCTATTCTCTTGAAGGCACAATCGTTCACGGCACGGCCGTCGGGGCGGGCATCCACGTGCCGACCGCAAACCTGGATACAGCGAACGCTCTCATCCCTCGCAGGGGAGTCTACGTGACCATGCTTACCATCGAGGGGCACAGGCACAGGAGCGTCAGCAACATCGGAGTGCGCCCGACGATCAGCGGCGCGGCTCCCCCCGCCCCGACGGGCATCGAGACTCACATCCTCGATTTTCACGAGGATGTCTACGGCCGGAAAGTCACCCTCGAATTCCTCGTTCGTCTCAGAGACGAGCGTCGTTTCCCGGACACCAATGCGCTCTACACTCAAATACAAAAAGATGTGCGCAAAGCCCGCAGGTACTTTCAGTGGTTGGAGCGCACGGTGCCGGCTTTCCTGACGAACAAAGCCGGAGTGCCGTCGTGATAGAGTCGTCAAGGAGATAGTTCCCGTGTCTATCAGTCGAGCAGAAGTGATTAAAATCGCCGAGCTGGCCAGACTTCACTTCAGCGATGCAGAGTTGGACGAATTCACCGCGCAGTTTCAGCGTATTCTCGATTACATCGAGCAGCTCAAACGGGTGAACATAAAAGGCGTGGAGCCCACCAGCCATGTGTCGCTGACCCCGGACTTCGAGAAGTTCCTATTCCGCGAGGACGAGGTCAGGCCATCGCTTCCCGTTGAAGAGAGTCTCTCCAATGCCCCTGATCCCGGCGAGGGACACTTCCGGGTCCCAAAGGTGCTTTAAACCTTTGTGGTCTCTGTGTCTCTGTGGTGAGATCTTAAAAAGAGGACAACGCCGTGAATCTTAAGAGCGCTGGTGAAATCCGCGAGGCTGTGAGTCAGAAGAAGGCGTCCGCTGTTGAAATGGCTAAAGCCGCTCTCGCGCGGATTGAAGCGGCGGACTCCGTGCTTCGAGCATTCATCACCGTGGAACCGGAGCGGGTGCTTGCGCGAGCGTGCGAAGTCGATCGGCTGGTGGGACGGAGCGAGTCGAACCTGCCCCTGGCCGGTGTGCCCATAGCGGTGAAGGATAACATCTGCACTCGCGATCTGCGTACCACGTGTGGCTCGAAAATTTTGGAAGATTTCATACCTCCCTACAACGCAACCGCAATTGAGCGTCTGGAGCGAGCCGGTGCCGTGGTGATCGGCAAAGCTAATTGCGACGAGTTCGCCATGGGCTCTTCCACCGAAAACTCCGCCTTTCAAGTGACGCGCAATCCCTTCGACCTCGAGCGAGTGGCGGGTGGAAGCAGCGGAGGGAGCGCCGTGGCAGTTGCCACCGGGATGGCACCTTTGGCGCTTGGATCGGAAACCGGAGGATCGGTGCGTCAGCCGGCGTCGTTCTGCAACGTTCTTGGGCTGAAGCCAACCTACGGCAGGATCTCACGTTACGGGCTCGTGGCCTTTGCCTCTTCATTGGACAACATCGGTCTCTTTGCCACCACTCCGCGCGACATGGCTGTTCTCCTCTCGATTATCGCCGGTAGGGACGAGCACGATGCTACTTCGGCGCCGGTGCCGGTGCCGGATTACGCCGCCGAGATCGGCAGGAGTGTCCGTGGAATGCGTCTGGGGATTCCGCGGGAGTACTTCGGTGCAGGGCTGGATCTCGCCGTGAAGTCCATAATCGATGCCGCGCTGCGCAATGCGGAGTTTCTCGGCTGCGAGTTGGTAGAAGTATCCCTTCCGCACACGGAGTATGCCATTGCGGATTACTACATCATTGCGCCCGCCGAAGCGAGCTCCAACTTGGCCCGATATGACGCCGTGAGATACGGCTATCGCGTTTCGGATCCTCAAGATCTTTCCGAGATGTACAAGCGCAGCCGGAGCTTCGGATTTGGTGCTGAGGTGAAGCGGCGTATCATGATCGGCACTTACGCTCTTTCTTCTGGATACTACGAGGCTTACTACGGACGTGCCATGCGAGTGCGAACCCTCATTAAACACGACTTCGAAAAGGCATTCGAGGGTGTAGACGCCCTCCTCACGCCGGTAAGCCCGACCCCGGCGTTCAGAATCGGAGAAAAGGTGGACGATCCACTGGCCATGTATCTCTCCGATATATACACCGTCACCGCGAACTTGGCAGGCATTCCGGCGCTGTCCCTTCCCTGCGGATTCACGCCACAAGGCCTGCCGGTCGGCCTGCAGATCATGGGCAATCAATTCCAGGAGGGAACCGTGCTTCGGCTGGCGGAAGCTTACTTCCAGGCCTTCCCGGTTGCCCCTCCTCCGCTGAAGGTCTAAAGATCCGAAATCTGCCACGAATTTCGCGAATCACACGAATTCGTGCAAAATAATCCCGCTCAAAATTCGAAGTGCCTGTTAGATAAGGTATGACGCGCGCGCCAGGCCTCTTTCTTCTGATACTGATGACCACTGAAGCCGCAGTTTTGGGACAGCAATCCCTTGCGGATGCTGCACGCAAAGAAGCAGAGCGAAGAAAAGCGCTCGAGCAACAAGGTGTAAAGGGAAAAGTCATTCACCGCGATTCTGGGATGGGAACTTCCGGCGGTAGTTCGAGGGTTTCTGCACCAGCGGCATCGGTTCGCGAAAACTCGTTCGGAGCCCGATCGTCGAAAAGCGAGGCCTCTCTTCAAAAGATCCGGACCGCCCTACGGGGCCTGGACCGGGAGATTCAGCACGGCGAGGAACGCTTGGCGCTGCTTCGTGCCCGCATGGAATCTGAAAGATGGCAACTCCCGAAGGTGGGGAGGATCACTCGTGGCAGCAATGGTACTTCAACCCGGGAACGCCTGCGCTTTCAGATCCTGGAGTTGGAGGCGAAATTGAAACATTGGCGGCGCGAACGTTATGAAACATATGAATCAGGCCGGAAAGCCGGCTATCTTCCCGGAGAGCTCGACGGCAAAGGACTTGTGCCGTAGCCACGAATTACACGAACAAAAAGCAGCCACGAATTACACAAATTACACGAAAAAATAATATATGTTTCATCATGTGCAGTTTTAATATTTTTATATTTCGTGCAATTCGTGAAATTCGTGGCCTGATTTTTCCTCGAGAAGAAGACGGTAGGCTTCCTTGCGCGAGATGCCGCGTTGGCGGGCCACGCTTTTCAGTGCCTCGTTGCGTGCACAGCCCGTCCTGCCCATTTCCTCTTCGAGGTGTTCTCCGATGGACTCCGGCCACGTGGCAACTTCCGGGGCCGGCTGGCCGCGGTCGATCACCAGCGTGATTTCTCCCTGGACACTGGCGCGCGACCGAAGAATCCTGAGTATCTCGGTAAGAGTGCCGTGCAGCCATTCCTCGTGGATCTTGGTCAGCTCCCGGGCGAGACACGCCTTCCTCTCGCCCAGGAGTTCTACCATATCTTCCAACGATAACAGGATCCGGTGGGGGGCCTCGAAGAGGACCAGCGTGGCGGGTATGGTTGACAACTCTCGCAGTCTGCGCCGCCGGGCTTCCGCGCGGGGCGGAAGAAAGCCGCCGAAATGAAAACTGTCTGCAGGCAGACCCGATCCTGCCAGGGCTGTCGATACGGCCGACGGTCCGGGAACAGAGACAACACGAATTCCCTCCTTCCGGCAGGCCGAGACGAGAGGATATCCCGGATCAGAGATGAGAGGCATCCCCGCATCGGTCACCAGCGCGATGTTGCGTCCCGAGCGCAAAATCTCGACCAGGCGGGGTGTGTGAGCCACCTCATTGTGCTCGTGGTGGCTTTCGCGCGGAGTGGAGATTCCGTAGTGCGAGAGAAGTCTGGCGGTGCGGCGGGTATCCTCGCACGCGATCAGATCCACTTCCTTCAGAATGCGGAGGGCGCGCAGGGAAATGTCCTCGAGGTTTCCGATCGGCGTTGCCACCAAATAGAGCGTTCCGGTATTCATCAGGAGACCCTATTGACGATTTACGATTGACGATTGAGAGATAGTAGGCCCGAGGGTCCTTATATGTGCTTTGTAATCATCAATCGTCAATCTGAAATCGTCAATCTTTACTGGCCCATGGCTGCGAGCATTTCCCGCACGGCGCGTTCCAGGCCTACCAGCACTGCCCGCGCGATGATGTTGTGGCCGATATTGAGCTCCACAATGTCGGGAATGTCGGAAATGAGGCGGACGTTGCGATAAGTCAGGCCGTGACCGGCGAGTATCTTCAACCCCTTGCCGGCGCCCCGCTCGGAAGCCTCAATAACTTTGGCGAGCTCGCGCCGCAGCTCAGGGCCGGTTAGGTCAGGGCTGCGTGGACAGGCTTCCGAATAGGCGCGGGTGTTCAGCTCGATCATTGTGGCCCCCAACTCCGCGGCCGCATCGACTTGCTCGAGTTGCGGGTCGATGAAAAGGCTTACTTGGATTCCCACCTTCTGCAGCTGGCCGATTGCCGATGAAACGGCCTTGTAGCTGCCTACAACGTTCAGTCCTCCTTCGGTAGTAATCTCCCCCTCGCGCTCGGCTACAAGCGTGACCTGGTCGGGGTGAATCTTCGATGCGATGCGGATCATTTGCGGCGTCGCAGCCATCTCTACGTTAAGCCGGGTGGTTACTGTCTCGCGCAGGCGCCGCACGTCACTGTCCTGGATGTGGCGGCGGTCTGCTCGCAGGTGCACCGTGATGCCGTCGGCTCCGGCCAGTTCGGCCAGGACGGCAGCGGCCACCGGGTCGGGTTCAATGGCCTGACGAGCCTGCCGTATGGTCGCAACGTGGTCAATGTTGACTCCGAGCTTAGTCATATCATCAGCCCCCCTCTCAACAAATGACGAATGACAAATGACGAATGACGAATAAAAAACCCCGAGTACTGAATCGAACTCGATCGGGATTCGTCATTCACGATTCCCTAAATATTCGATGAGCCTGTTGATCCGCGCAAGCGATCGGTCTCGCCCCAGAACCTGCATTACATCGAAAAGCCCGGGCGCTACTCCTTGCCCAGTGAGACCCACGCGGAGCGCATTGATCAACAAGCCCGCCTTGACGCCGGCCTTTTCGGCCACATCGCGGAGCGTCTTCTCTGTCGACTCGAGCGTAAAGTCGGCATCCTGCCGGTAGCGGTCGAGAAGAATCGGCAGCAGGCTCTTTAGCTTCGGCTCGCCCAGAAACCTCGAAACGGCATCCATCTGGTATTCAAAGTCGTCGGCAAAGAAGGCTCGGAAGGTCGCGCTGAAGTCCGTCAGCCTGCGGGTTCTGATTCTCAACAGATCAAGCGTCGCATCGAGGAACGGCTCGTCGGGCATATTCTGCTGCCAGACTCCCTTGGTTTTCAGTTCGCTAACCGCCAGCTTGCGCAGTTCTTCGGCTGAAGCTTTGCGGATATACTCACCGTTGAACCAGTCGAGCTTTTCGAGTCCGAAAACCGCGTCTGCTTTCCCGACACCCTCCAGCGAAAACAGCTCGATCAACTCCTGTCGTGTCATGATTTCGCGATTATTTCCGGGCGACCAGCCAAGCAGCGCCAGGAAATTTAAGAAAGCTTCGGGAAGGTATCCCATGGCCGCATATGCCATCACCGATGTCGCGCCGTGACGCTTCGAAAGCCGCTGCTTGTCGGGTCCGAGAATCAGTGGCAAATGCGCGAACTCGGGCAGCGGTTGATCGACTGCCCGGTAGAGAAGAACCTGCTTCGGTGTGTTGGAAATGTGATCAGCGCCGCGGATTACGTGCGTGATGGACATGTCGATATCATCGACGACCACTCCGAGGTGGTACGTGGGTATCCCATCCGATCGGAGCAGAACGAAATCTTCGATGTTTGAGTTGTCGACCTCGATGTCCCCAAAGACATGATCGTGGTGGGCTGTCTTTCCGGTTGGAACACGAAACCGCACAGCGAACAGCTGTTCTTCTTTGGCGAGACGATCCGATTCTTCACGCGACAGGGAGAGGCAGCGGCGGTCGTAGATCCAGGCTTGACCCTTTTCCTGCTCATTCTTGCGTGCTGCCAATTCTTCCGGCTTGCAGAAACACCTGTAGGCGCAGCCGCGCTCGAGAAGATCTTTGACGAAAGCTCGATAGCTGTCGATGCGCTGCGATTGGAAGTATGGCCCCTCATCCCAATCCAGCCCGAGCCAGCGCAATCCCTGCAGGATACCCTCAACCATCTCTTCGGTGGATCGCGCCATGTCCGTGTCTTCAATGCGCAGTATGAACTTGCCGCCGTGATGACGCGTGAAAAGCCAATTGAAGAGCGCCGTCCTGGCTCCTCCCACATGCAGGTAGCCGGTTGGGCTGGGGGCAAAGCGGACACGTACCGCTTCAGTCATGGTCTCTCATGCACCTCGTTGAATAGCCAAGCTTACCACAGTGACACAGAGGCAACAGAGGCTGAAGCGCGAAATCCGGGCATATTCCATCTTCCGTGGCTTGTGTATATCTCCGCGCGGTGTACCCCCTCAGCTACGAGCGGCAAGCGCGCCGTCGGGCCGCCGGCGCCCACTTTAATGCCCAGTCCTGAGCCGCATCTGCGAGGTGGAGTAGGTCCCGGCCGCCGGACGGGACCTGTTCCCCTCGTTACCGGGCGGTGCGCTTGGTGGTGGATTTTGGCTTTTGAATTCGCTACTATTGCGTCCTGTTCCCGGTTTATTCTTCTCGGGAACTTGCGTTTGATTCGGCTGCGGAGAGGTGCTGGAGTGGCCGAACAGGGCTGCCTGCTAAGCAGTTACACTGGCAAAACCGGTGTCGGGGGTTCGAATCCCCCCCTCTCCGCCATATCCTTCGTTTACAAAAGTGCTCCAGCCTCACTAATCACTGAGATCGAAAACTGACGGGTAGCGCGGGCCTGTAGCCCTGGATTGGCTCAATATGGAGGTAAGCTTCCGCCACGCGCAATGGGTGACCGGATTGTGTATGTTTGGGTGATCACTCTACGTCGCCGCAGCTCTCGTGCCAACGACCTCTTACACCGCTTGAATATCTGAGGTGGGAAGCAGTTTAATCAAAATGGAAACAGCAGGGTGTGCTCTCATGCGCACGGGTCAAGAGATGCTTGGGGGACGATCTATACTCGTGCTCTCGATTTCAGGCCGGAGGCCATCCGGACGCCAACGGACCCGTTGCTGGAAACCACGACCTCCAGCATTAGGGAGACAGAGGGGCACGATCTAAATCGGCAGTCGTGGTGCCGAGGTCCGGCAAAAACCCTCATAGCTCCAACAGGCTGTAGTAAGATAATCGGCTGGGCGGGCGATGTTTTAGACTGTCCGACCCTGCAGTATTTGAGGAATTAGATAGTTCAGCCGAATAATAGTTAGCTGGACAGACGGGGAAACGTTGAGCACGACAGTTCGGTGGCGAGAGTGGTAGGATAGTTGCATGTCGCCGACGGCGTACGTGGAAACATCCGTGATTAGCTACCTTGCAGCGCACCCAAGCCGCGATCTGATTACCGCGGCGCGACAGCAGCTCACGCACGAGTGGTGGCGGGTTCGTCGCCCGCAGTTCGAGGTGTACATCTCTCAGTTGGTACTTGACGAGTCGGCAGCTGGCGATCCGGAGGCTGCAGCACGCCGCGCCACGATCCTGGCAGGTCTTCCCCTGCTCGATGTCGCGCCGCCGGCGGTGGCTCTGGCGCGCCGGCTGCTCGACATGGCGA
>Ga0315277_10001862_pt1 | contig 29852 bp, 26 predicted proteins | sample YL17G05_15_MG_FD_203695 | JGI IMG/M metagenome (GOLD analysis project Ga0315277, IMG submission 203695) | Sediment microbial communities from Yellowstone Lake, YNP, Wyoming, USA - YL17G05_15 | ecosystem: Environmental > Aquatic > Freshwater > Lake > Sediment | place: USA: Wyoming | collected... | reverse complement strand
ATCTCACAAGACCATTTAGTAAAAATCGAATACTGGCTCAATAACCGTCCGAGAAAATGTCTCGGATTCAAAACCCCGGCGGAGGTCTTCAAAGCCGAGTGTTGCACTTAATGGTTGAATCCAGGATATAAATCAGGTGATATTTTTTGCAAATTCATCTTTCATGCGCCTTTCTGCTGATTACCGGCACAAATCTACACCTTTTGAAAAAAATGTCAATTGCATGTTTCAGGAAGTAACACGCGCGATGGAGTTGAAAGTTCCTATTCCCCGATAGCCAGATATCTTGCCACTATCCGCACCTGCCAAAAGATTTCGATTTGAAAGACATATCAAAACTTTAAATCAGAGGATAATGACCACCTATCGATTACTAATCGGAATCGAGCATGCTTTGCCAAATTGGCCCCTCGTGGATTTTCAGGAAGGAATCTTCGAGAACAGGGTAAACGAGCCCTTACTGCGAATAAGGATTATCGTCACGGACCGTCGTTGATGCGTCGCTGGAGCGTCGCTGGATAAAAAAATCTTAAAAATAGATGAATGATAACAATGCGTTAAAGTTCTAAAAGTGGGTTCGATTCCCGCCGCCTCCACCATTTTTAAAAAGAGAAGCCCTTGTAATTCAAGGGCTTTTTTATTTTGGCAAGTCTAAAAATAGCGTCGCTGGACTGTCGCTGGCACCGAGGACTCCTCGTACAACTAATCCATTAAAAACATTAGCGTCAATCCATGTACTCGAACCCTGGACACTGCGGTTAAATCACACAGGTCATAAACTTTCGGCCAAGTACTACCGTCGTTCTAACATGATTTGTATTTGGAAACTGCACAGTCAACCGTGTAGCTCCAAACTACAAAAACTCTCATCCACTGGTAATTACCCTGCGACTCTCCCTTTACCCTGACCGTACTCTGGGAGAGTGCATTAAGAAATGGAGATTGGAACAGGGGCTATCTGAGGTGGAGCTGGCCAAGAAGATTGGGGTGAGTGAAATGACCATAGTGAATTGGGAGAAGGGGAGGACGAAGCCGACAAAAAAGAATTTGGACAGAATAAAGGCAATTTTAGTAGCTTAAAAGCTCCGGGTTAAGAATTTGCCTCGTTATTCTGAGTTCATTTGACAATTCCTGTTAAGTTAAATAGTGGTCAGGACACTTTAAATTAGAAAGACTGATATCTTTCACATCAATCCAAAAATATTTTTAGAGTAGTCCCAAATAAAACCAAAAACCTCCTGCTTTTCACAGTTACACTCTAGTTACACCGACTAAAAAATAAAGGAAGGTCAAAGACTTAAAAAGCCGCAGGGGATCTCTAGTCCCTTGATGGGAACATGCCTTCTCAACCCCATCAAATCAGAAAATACCAAAATATTTTCCAGACCTAAATATTTTTCTTGACAATTCATTTATTTTGTATATTAAATAATATCTAAGATTGTATATGATCTTCAGTTTCAAATGTCTTATGGAAATAAAAACAGAAAAAAAATTATTAAATAGAGAAATTATTTACAATAAACTTCGAGAAGATATTGTTTATTGTCGGCTAAAACCTGGGGTAAGACTAATCGAGGAAGATCTAGCCAAAAGTTTAAATATTAGCAAAACCCCCTTGCGTGAAGCATTAAGTCAATTGAATGCCGAAGGTTTTGTTGAATATTTTCCCAATAGGGGAGCGAAAGTGACCAGCTTATCAGTTAAGGAGGTATATGAAATATATAGCATTAGAGCTGTTTTAGAAGGATATGCTGCCAGACTAGCTGCTAAACAAACCACGCTTTACGATATAAAAAAACTAAACTTTTTTCAAGAAGAATTAGAAAAACATGGAAGAAATAAGAATTTTCCTGGATGGCTTGAAAATAATACAAAATTCCATCTTCATATTTCAGAGATTGGTAGAAATCAAAATTTATTTAATGCTATCCAACAATTCCAAAGACGTGTGTTCAGATATGGATATTTAGCTATATCAATTCCAGGACACATTGAAAATTATATTTCTATACACAGAAAAGTTATTGAAGCAATGATTAATAAAAATTCTAATGGCGCTGAGCAATTTATGAAAAAACATTTAATGGAAGTTAGGGACATTTTGGCGGATTACCTCGAAAAATTTCCAGGATTCTAAAAAGATTTTACAGAAAATGCATAAAAATATATTTTAGTGATGACTTGATCTTATATTAAAAATTCAAATGGAGGTCTTGAATGAAATTATTTAAAAAAATATGCGAAATTGATAAAAAGGATTTGGTAAAGATTGAAACAGTTAATGGGGTTTTATGGATAAAAAGATATTTTAGGGAGCCAGCTGGCAATATTGCTGTAGAAGATTTTACCCCAGGTCAAGTATTTAAATGGAGTTACTGGCACGATGAGGTTCACTATATTATTAAGGGGAAAGCAGAAATTACATTCTCCATGCCGCCTTTTCATCAGACGGAAGAGAAAATCGTAGCAGAGACAGGCGATGCCTACATGATTTATAAAGGGGAAAGTTTAACTTTTAGAGTTATTTCTAAGGAACCATTCAGGCATCTATGTATTATTATGCCAGCAATACCAACACCAAGTGGTGATCACCTGGTCCTCGATCAAATGCAGAAGTCGACATATCCTGGAGATAAGAAAAAATAATAAGCCTGAATCAATAATATATAGGTCAGATAATACTTACCAATTTATCATTTGATAAGGCTATTTTAGTCACAATTACAAGTGATTATATTATTATCGATCTCAATAAGGTTACAACGGAGGGCAACCCTCAATAAGAAAAATTTCGAATCAAACCTTATATTTATAATTTAAGCGAAGTGCTTAATATTCGGAGACTAGAAAATGGAAAAAATTATCAGAACATGTTGTCAAGCGAGCCATTCAGAGTGTGGTGTGCTGGTTCATGTACGCGATGGAAAAGTGGTAAAAATTGAGGGGGATCCCGATCATCCAATGAATCGGGGTTATATATGTCCGAAAGGGAAGAATTATCATCAATTCATATATCACCCGGACCGAATTAAATACCCTTTAAAAAGGACAGGCCTAAGGGGTGAAGGGAGATGGGCTCGTATATCGTGGTCCGAAGCCCTCGATACTATTGCTTACAAATTAAATGAAATCCGTAAGAAAGATGGACCGTTAGCAATCACGACATCTTTGGGAACAGGACCTAAGGGGTATGAGTTCATGGTCTTTCAATTAGCCTATGCTTTAGGCTGCAATGCTATGTATGCTACACACATGTGCTATATACCATCCCGTATTGCTGGGATGATTACCATCGGCGCAGATATTGCTCAGGAGAGAGGTCCTGATTACCTTAACTCAAAGTGCATTTTGGTCTGGGGAGGTAATCCCGTCATTTCGCACCCCCCTAGAGGAAGAGATATATTAGAGGCCAAAAAGAAGGGCGCCAAACTGATTGTGGTTGACCCAAGGAAGACGGTGCTCGCATCAAAAGCTGACATATGGCTTCAAGTAAGACCAGCTGCGGATGATGCGCTAGCTTTAGGTATCTTGAACGTACTTATAAACGAGAAGCTCTACGATAAACAATTCGTTGAAAATTGGTGTGTTGGTTTTGACAAATTGGAAAAGCATATCCAATCCTATACACCAGAAAAAGTAGCGGAGATTACTTGGATCCCGGCGGAAAAAATAGAAGCGGCTGCAAGGCTCTATGGTACCACCAAACCAGCCGCGGCGGCAGTACATCACCGAGTTGCTGTAGAACACCACACGAACAGCTTTCAGACACTACGAGCAATTTATATTATTATGACCCTTGGGAGTAGCCTCGATGTAGCAGGAGGAAATCTGGTATCCGATTTTCCTAAAGGATTTAGGGGATTATGGAGTCTTTTCAATGATCCAACCTTGCGCCCGCCGGGGAGAGATGAACCAAATCGTCTAGGGGCAAAAGAATTTCCAATGTACTCCAGCCCAGAGGCAATTTATCGACCCGTTTCGCATAACCCAACGGTTATAAAGGCAATGTTGACCGGTAAGCCCTATCCAGTCAAGGCTATGTTTGCATTTAACAACGTTGCAGTTTCCTCTGAAAGTACTAATGACACCTGGGCGGCACTCAATAATTTAGAGTTTTCCGTGGTATCAGATTTCTTCATGACGCCTACAGCGGAACTGGCCGATATTGTTCTTCCATCCGCCACTTGGCTAGAAAAGGATGAGATTTCCTGCATTTCTTATGAAAATTTCATATGCGCCCGTCAGAAAGTTGTAGACCCCCTTTATGAATGTTGGGATGATAAGGAGATGATTTTGGAGTTAGCACTGAGACTAGGACTTAAAAAGTGGTTTCCCTGGAATAGTGTTGAAGAGTTCAACAATTGGCAACTGGCGGATATGGGTTTGACGTTTAATGACTTAAAGGAAAAGGGCTATATATTCGAACCTCTACGTTATAGAAAATATGAAACTAAAAGTTTTACAACTCCCTCTGGAAAAATCGAACTTTATTCGAGCACACTTGAAAAGTATGGCTACAAACCACTACCTTATTATCAGGAAAATCCCGAGAGTCCGATAAGCACCCCTGAGCTTCTAAGGGAATTCCCTCTTATATTGATAACTGGTGCGCGTCATATTGCATTTTTCCATTCTGAAGGTCGCCAAATACCTAACTTGCGAAAATTGAACCCTTTCCCAATATTAGAGTTGCACCCTGATACGGCAAAGAAGTTGGATATTAGTGATGGGGATTGGGTATGGATTGAAACACCAAGGGGTAAGGGCAGGATTAAACAGATGGCAAAACTGACTTCAGATATCGATCCACGGGTTTGTAATGCTGCACACCATTGGTGGTTTCCTGAAGACCCAGCACCAGATCATGGAATTTGGAAGTCAAATATAAATGTTGTTACATCCATTGACCCTCCCTATGATCCAGTTGTGGGCGCAGCCCCACTAAGAGGGTTATTATGTAAGGTGTATAAAGCATAAACCATTCTATAGTTTTTATAAGAAAGTGATTTTATAAAAAGGGAAGGAGCAGGAGATGTACATTGATGAAGATAAATGTATTCAATGTGGTGAATGCATTCAAGCTTGTGCCATAGGAATGATTTCAGAACGAGATGGGCAGATAATTATTGGTAAAGACTGTGTCAACTCTTTGGGGTGTCCTGCAGCAACCATTTGCCCCCAAGAGGCCATATTACACCATGATAAGAGTACCGTTTTAGGTGCTATTATGTGCACTGTATGCCCTGTGCGGTGCGAAATTCCTCCTGGAGGCACGGGGGATTGTCAAATGTTGACTAACAAAGACGGCCAAATTGTTCGTAGAGTCGAGTTTACGCCGTATGAGGATATTAGAGAATATCTAAAACCTGAATTTGATCCGGTCATATCCAAGCCTCTTATGACAGGGATAGGTGCTGGTACTCGTTGTATTAATCCCCCGGCGCCTTTAGTCGTTTTGGAAAATATTGAAGGGGTTGATGTAGTTACTTCCGTTACAGAATGTCACTATCTTTATGCAGGCATAAAGATCAAGATTGATATCGAAAAGTATGTGGGTGAAGAAGGCTCAAAGGTCTTCTGTGAGGGGAAAGAAGTTGGTATGGTAGCTAAGGAACATTATGGGTCTAAATTTCTCGAATTGGGTGATGTGAACACCTTCACTGACGGTAAGGACGGCTGGAAGGCTGCCAAGTTGGTGGCTGATATCGCCAACCGTAAGCCTGTGAAGTTGGAAGTCAAAGACGGAGGTACCTTAGAAATTCAAGTTGGAGAGAAGCCAATTATCGACGGGGAGTTGTCTGAGCGTCGACGCTATGGGTGTGGTGGAGAAGTAGGTGTTTCTCTCGGTAAAGTCTTCTTGAAAGAATTATTTGAGAAGGGTGTTGTCAATGAGGGAATTGTTATAGATCGGGGATATACCGGTCGTTTTGGGATTCCTGCTACAGATTCAAACCTAGATCCTTGGGGTAAACCCATTATGAAAAGCAGTATAAGAATTAAGTACGTGAATCCGGTCCGCTTCTGCTTGCCCCATGTTGGCGGAAAGGGCTGGGGATGTACACCGCTGAAGAAAGGTTTTGACATCGTTCTCGATTACGATCCAGATCGGATCAAACCTGGTTACACGCTTTTGATCACTGAGCCTAGTGCGGATCGGTTTGAATTTTACGAGTTTACCAAGGGGAAAACGTTCAAAGAGGTTCCTTTGCCAAAGGAAGTCAAAGAGGCAATACAAACATTTCGTAACGATTGTGAGCCAGCCCGGGTTTCTGCCTACTTTGTCGCTGGTGCCGGAGGTACAGCGAGAAAGGGGGTTACCAAGAGACCGGTTCGCCTTTCAGAAGCTGTATTAGAAAGAAAAGCCAGAGTAACAGTGGGAGGAGCACCGACTTTCGTTTTTACTGGTGGGGGTATTAACTTCATGGTGGATGTAGAGGAAGTCAAACCGGATGCTTTTTACTGGACAGCTGCGCCTGCCGTTGTTGCTCCACTGGAATTTACTATGAAGCTAGAAGATTACAAAAGAATTGGTGGGTTTGTAGAAAACATACGACCATTAAATGAAGTTTTAAAAAAGGTTGTAAAGTAATGGGAATGTCACCTTATGGATACAACTGACTGCCAAGGCGAATACAAATGCATTGAAGAAATGGATGATGGCACTGTCATTGTTCGCAGAGGGCCGATGTTAATGAGTATTTTTGTATCTAACGGAAAAATCCCAAAAAGCACTTTAGCCAAAGAAGGGGCTGAGAAAGCCTTGGAGGTGTTAGACACATTAGCAAGGTTTCGGAAGGTGATAACTAAAAAAATTGGAGAGATAGGATCCATTGAAGTATTACCACCGATTGTTAGGAGAATGGTGTTGGCTGCTCAAAAATTTGAAGACCCAACTGTAACACCCTTAATTGCAGTGGCCGGAGCTGGAGCTGATGAGGTGGCCGATTTCATTTTCAATATTGGGAAATCTACGAAAGTAATAGTAAACAATGGTGGTGATATAGCTATCCGAATAAAAAATCACGAAGAGGTAAAGGTTGGTATCAAAACAGACCTCACGATAAGAAAGGTTACCCATATCCTAACTGTAAGGGGAACAAATGGCATAGCAGGGGTGGCTACAAGTGGTTTTGGAGGGAGAAGTTTTACGAGGGGCATTGCTAATGCAGCAGTAGCCATGGCGGCGGATGCTACCTCGGCCGATGTGGCTGCCACACTTATTGGCAATGCTACCGATATTGAAAGCCATAATATAAAAAAGGCTCTGGCTCGGGATTTGTATGAGTTTACAGATATTCCTGATCTCCGAGTTACAAAAAGTATTGGTTTCTTGGAACCATCTGAGGCCAAACAGGCTCTCGATCGCGGTATGCGAAAGGCTGAAACTTTTCAAGAAAAAGGACTAATCATTGGGGCCTTTTTGGCTGTAAAAGACCAATTCACGGTTTCCAAACCGATATTTCCGTTTATTAAACAAATAATTCAGTTTAGCTGATCTAATTAGATTACAGGAAAACCTGTTATGCGTATCCATTTAGTTCAGATGAAACCTAAGCTACTAGATAAGAAAACAAACCTTGAGACTATGGCAAGGTACATTGAACAAGCCGTCAAACAAAAGGTAAGCTTGGTGGTTTTCCCTGAACTTTCTCTAACAGGATATATGTGCAGGAAGGCCTTTGCAGAACTTGCGGAGCCTATACCGGGTCCTTCGACAAGAGATATTGTTTTGAAAGCTCAGAAAAACAAAATTTATGTTCTTTTTGGTATGGCAGAAAAAAAAGGTGATGGAATTTATAACTCGGCTCCTCTTTGTGGCCCAAATGGAATAGTTGGCATATGGAGGAAAAACTATCTTCCTCAGTTTATTTCCTCCAGCGGAGTACGGTATGAGGAGAAAAAATACTTCCGTTCTGGTGCACAATTAAACGTCTTCGACACCAGTTTCGGGAAAATTGGTATTCAAATATGCTATGAGATTTGGTTTCCAGAGATTGCGAGAGCGCAAGCCAGACAAGGTGCCTGGCTGCTTTTAAATATTTCTGCTGCCCCTATGGGTGTACCAAGAACTTTTCGACAATTAGGGCAGGCCCGAGCACTCGAAAATAGTTGTTGGTTTGGTTTCGTAAATCAGGTGGGCTGTCAAGAAAGTATTTCTTTTGGGGGTGGAACATGTATGGTTGATCCCAATGGAGCCCTAACAGATTTGGCCACTCTTGAATCGGAATCAAAGGAAGAGGTCCTTTGCTGTGAGATCACATCACAACCCGTGTTCGAACGACGGAAGAGTCTGCCAGTTTTAAAGGATGTCCGCCTTAAGATGATACGTAAGTTCGCTTACGTATTAGGTGGTCAGGAGAGAGGAGGTGAGTATAAGAAAAAGAAGAGAATGCATTAGGAGATGAGTAAGAGGAAAAGTTTTAATGTTATTCATATTCAAATTTAGAGAGGCAACTCGACGTGGAAGTTGACCCAGAGAGGAGGAAGTTATGGAGAGTAAACGATCGTTATATATAATGACTTTTTTGTGTGTTTTGGGGTTGATCTTAACCATTTTTTGTTCAAGCAGCATTGTTTCTGCCTCTGATACCCTAAAACTAGGGGTAATTGTACCCTTAAGTGGCGCTGCAGCAGAACCAGGAACGCGAATGTTGAAAGCTATAGAGTTAGCAGCTAACGATGTAAATAAAGCAGGAGGTGTATTAGGCAAGAAAATTGAGTTAGTCGTTTGGGACGAAGAAGCCAAAGTTGACAAAGCTTTGACTGGAGCAAAGAAGCTCATAATGCAAGATAAAGTCTGGGGATTTGTAGGTGGCTATCGTACAGGGGTTTCTTTAGCCATTATGGATGTTTCCGCTGATGAAAAAGTGCTTTGGATGATTACTGATTCTGTTGGGGACCAAATCACAGATAAAATTAAGGAAAATTATAACAAGTATAAATATACCTTCCGGAGTCAGTCCCCTGCCAGCGATTTTGCAAGAAATGGGATCCCTTTTTTAACTGACGTAGTGAAAACTAAGAAATATTTTTATGTTTCGGAAAATACCCAATGGACCAAGAGTCTGGGGGATGCATTAAGTAAATTCGCTACTTCCCTGGGCATTGAGTGTGTTGGGACAGTTGAGTGTGATCCTGGGGCTACGGAATTTACTTCAGAAATTGAAAAAATCAGGCAAGCCAATCCTGGTGCTGTCATTTGTAGCCTGGCTGCTGCCGCAGGACCAGCTTTTGCAAGGCAATATACAGAGGCTAGAATAAACATACCGATTATGTACTGCGCAGGTATTATGACCTTTCTAGATGTCGTGCAAGGACTCGGAGATAAAGCAAATTATCAATGCACGATGGCCTGGCTATGGGATATTCCCGTAACTCCCAAAACGTTAGATTTTTATAAAAGGTACACTCCATATTATGCACGTCCAGGTGGCTCAGAGGATAGTCGGGGTTATGATGGCTTGATGCTTGTAGCGGAGGGTATTAAGAAGGCAGGATCTTTTGATGTGGATAAAGTTGTTAAGGCCCTCGAAAGTATTGAGTATGTGGGGGTAAGTGGGAAGTTCGTTTTCACAAAAGATCATCAACCTAAGTATGGGAAAGGATTTCTAGAACCCATAATAGTTCAGTGGCTCGATAAGAAAGGTTATGTAATTTATCCACAAAAGTTGGCAAACTCCACTTTTAAATTAATGCCCAGTAAATAATTTAGTTAACTCTTTAGGTTGGTAGAAAATCCATTTAGGATTCCTACCAACCTAGAGGGTATTGATCATGGAAGGTTAAATTCATGTTATTGCAAATCCTAGTGAGTGGTTTTCTCCTCGGGGGTATTTATGCCCTTATGGCCTCCGGTTTGTCACTTATACTTGGCGTGATGCGCATTGTGAACTTAACTCATGGGTTGTTTTTCACTCTTGGTGCTTATATTCTTTTTTCTTTTATTATAGGGACAAATGTAAATCCTTTCATCGGTATGTTTTTTACCATCATTGTTTTATTCCTCATTGGAAGCTTTTTAGAGTGGTTGATAATAAAGAGAATAAAGTATTCGGAAATAAACATGATGGTTCTTACTTTGGCTTTAGCAATTGCTGGCGAGGAATTCATCCGTATCACCTGGGGACCTAAGTATTTGCATATTCCCCCTTTGATCGAAGGTGAAATTAGATTGGGACATATATATATGCCCAATCAACGGATATTAGCTTGTTTCATTGGATTATTTATGCTCTTTCTTCTGATGTTTTTCTTAAAAAAGTCTAAAACTGGAAAGGCCATCCGTATGGTACAACAAATTCCCGAAACTGCTGCGTTGATGGGAATTAATGTGAGAGCAATCTCTATGGTTGTCTTTGGATTAGGAGTAGTTTTGGCTGGTGCGGCCGGAAGTTTGTGGGCTCCTATGTATATTACATATCCGGCGATGGGATGGACACCATTACTTATCTCATTTGCCATAGTAATCTTGGGTGGTATGGGTAGTCTGGGTGGCTCAATCTTGGGAGGCTTCTTATTCGGTTTTGCTACTCTTCTAACATCTATGTACTTATCTTCTGGGCTGGTCAATGTTATTCCCTTTATAACTTTGTTCATAGTACTGCTCATACGACCATCTGGTTTTTTTGGAAAGGATATTTTTTAAAAAGTATTTCATTTATTTGTTAGAACTAAATATTTTAATGACCAATTTTTTTACAGTGAATTGTGAGTTCTAGAATTTACACCATGGAAAAACACACTTTAGCAAAAAATGAGATAATGGCTACAGGAAGTATTCTTCTAGTTTTAATATATGTTGTTTTTTTTACATTATTCATTATCATTTTCCCGATCATATGTAACAATAAATTTCTACTTCATATAGCAATATTAGCAAATATATTTGCCTTGGTTGCTATTAGTTGGGATTTATTATTTGGTTTTGTGGGAATTTTGAACTTGGCTCCGGCAGTGTTTTACGGCGCTGGCGCTTATACCGTGGGCTTTCTGACAAAATACTGTCATATTCACCCCATTGGAGGGTTGATTATAGCTGGGTGTGTGGGATTATTGCTCTCTCTTTTGTTGGGTTTACCCAGCCTCAGACTAAGAGGAGCCTATTACGCTATGGCTACTTTGGCTTTTTCTGCAGTACTTAATACTCTTGCTTTGGGCATGCCCAATATAACAGGTGGCGAGGAAGGCATTATTGGAATACCTTCCTTAATAAGTGGAACGGAATGGAATTTTTATTTCTCGTCTTATTTAGTTTTAACCTGTGTTCTTGCCTTAAAGTACATGTTGAGCACAAAATATGGCAAAAAACTCACTTCGATACGGGAAGACGAGATACTCAGTCAGGCAGCGGGAATTGATACTAGCAAATACAAGGTTATCGCCTCCACTATTGGTGGAGTCATAGCGGGTTTGGCCGGAGGATATAGCTGTTATTATTTTAACAATGTAGCCCCAGAGGTTTTTTCTATTGCCTTTACCTTTTCTATAATTACGATCACTGTAACGGGAGGAATTGGAACTATAATTGGCCCGGTCATTGGTTCCTATTTGCTCACCTTTGCTAACGAAAATTTATACATTATTGGTCAATACCGATTACTTGTTTACAGTGGAATCATTATATTCGTTATACTTTTTTCCCCTACAGGTATTATTGGTGCGGTAAAAAAATTAAAAAGGAATTAAGTGATGCTTGAGTTAAAAAATGTAAGTAAGAGTTTTAAAGGTTTAACTGCCTTGTTGAATGTCAGCTTTGAAGTCCAAAGAGGTGAAATTTTGGGTCTCATGGGTCCAAATGGAGCTGGGAAGTCTACGCTAATAAACTTGATGAGCGGATTTCTTAGACCGACTTCAGGAGAAATAATTTGGAAAGGTGTTAATATCGAGAAATTAAAGCCTTATCATATAGTAGTAAAGGGGATTTCAAGAACCTTTCAACAGCCGAGGGTTTTTTTAAATATGGACATATTCGATAACATATACGTCGGCTTACTTCCTTCCAATAAGTCGGGTTTATTTAAAAACAATAACCTTAAAGAAAGAGTGTTTGAAATTATTAAGAAAGTGAGTATATCTAACGCCCATTCAACCTTGGCCAGAGATCTTCCGCATGACGAATTGAGAAAGTTGGAAATCGCTCGAGCTATAGCAGCAGATCCAGAATTACTTCTATTAGACGAAATTGTCTCAGGACTAACCGTTGAAGAAAGTAATGAAATTGGAGAAATCATTCGGATGCTTAATCGGGCCGGATTAACAATTATTATAATTGAGCATGTAATGAAGTTTCTTATGAATGTTTCGCAAAGAGTGGTGGTTCTGGACCACGGTGAAAAAATTTGTGAAGGAAGTCCAGAGGAAATAAGCCGTAATCCAAAAGTTTTGGATGTATATTTTGGTAAGGGGGAAGAAGAAAACCTTGCTTAAAATTGAAAATTGTTGGGTTTATTATCATAAAGCCTTAGCCCTTGAGGATATTACCCTAGAGGTAATGGAAGGAGAGGCGGTATCAATTCTAGGAGCTAACGGTGCCGGTAAAACCACTATTTTGAGACTCATTTTGGGCCTTAAAAAACCGACCAAAGGTCGTGTTTTATTCAACAATGAGGCGATCAGTGGATTACCGCCCCACCAAATTGTAGCCCGAGGTATTAGTATTTCTCCTGAAGGAATGAGCTTAGCTTCAGAAATGACAGTTATGGAGAATCTGGAGATGGGCGCCTATTTGATAAAAAGCCGTCAAGTGAAAAAGGACACTCTTCAGGAAATTTTTGAGATGTTTCCTGTTCTATATCAGAGATGTAACCAACTTGCTGGCACTCTTAGCGGAGGAGAACGACAAATGGTTGGGCTGGGACGAGCCTTCATGTCAAAACCCAAACTTCTAATTTTGGATGAACCTTCCCTAGGGCTAGCGCCTTTGGTAAGAAAAGAGATTTTCAAGCAAATTGCCAAAATTAAATTAAAAAACTTATCAGTATTATTGGCAGAACAGGAAGCAACTTTGGGTCTTACGGTAACCGACAGGTGTTATATCATTGAAAATGGTAAAAACGTATTAAGCGGAAATAGTAAAGAAATGATAAACAATGATTTTGTTCGAAGAGTTTATCTTGGCATGTGCTAATCATATCGCAATTTGAAATATTATAGATTTTTTAAAGAACAGATTTAGGAAATAAAAATATCTAAACTTTGTATGGACAATTTAAGGGAGAATGTTGGTGATGAGAAATTTTGAATATTTCAGAGCAGAGTCCTTGGAGGAAACAATTTTTCTTATCCAGAAGAACGGGCAAACCAAAATCTTGGCTGGAGGTACAGATCTCATTCCAAAAATGAAGCGATATGAAATAAGCCCTAAAACTTTAATTGATATAAAAAGGATACCTGATCTCCGCAAATTTAAATGTAATGGGGACGGAAGCCTTTCAATCGGTCCCCTAGTAACTTTCTCCGATATCTTAGATGATTCTGTCATAAAGGGAAGTTATCCTATCCTTTACCAATCAGCACAGGTTTTGGGGACGGCCCAGACAAGAAATCGCGCTACAATTGGTGGGAATATTTGTAATGGTTCTCCAGCTGGAGATAGCATTCCTCCTTTAATTTGTTTAGATGCCCAATTACGATTGATTAATCAAGAAGGTGAAAGATGGATATCTGTTGAACATTTTTTTGAAAGTCCTCAAAAAACTTGTCTGCGTTCAGATGAATTGTTATCTGAAATCAAAATCCCTCCTCTCCGACCAAAAACCTTTGGTGCGTACATGAAATTAGGTGCCAGAAAAGCTTTAGAAATTGCTATCATAAGTGTTGGTGTTTTGATTACTTTTAGTAAAGAATTGGAAATTGTAGATGATATTAGAATCTCATTAGGTTCAGTTGCCCCTATCCCAATTCGTTGTAGACAGGCAGAGGATATCTTAAAAGGGAAAGAGATTACAGAAGATATTATTAAAAAGACAAGCCTAGAGGTTCAAAAAAATATCAACCCCATTTCTGATTTGAGGGGAACGTCTGAATACCGCTATGAAATGGCCTATATCCTAACTAAAAGGGCTCTCGAAGGTTTGATAACAAAACAATGAGAGATGGAGGGAAAATGATGGGCAAGAAATCAATAAGGATCCAGTTAAATCAAGAAGCAGTAGAATGTACTGTCGATGATAATATGACCTTATTAGATCTACTGCGAGATGTTTTGGATTTAACGGGCACTAAAAAAGGATGTGATACAGGTGAATGCGGCGCTTGTACTGTAATTCTAGATGGGAAAACAGTTAATGCCTGCCTTATTCTGGCAGTAGATGCTGATGGTAGCGAGGTGCAAACGATTGAAGGAACAGGAAAACTGAATTTACATCCTCTTCAGATTTCTTTTGTCGAAAATGGGGCTATTCAGTGTGGGTTCTGTACTCCTGGGTTCATCATGTCCGCTAAGGCTTTATTGGATAGAAATCCTAAACCTACTGATGAAGAAATCAAGAATGCTTTATCGGGGAACCTTTGCCGTTGCGGAAGCTATAATAAGATCCTAACTGCGATGCACAAAGTAATTTCAAAAGAATGACTTCTTCGGGGAAGGGGAGAAATTATGAGTGTAAATAAGGATGAGTGCGATGTAGTCGGAAAGAATCTTCCACGGATCGATGCACTTACTAAGGTTAGGGGAGAGGCAAAATATGTCTCAGATATTAAAGTTCCAGGGATGCTTTGTGGAAAAATTCTTAGAAGTCCTTTAGCACACGCCAGAGTATTAAATATTGATAGCACCCGTGCAGAGTGTTTACATGGTGTAAAGGCCGTCATAACCTACAAAGATACATTGAAAAAAGTATTTGGCGTAAACATGCGTACGGCTAATAATCTCCTATTGCAAAATGAAAAGGTACGCTATGTGGGCGACCAAGTGGGAGCAGTGGCGGCTGTTGACGAAGAAATAGCCTTGGAAGCTTTGTCCTTGATCAAAGTGGATTATGAGGAACTTCCTGGTGTCTTTAATCCATTTGAAGCGATGAAACCTGGAGCACCCAAAATCCATAAAGAGGAAAACAACATTGCATTGAGTGCCTCCAGATCATTTGGGGATATTGAAAGAGGTTTTGCGCAATCAGATTTCATTGTTGAGGATGAATTTTATAGTCCTCCTATAGCCCATTGTTGTTTGGAGCCTAGGGGATGCATGGCATCTGTGGATGCATCGGGAAGGCTTACTGTTTGGTCAACAACCCAAACCCCACATCCACTGCGTGAGGAATTATCGGATGTACTGGGTATACCTATGGCGAGGATCAGGGTTATTCAACAATTTATGGGGGGTGGTTTTGGCAGCCGAATGGGTATGGATCCGATTGATGGTATAGCATGCTTATTGAGCTTAAAGACTGGCAAACCAGTGAGGATCGTTAATACCCGTGACGAGGAATTCTTGAGTTCAAGGATAAGATATCCCATGTGGATATGGTTAAAAACAGGAGTAAAAAGAAACGGCAGATTGCATGTTAGACAGGTGAACATAATCACTGATAACGGTGCTTATAACATGGAAGGCGACTCTGTCATGGGGAACGCGATAGGAAAGATTGCCCAACTTTATGCAATCCCAAACGTCAAGTATGAGGGGAAATTAGTGTATACAAACAATGTGTACGGAGGGCCCTGTCGAGGTTATGGGAATCCACAAATAACTTACGCCATTGAGATTCAAATGGACAAGATAGCTGAGATCGTTAATATGGATCCCGCTGAGATAAGGCTGATGAATGCAAATGACCCAAACAGTACTACTGTTTCGGGATTGCAAATAACTAGTTGTGGGTTAAAAGATTGTATCCGGGAAGTGGTTGAAATATCTGGATGGAAGGGAAAGCGGAGCAAAAAACCAGGCCAACAATTATCTATACGTCGTGGCATTGGCATGGCCACCATGATTCATGGTGGCGCAGGAGTCAAATTTTTCTGGGGTGATAACTGCAATTTTTCAGCGTCAACTGTTAAGTTAAATAGCGATGGCACGGCTGATCTATTTACAGGGTCAGCCGAGTTGGGACAAGGTTCTAATACTGTATTAGCGATGATTGCTGCCGAAGAGCTTGGCCTTAAACTTGAAGACATTAATATTACCAACGGTGACACTTTGATTACACCTTCGTGTCGTGGTGCTTGGGCTAGTCGGCAGACGTTTACAGCAGGACTAGCAGTAAAATTGGCATGCCAAGATGCCAAACGACAATTGTTTGAGTTCGCTGGCTATTTACTAGAGGCAAATCCAGAGGATTTAGTAGCTAAGGGCCGGAGCATATTTGTGAAAGAGAATCCCTCAAAGTCCATTCCAATAGCGAAGGCAACCTCGGAAGCTTATTTTAATATGGGGACCCCCATTATCGGTAAAGGTGTCAACAGTGACCCATGGTCCTCGAAACCTGATCCCAAGACTGGATATGGAAATCCTACCTCCGCCTATGCTTTTGCTACTCAGGCAGCAGAGGTTGAAGTAGATACTCAAACAGGGTATGTCAAGGTATTAAATATGTACTGCGCTCACGATGTTGGAAAGGCTATAAATCCTTTAATGGCTGAATGCCAAATAGAGGGAGGTGTGTTATCCATGGGGATGGGATATGCACTTACTGAAAAACTAATCATGGAAAATGGTGAGGTTAAAAACCGGAATTTTACTGACTATAGAATTATGACAATGGCTGATAGCTGTAATGTTCATACTATTTTGGTGGAAACAATTGACCCAAGAGGTCCCTTTGGGGCTAAAGGTGTTGGCGAGCCGGCTATGATTCCGACTGCGGCAGCAATTGCCAATGCAATCTATAATGCCGTTGGGGTCTGGATACTTGACCTTCCTATTACACCAGAAAAAGTAGTCAAGGCAATAAAGAATAAACAAGAGTTGAAGGTTGTGTAAAATCTTGTGGGTCAAAAAAATAATTGTCTATAAGTTTGTTTGAATAGACATGTATCATAAAGGATAATATTCAAATGTTTACTGTAAAAGAAGCAATTAAAAATCGTCGTAGTATTAGAGATTTTCTATCCGAGGCTATACCCGATGAAATAGTGGACGAACTTCTAGAAGCTGCAAGATTGGCACCCTCAGCCGGTAACTTACAACCATGGAGATTCTTAATTGTGCGCGATGAGGAACGAAGGCGAGCGTTGCAAGAGGCAGCATATCAACCATTTATTCACAAGGCTCCTCTCGTTTTCATCTGCTGTGCCGACCTTTTCGCTTTTTTCAAAAACAATCGAAAGGAACGATTGCAAGAGTTAGTCGACTGTGATGTAGTTGCTATCTCCAATCTGGAAGAACATTTGGAAAAATTTCCTGGTATTGGCGTATTCGATTCGAAGGAAAATTCTTATAAAGCATTGGGTCAGGCCATGTTAAATGTAGCTATTGCAATTGAACATATAGTCTTATTGGCTACCTCCATAGGATTAGGTACGTGCTGGGTTCAACGAATAAATTGTAAACGGATAAAGCAGAGCTTTCGATTGCCAGACAACATCATTGTTATTGCTTTATTGCTAATCGGATATACTAAAAGTAAACCTCCCCAGCGCCCTAGATTTTCTAAGGAACAAATTCTTCTTGATAAGATCAATTTAACCATTAAGAAGGAAAAATAAACAATGTCAAATAAAAAAAGTATAAAAAGAGAAGAAGAAAAATGGGAAAATAATTGCCTGAGAGAAGCACCTGAACCCCCAAAAGAATTTTTTACAGATTCGGGAATTCCAGTCAAGGCAGTTTACACTCTGCTAGACTTAGATAGAATCAAATTTGATTACGAGAAAGATCTTGGATTCCCTGGTCAATATCCCTTTACAAGGGGAAGAGAGCCCTTAATGTATAGGGGAAATTTTTGGGTTCGGTCACAATTCTCAGGTTTTGGCGATCCGCAGGATGCGAATCGTAGATATAAATACATTCTTGGACAAGGGCAAAGTGGATTTTCTATCGCTTTAGACCTTGTCACCCAAAGCGGATATGATGCCGATCATAAGCTTGCACATGGAGAGATTGGTAAGACAGGTGTTTCCATATGTTCACTAAAAGATATGGAAGATTTATTGGATGGAATTCCTTGGAGCAATGTCGAAGAATTGAGTTGTGATGCAAAAATTATTTCCATGATCATTACTGCCATGTATATTTGCTTGGCGAAGAAACAGGGATTTCCACCCAACAAGATTAAAGTGAGAGTTCAAACAGATGGACTAAAAGATTTTATAGCCACCGGGAATTATATTTTCCCTCCAAAAGCCACCTTGAGGGTAATCACAGACCTGATTCAATACTGCACAACAAACTTGCCAAATTGGATGCCAATCACATTATGCGGATACCATATTCGAGAAGCTGGAGCAAATGCCGTACAGGAATTAGCCTTTACGCTTTCAAATGCAATTGCCTATATTGAGTCGCTTGTTAATAGGGGATTAAATATTGACGATTTCGCTTCGAAATTCAATCTATTTATGACATCCCATATGGACTTTTTTGAAGAGATTGCAAAATTTAGAGCTGCCAAAAGATTATGGGCTAGGATTCTTAAAGAAAGATTCGGGGCTAGAGATCCAAAATCATGCGCTATACGACTAGTTTGCTATACAGCAGGTAGCCCTTTGACTACCCAGCAACCATTGAACAATATAATTAGAGTCACTTTAGAGTCATTAGCAGCTGTTCTCAGTGGCATTAATGTATTGTATTTGAGCTCGTATGACGAAGCTTATTGTTTACCATCAGAGGAAGCCATGCGTTTGGCAATGATGACACAACAGATTATTGCTTATGAGAGTGGGATTACAAATACGGTTGATCCTATAGGTGGCTCTTATTACATCGAGACCCTTACTTCACAAATTGAGCAAGAAGCCCTTAAATACATAAAAATTATTGATGAGATGGGGGGAAGCATCAAAGGCATAGAAAACGGATATTTTAAGAAAGAAATAGCGCAAGCGGCTTATAAACGTCAAATGGATATCGAGAAAAAGGAAAGAATTATAGTGGGATTGAACGAATATTTGATGGAGGAGGAAGAAGAGACCGTTAAGATATTTAAAGTCAACCCTGAAGTTGAGAAAACCCAGATAGAAAAATTAAATAAGTTAAAGGAAGAAAGGAATAACGAGAAGGTGAAGCGTAGTTTAATCAAATTAAAAGAAGTGGCAAAAAGCAGCAATAATTTATATCCCTCAGTATTGGAAGCAGTAGAATCTTACTCTACATTGGGTGAGATATGTGACGTCTTGAGGGAAGTTTTTGGGCAGTATCAAGAAGAGATCTCTTATATTTAAGTAGCCAACTAAAACTTTAATTTTCATTTAAAAGATTGGAGTGAAACATGATACAGAAAATAGATCATATTGGTATAGCAGTAAAGAATCTTGAGGATGCTATGAAAAAATACGCTCATATTTTTGGATTAAAAGCAACTTCTTTAGAAGTACGCCACGACCTGCATATTAGGATATGTTTTATCCCTGTAGGTGATGTAATGATCGAATTTCTGGAACCTTTAAACGAAGAGGGAAGAATTGGAAAATTCATTAAAGAAAATGGTGAAGGAATTCATCATATTGCCTATAGAGTGACTGATTTGGAAGGAATATTGAGGTTTATGAAGAGTGAAAAAATCAAACTGAGGGATGATCAGCCGAGACCTGGCGGAGAGGGTTCTAAAATTGCCTTTATTGACCCAACCGAGACTAATGATGTGCTTACCGAATTGGTGGAGAGACCATGACTTTTAAAGAATCAAGAATAGTAAAAATCTTATCCAATTGAAATTCTTTAAAATGTGAAAGGAAAAATAGAAGTGAATATCCGAGAACTTATAGAATATAATTCAAAACATTATCCTAATAAGATTTATCTTTTTTTTGAGGATCAGGAAATAAGCTATAGAGACTTCAATGATAATATTAATCGAATAGCTAACGTGTTGCTTAACCTTGGGATTAAGAGAGGTGATAAGGTCTGTTTAATGCAATTTAACAGCCCTGAGTTTTTATATTCATGGTTTGCCATTAATAAAATTGGCGGGGTGATGACACCAATCAATACAGCGTTTAAAGATGATGAGGTTAAGTACATTTTAACCCATTCACAGGCTAAATGTATCATCTACGATCCTAATTTTGAAGAGATAATCAACAAAGTTAGGGATGAATGTGAATTTTTGAAGGATCTCATCTGTACTGAAAGATCTTTTGCACCATCGGTCATTCATCTTGCAGAAATGATGAAGAATTCATCCACTTCACTTGGTGACGTTAAAATCGATGATGATGATGATGCAATTTATGTTTATACCTCCGGGACTACCGGGCTACCTAAAGGAGTTATGCTTTCCCACCGTTGCTGGATTTTAACTGGTCAATCTTTTGCATATACTATAGGTCTTAAATCTGAAGATAGAATTATGACGCCAAACCCATTGTTTCATGCTAACGCACAAGCTTATTCAACCATGGGTAGTCTATCTGTAGGGGCAAGCTTAGTTTTGATTAAAAAATTTAGCGCTTCAAGAACATGGGATCAGACAAGAAAATACAACACAAAGAAATTAGTTTTAGTGGGTGCCATGACCCCTATGTTATGGAATCAACCAGAAAAAGATAGCGATTCTGGCAATCCAGTTGAAACCCTTGTTGCAGGGTTTGTTCCCAAAGAATATTTTGGAGATTTCGAGAAAAGATTTGGTGTAAAGGTACAGACGGTATTTAGTTTAACAGAATGCGCAATGTGTATCATGGGACCTCGTGAGGGTGTAGGTGTGAGGAAGATTGGAGGAGTCGGTGTGCCTATGCAGCACCCTGATAGAAATATCAAGAATGTGGTAAAAATTGTGGACAAAATAGGAAATAATGTTTCCCCAAACACTCCTGGGGAGATTATTGTTAGAAACCCTGCCATAATGAAAGGCTACTTTAGAGATCCTGAGGCTACGGAAAAAACATTAAAAGATGGTTGGGTTTTTACAGGCGACAGTGGCTATATGGATGAGGATGGGTATTTCTTTTTTGTCGCTAGAGAGAAAGATATAATCAGAAAGAAAGGAGAAAATATTTCTGCGGTTGAGCTAGAAAATATAATAACAAAACATCCAAGGATAGCCGAAGCGGCAGTGATAGCTGTACCATCTAATCTCGGACATGGTGAAGACGAGATTAAAGCTTATGTTGTTCCTTCAAGCAAAGATTTGAAGGCTGAGGAAGTAATAACTTGGTGTACTGAAAGGTTGGCTCCGTTTAAAGTACCTCGATATATAGAATTAAGGGAAAATCTCCCCAAAACTGCTACGGGGAGAGTCAAAAAAGACATTTTAAAAAAAGAGAAGAGAAATTTGGCAGAAGGGTCTTACGATAAGGAAGTAAAGTAATCCATAGGTTTGGTTATCTGAAAGAATAATTTATTGAAATGGAATGACTTCTCTGGCTTTAAATATTCAATATAATGAATATTTTGTGTAAGGAGAGCTAGAATAATGGAAAAGAGCGTTGCTATAGTTGGCGTTGGTCAAAGTGCTTTTTATAGGAAATGCGGTATGGCTCCAAGGGAACTTTGTTTTATAGGACTTCAGGAGGCGATGAAAGACATTAACCTCAAGCCTGAGCAGATTGATGCATCTATTGTTTGTTCAGCACCTGAATATGACAAGCAAAGAAGTCCTGCGGCGGGTATTGCTGATTATTTGGGCATTATACCGGCAACCAGTTTTAATATAGAGGCACTTTGTTCTTCAAGCTCAGCGGGCGTAAGAGTTGCTTATTCATTAATCAAATCTGGTCTTCATCAAGTCGTTGCTGTCATTGGTTTCCAAAAGATGTCCGAACTTACTTCTCGTGAGGCGGCGGAAAGAATGGTTCGAGGAGGGGATGTGCAGTGGGAATCACCATTTGGTGTAACGATGCCGGCGTATTTTGGGATGGTGGCTTCAGCACAAATGGCAAAATATGGCACGACTGCAGAACAGCTAGCTAAGATACGGGTCAAGAGTTCAATATACGGAGAATTAAATGACAAGGCCATATTCCGGAAACGAGTTAGTCTAGAAGATGTGCTAGCCTCTGAGATGGTGACGTCCCCTCTTCGAAAGCTTGACTGCTGTGCAAATGCTGACGGTGCAGCGGTGATAATACTTGCTAGCAGCGGGGTAGCGAAGAAAATAACTGACAAACCCGTTTGGGTTTTAGGAATCGGGGGATCAACGAGACCAACTTCTTTGGCTAGTCGTTTAAGTTTTACCAATGTGCCTGTTGCGCGGGAGGCAATAAAAGATGCTTATGAAATGGCGGGAATAGGGCCTGAGGATATCGATGTGGCTGAGGTCCATGACTGTTTCACTATAGCAGAAATAGTCGCCTATGAAGATTGCGGATTTGCCAAGCCAGGGGAGGGATCGAAACTCATTGATGAGAAACAGACTTATCTTGGAGGGAAGATTCCTGTAAATCTGGATGGAGGCCTCCTTTCCAAAGGGCATCCAATTGGGGCTACCGGAGCTTCTCAGATAAGGACTATTGTTAAACAGCTTCGGGGAGAGGCCGGGAAGACCCAGGTTGAGGGTGCAAAAATCGGATTAGTTCATAACTTAGGTGGCCCTGGCGTTTATGGATTTATAACGATACTCGGGAGAGATTAAAATGGGACTTGAGATTTTTGGGACAATTAGTTTTACGTCGGAGACAAAAGCAGAGGACTTTGTAAAATTTCTTCAGAACGGGAAGTTCAAAACCACTCAATGTAAAAATTGCGGCAAAATTTATTTTCCCCCCAGAACTGATTGTGGTGCTTGTGGATCCAGCATGATGGATTGGATTGAGATAAATGACTGGGGTGAGCTTATCGCATATTCAACTATAATGTATGGACCTACAGGATTTGAGAATGAGGTTCCGTATACGATTGCAGTGATTAAATTACCCAATGGAGTTCAGATCTTCGGGAGACTGAGCAAAGAGATTTCTCTTAATGAAATCGAGATAGGAATGAGATTAAAAGTTGTACCGATCAAACTACCTTTGGAGAGAGTTTCTTTTGAATTTGTGAAGTCGGATTAATTGGGTATCAGGGGTTTTATTTATGGTAAAAAGTATCAATGGGCGACCCAAAAGTTATTGGGATTAAATTAAATATAAAGGATTTTATCACAGGAAAAGTGACGATAATGATCAAGGAAATTAAGGGGGTGATATTATGGTTAAACAAAAGAAGAAGGTCCGCGTACTAATTGGAAAGCTTGGATTAGATGGCCATGATCGTGGAGCAAAAATCATTTCGAGGGCCTTACGAGATGCGGGAATGGAGGTTGTTTATACGGGCTTGAAAAAGACTCCTAAAGATATCGCAAGGATTGCTATCGAAGAAGACGTAAATCTTATAGGTATTAGCATTCTTTCAGGGGCCCATGAGACCCTCTTGCCGGAACTATGCCAATTGTTAAAAGAGAATGAAGCAGACGATATTAAGGTAATAGCTGGCGGAATAATTCCCAAAGATGATGTTCCCCCCTTAAAACAATTAGGCGTTGAAGCGGTTTTTGGTCCTGGAACGAAAACCGAAGAAATTGTCCAATTTATTAAAACTGTTATTCAATAGTTCATCATAAAATGAATCGATCAGGTAAAATTCTGGGAAAAAGTTCGCCATTTAAATTAGTGGACGAAATGTTAAAAGGTTCAGTTAGGGCACTGAGTAGACTTATTACATTAATCGAGGACGAAACTCCAGGTTCTTCAGAAGTATTGAAAAGAATATATTACCATTCGGGCAATGCCTACGTCGTTGGACTAACCGGAGCTCCTGGTACGGGGAAAAGTACACTGATGGACCATGTCGCTATAGAATTAAAGAGACAGGGATTTAAAATAGGCATTATTGCTATTGATCCTTCGAGCCCATTCACGGGAGGAGCCTTTCTGGGCGATCGTCTACGGATGACAGAAACTCTCAATGAAGATGATATCTACATAAGAAGTATGAGCACACGTGGAAACTTAGGTGGGCTTTCAGTAGCCACAAAAAATGTAATTAAAATATTAGATGCATTTGGAAAAGATTTTATCCTGATTGAAACTGTTGGAACTGGCCAGGCAGAAGTAGATGTAATGAAAGAAACCGAAACAACTATTGTTGTGTCTGTTCCAGGATTAGGCGACGAGATTCAGATTATGAAGGCCGGAGTTATGGAGATTGGTGATATATTCGTAGTCAATAAAGCTGATAAGAATGGTGCGGATAGATTAGTTGAAGAGATTGAGACGATATTCCGTATGGGCTTTCGATCCGAGGAGTGGGTTCCACCAATTATGAAAACAGTCGCTACTAAAAGGGAAGGTGTTACCGCACTCGTTGAAAAGATATTAAATCATCGCGAATACTTAATCGGTAAAGGGTTACTGAGGACTAAAAGAATGAACCGGATTCAGCAAGAAATCTTGGAGATGGTAAATGCTAAAATCATTAACGAAATCATCATTCCAATTAGGGAACCGTATATAGTTTCCGAGAAACTTTTAGATGACATTGTTCTTCGACGAAAAGATCCTTATTCGGTGACAGAAGAAATTGTGGATAATATTATTGAAGCTTTCCAAAGGTCTCCTAAAGGGGTAAATCAAATTGGAAAATGAAAATCCTTTTAGTTTTAGATTAAGGAGAGATCCTCGAAGGGGTTTCAAGAGAAAAGAATGAATGATTTAGAGAGAATTGGGTCTGAAGAAACCATTTTAGCGTAATGGAGAACGGGATGAAAAAAGAAACAAGTATTAAGAAATTGGCGAGAGGAAAAGAAAAATGGGAGAGAGAACTGGTTGACGGGGAAATGAAGAACACCGCAGAAAGAATAACTGCTTTTCAAACCGCATCGGGAATTCCTATCGAGAGAATATATACTCCAAGTGATATGGAGAAAAAGCATTTTGAATACGTAAAAGACTTGAACTTTCCGGGAAGTTACCCATATACAAGGGGAAAGACATCGACGATGTATCGTAGTAACTTATGGGTATTCGGACAATATGCAGGATTAGGGACAGCGGAAGAAGCTAATAAGCGGTATAAGTACTTAATTTCGAGAGGATATACGGGGTTGTCAGTGGCTTTGGATCTTCCAACCCAAGTTGGCCTGGATTCAGATCATGATTTAGCTCATGGAGAGGTTGGAAAAGCAGGCGTTGCCATTGATTCATTGAAAGATATCGAAGATCTTTTTGATGGCATCCCTTTAGATAAACCTAGACAAGTGAGCACAACTGCAAACTCAATTGGGCCTATATGGGTCGGTCTTATTTTATCACTTGGAGAAAAGCAAGGAATAACCCCTGAAAAATATAACTTGCGTCTTCAAAATGATTGTTTGAAAGAATATATTGCTAGAGGGACTTATATATTTCCACCTCTTCCTTCTCTAAAATTCTCTTGTGATGTGATCGAATATTTTGCGAAGAATCACCCAGCTTGGTTCCCTATATCCATTTCTGGATATCATATAAGGGAAGCTGGGGCTTCGGCAGTACAAGAAGTCGCTTTTACCATGGCCAATGCCATAGCATATATTGAAGAAACGATTAGAAGGGGAATCCCTTTCACAAAGTTTGGACCTCAACTCTGCGTTTTTCTCTCTTCTGGTATGGATCTTTTTGAGGAGGTTTCAAAATTTAGAGCTATGAGAAGGATCTGGTCTCGGATATTAAAGGAGAGGTTCGAAATTGAAGATGTAGGATCGCTTGCTCTTAATCTAATTAATTTTACGACTGGTTCAACGCTGACTTCACAACAACCATATAATAATCTTGTTAGAGTAACCATTGAAGCTTTGGCTTCAGTACTCGGAGGATGCCAGTCTTTGATGCCTTCATCGATGGATGAGGCATTTTGTACCCCAACCGAGAAATCTGTGACGCTTTCTTTAAGGACACAGCAGATTCTCGCATTTGAAAGTAATATTACCAATACAGTTGACCCTCTTGGAGGTGCTTATTATATCGAAAGTTTGACCTCGGAAATAGAAGAAAGAGTGATGGAATACATGAAAAAAATTGATAGTATTGGTGGACCGCTAGCTGCTATCGAAAGTGGTTTTTTTCAAAGAGAAATTTCTGAATCTGCTTATAAACTGCAAAGAGAAGTAGAGACGGGCGAAAAAATTGTAGTTGGCCTAAACAAATTTGTAATTGATGAAGATATAAACTTGCAAATCATGAAATTGGATCCCGAAACAGAAAAAAGACAAATTGAAAAACTGAGAAAACTGCGGAAAACCCGAAATAACCAAAAGGTGAATGCGGCATTGTCTGAATTAAAAATTCAAGCCAAAAAGAATAACAATTTGGTACCGGCCATTATAGAAACGGTAAAATGTTATGCCACGGTTGGGGAAATTTGTGATGTTCTTCGTAGTGTCTATGGAGAATATCATGAAAATTTTTATTAGAGTTAAACGCTTATAATTTAGAAACTCGTAGGAGCGATTTAGCTATCCTTCCACATTGCACCTTGTAAATCATGGGGACTCAATACCTCAGCTGTGCAAGAAGTGGTTTACTATGGAACTTCCTCTTCCTACTCAAGTCATGAAGGTCAATCCCCAATTGTTTAATCGCACTCTCGAAGCCATAAGAATTCTTATCTTTCTTTTATTGGGTTCATGAACCGAGGATCATTATGTAGTGGGTATTAACAACCCGCAGATTGATCTTACTCTAACTAGAGAAAAATTATGTCAGTAAGTGCGATAAAAAGGGACACCGGAATTACTGTTCTTTTGGATGGGAAGCGCGTTTCCAAATGCCATCTTAGGCTTGAGACTTATGGGACATTAGATGAATTGAACTCCTTTCTAGGAATGGCTAGGGCTGTCATTAGAGATAAGACGATCAAGAAGATTCTATTTACCATCCAAAACCATTTTTTCATTATTGGTTCTGACCTCGCTTTGTCAGGTAGGAATCGAGGTATTCTGAAAGGGGAGATTAGCCAAAAAGAAGTCGATTGGTTGGTAGAACTCACTAGAGATTTTAGAACCTTGGTAAAACCCAATCCCAAATTCATCATTTATGGGGCAACTCTTATCTCCGGTATTTTAGATGTGGCTCGGGCTGTTTCCCGAAGGACAGAGCGACAGGTGGCGAGAATGAAATCAAAAAGAATGCTTACTAATTTTAAAATACTTGAATACCTCAATTGCCTTTCAGATCTTCTTTACTTTATCGCCAGATATGAGGAAAAGAAAGCTAAGGTGAAACCGAGGCATCCGACGTACAATCTATCAATACAAGATAGGGACCATAGTGCCTTTGGTTGGGAAGAAGCTCAACTACACGCTGCTTACTTTAAACACGTAAAACATAAGTAGTCAATTTGGGTTAATCAGTTAGAATGATTTCTAATTATGAATTGCTTCTAATACTGTAATCGCTACCAAATCTCGATTGGTTTTCTTATAAGGCTGAAATGATATTGAAGCCAGTCTAAGAGGAGCAGATCAATGGTGGCACTCTCTATCCAATCAACTTATATTTTATATAAGCTATTACCATTTAAGGCCTTGGTCCCCGCCTATTCGTCTACATGGAGTATGTATTATGCAATTCTCCAAAACCGAATCAATTTTCGACTAATAAAATTACAGACTAATAAAATTACCTTGATTTTTATTTTAAAGAATGTATAGGATAATTCATGTAGGTATTTCTGCAAAATAGAAACAAAACGATATTAGGTGTGGAAAGGAAGAAAGGGATATGGGAAACTGGTTTGGAGTATTAACTAGCGTATTGTTAATCTATCCTCAATTATATCCTGGATATTTAATGTCGGAGGAGAAGCAAAACTTGGGAGTCCTTAAAATTGGTGTAAATACCATTTGGATTTTATTATTCATCTGTGTTGCTGGTCTCGTGTTCGCCTTTATTCTTTTTTGGAGAGGTGGATGGTTCCATCAAAGGAAAAGGACCGATCATTAATAGAGGAATGCCGAACAAGAATGCCCCCAAGAAAAGTAATCGTTTTTAAAGTATGATTTTAGGTTTTATTAATCCACAAAACCTGTTGAATGCCTGTGGAATCAGATTTTCCTTCTCTTTATAGACGCCATCTCCACCATTTTGCCTAAAAAATAGGCACACTCAAGTTATGAAACCGATTGATGGATTGAAGGAAATCCAGGCGAACCACTCTCATCCATCCCATCTCCATTTGATTTCTTGAACCCTGTATTGAGAAGATCTGTAATCGCCAATTTGAACAAACTCAAGAATGTCTCTGAGGTCAAATCCTAACGGTATGATCCATTTATTAAATATTACTTTAATAAATGGTCAATTCTCCGTTTTCGGCCTTAATGATTCCAGCAGGTTACAAACTTGATTTTTCCAGGGTTTTATAAACGCCGGCAGGGGGGGTAGACATTGCAAAAATATTACCGGAATCGAACCGACACGGGGTGGAAGCCCCACGGGATTTTGAGTCCTTATCCGGAACCTATGTTTTTATCTTACATTAAGGATAACCTGCCAACTAAACTAAAGAAAAACGGTATTTTTATATTTCAGGATAATAAGTCTGTCAAGCGATTTACAATTGCAAAATAATTGCAATAGGAATCCTCTTGTAAGGATTCCTATCAAGGTAACTTAGCGGAAATCGTCTGCCCACCTTTCGCCTACCTAACAGTATTACTTCTTCGGAGGAACGATTGCTTCCTTGCAAGCCTTGGCGACACGCATCTTCACCACGGTCTTGGCCGGGATATTAATTGACTCACCGGTGGCTGGATTTCTTCCCACACGTGCCTTACGCCTAACAAGGACAAGTTTGCCGATCCCAGGGAAGGTAAAGACTCCTGCCTTTTTGGTCTCAGCGACTGCCAACGCTGCCATCTCATCAATAATTGAAGAAGCAGTCTTTTTAGAGAGTTCAAACTTCTCAGCAAAGTGAGTAACAATCTGGTTCTTTGTAATGGGTTTCTTTGATGTAGGCATATTCCCTCCTCTTGAATGATAAGATTTTTTAGGTGGGCAGAATATACAGAAAAAGGTCGATAAAAGCAAGTATAAAAATTATTTGCAGCTTCCTCGTATCCTCCTTGTTGACCGATCTGCCGCAATCTGATAAGCTTTGATCGAAACTTTGGTCTCAAAACCTAACTAATAGGAGGAAAGCATGGGTAAGTTGGAAACGACTATCAAATCTGAAATTGTACGTTTGGCAAAAAGAGAGATGCGTAAGATCTCTGTTCCATTAGGCCAAGATGTCCGGTTATTGAAGAGCACGGTCTCCCAACTTCGCAAAGCGGTTTTGACACTCCAACGAATCGCAGCTATTCAGCAAAAAGAGTTGAAAAAGAGAAAGATACCATTGGAGGCTACTCCAGAAGAGCTTAAGAAATCCCGCTTCTCTCCAGCCCTGATCCGAAGCCTTCGTAAAAACCTGGGGATCAGTCAGAAGGAACTGGCGATTCTTGCGGGGGTTACGGTTGGGGCAGCGCATCTATGGGAGAAAGGTAAGTTTGAGCCAAAGGATGAAAAGAAATCCGTAATGGTGGCGCTCCGAAAGCTCGGTCGCCGTGATGTGAGAAAACTCCTCGAGGAAAAAACTACTAAATAGACTTCGTTAATAGGGGTTGTTCGGAAGGCTCATTTATTGCCGGTCTGGGAGTTATGTTTAAAGGGAAAGAAGGGTCTTTTTCACTCTCTCAATGTGGCGATTAGTCTCTTAGGTTTCAAAAAGAGATCCAAAGCATTATGAATATTCTCTACCACGATATCCGCACTCTTCATGGCAGAAACCGACACCCCTTCATCTCCTAATACTGCTA
>Ga0315277_10001861_pt1 | contig 29856 bp, 30 predicted proteins | sample YL17G05_15_MG_FD_203695 | JGI IMG/M metagenome (GOLD analysis project Ga0315277, IMG submission 203695) | Sediment microbial communities from Yellowstone Lake, YNP, Wyoming, USA - YL17G05_15 | ecosystem: Environmental > Aquatic > Freshwater > Lake > Sediment | place: USA: Wyoming | collected... | reverse complement strand
CGATGCGGCAGGAGTTTTCAGTCTAATTAGAGAGAAAAATGTGACAATTCAAAACGATTCAATTAGCGTGGAATACTTAACGGCTCCAATAGTTCATTTCGATCATTATTATTATGGGTTTGATTTGAGCGGAGTAGATATGGTGAAAACGACCGACTCGGAAATCACCATCACCTACGATGATTGGGCTTGTCCAGTGGTGAATGTGAGTCGATATGACGCATCCAATACACCGCATACACTGAAAGTCGGAAAAGGACTTGATATTAGCGAGCGATCGTTGGATATATATCTTAAATTGGTAGTAATTGCCAATAATTCCATTGTAGAGAATGTGCACAATGCCTTAATCAAGATATATTATCGGACATCAGACCTTGACATGAATGGCGATGGATATATCGCGGCTCCGGATGATATTGATGAAAATCAATTAACTTTATACTATTTCAATGAGACCACGGGCTCGTGGCAAAAACTCACTGAAGATTTAGAATGGGTAATTGAGATGGGCATTAACACAACCGATATAGAATTGTACGGCGAGCATTATGCGGGGTATATTTGGGTCATTGTGACGCATCTTTCCCTCTACGGTGTCGGAGGATATGTTATTGGCATACCATGGTGGGTTTTTATTATATTTGCCGCGGTGGTTTGTCTTGGGGTTGCGCTTTACGTCAGACACATTCAAAGCAAAAGTAGGACGCCCGCAAAGGCTCTAGTGGAACAGAAGCCCACAAAGGCTCTAGTGGAACAAAAGCCCGCAAAGGCTCTAATGGAACCGAAAAAAGCCGAAGGGCAATTTATCAGACCTATTCGTTACCTCCTCAAACGAGAATATCGTCAAACCTTACCCTCTGAGCTGCCCAATCTCCCATTAGACGCTATTTCGGGATTATCATCAAAGGATCTGCCGAAGTTTCAAGAAATCGGCATTGACAATATTCCAAAACTAGCCGAGACCAATTTCTCTAAGGAGCAAGGCAAAGGTCCCAGCGAAATGAAACTCAATCATGGAATTTCCTATGCTATTGATCTCATAATTCATGCAGAAGAGCCCGGCATCTACGATGAAATTATGCCGCTTGAGGAAATGCTCGTGAAAAAATATGAGACGACATCAAGTTCGGAATTGCCAAATTTGGATATCGCAGCGATTGAGGGGTTATCGGAAGCTAATGCAGAAAAGCTCAGGAAAGAGAATATTAATTTGGTGAAAGAACTTGCAGAAGCAAATATTGAAAAGCTAAAATCAGCGGGGCTCCGGGAGTGGGAAGCAGAGAAATTCTCCGAATTTGCCAAATGGATCATGGTCTATTCCAAAATAAAAGCTGGAACCGAAAAAACAATGATGGACAACATCAATTGGGTTCTACAAGAGAAAAATTTGATATTAACCTTCGATATTACTACGGAGCTTGGGAGATCGTCTTCCGGGAAAACAATTCTCATCGCAAATTCCCATGGGGGTAGGCAGCTTAAAGGTACGGATTTCTATATTAGCATGATTGCCTATAAGTATCCTGAGAAGAAAGAAATCAAGCCTAGAAAGACGCGAGAAATGCAAAATATCATAGTCACATTAGAGAAAAATATTGCGAAACTAACGGTCAATAGGGAATTAGATTTTGGAGCGTCCTCCTCCGAAAAATTTATTATCGTCGCCTCGTCTCGGGGAAACAAGCTGATTGAAGGAACAGAGGTCTTTCTCGGATTAAATATCTATAGAACTAAAGACATCCCTCTAAAAAGCAAAAAATCTCCAAAATCTTAAATTTTCAATTCGTTTATTAGCATTATCATTCTCCTCCATATTTCTATTTTCATAATCTTTAATTGGATTTGTGAGTAACGCGAATGTATGGACTTTGAGGCGTTAATAAATCCAAAGGTCTGCGCAATAATAGGTGCGTCCAACAATCCTACAACGGAGGGGTATCGCTTCTTAGAAGGATGGCTTGCTAACGAGTATCGAGGGAAGATTTATCCCGTGAATCCCAAATATCACGAAATTTTAGGGCTTCCTGCATATTCGGATATTCGCGAGATACCCGCTGAGGTGACCATCGACTACGCTTTGATTGCAGTGCCGGCGGAGAAAGTTCCGCTCGAGGTGCAGAAATGTGTGGAACGAGGCGTGAAGTTCGCGGTAATTTTCTCCTCGGGTTTCAGTGAAGTTGGGGATAAGCATTTAGAGCCCGAGATTCTAAAGAGGGTAAAAGGGAGTAAATTGCGAATTCTAGGACCGAATTGTATTGGAGTCTATTCTACGGAAATGAAACTGGGATACTTCAAAGATCAGCCAATAATTGGGGAAGGTCCGGTCTCGTTCATTTCGCAAAGCGGAGGGATCACTCGAAACTTCATCTGGACAGGATTCTCGCGCGGGTTCCATGTCAGAGCGGGGGTTTCTATCGGAAATACGATTGATATTTCTGTCAGCGAACTCTTCGAAGCTTTCGCGCATGACCCCAAAACTCATATCATCGCCGCTTATCTGGAATCCGTGAAAGAGGGACATCAGTTTTTTGAGCTCCTGAAAACAATTACGCCTCAGAAGCCAGTGGCTATTATGAAGTGTGGACGCACCCCTAAAGGTAAAGTCGCTGCTCAGAGCCATACTGGAGCGATTGCGGGCTCTTATGAAATCTTTGCCTCGATGGCGAAGCAAGCAGGCGGAATCGTTGTTGAAACCCTCGAGGAACTTACCGATGTCATTTTAGGGCTCAAAACGCTGAGGGATTGCTTGCCTTTTGGGAAGAATATTGCGATCATTAACACGGGTGGCGGGATTGCGGTGGAAATGACAGATGTTTGCGAATCAAACGGCTTCTCCGTAGCTGACCTGGAAGATTCGACAAAGGCCTCATTAGAAAAAATCCTGCCTTCGGTGAATGTCATTATTAAGAACCCGGTTGACCTCGGGGCCGTTGGGTTTAATCCCGAACTGCTCGGAAAAGTCATCCAATTCCTCTCTCGAGATCCCAATATCGATAGTATTTTCCTCCTCCAAGAGGTGGAACGCTTTCAAGTTCTGAATAAGCGGTTTCAAATGGGCGATATTGGTAAAATGTATGCCGAAGTATTTCAAAAGGCTCGGAATCCAGCAAAACCTATTATTGCTATCCTTCCACGCGCATGGGAATTGCTCGAGAATTTCACTATATATCGGAATTATGTGGAAGATCTACTAAAAATAGGGATTCCCAACTACCCGACGACCGCTCGTGCAATCTTCACTCTAAAAAAACTGGTTCAATACAGAACTTTCCTCAAAACCCACAGCGAAACTCATTTAAAAAAAAGAAAAAGTGAAAATTTTTAATACATTCGTCCAATTCTTAAGGTGGTGATAAAACTGTGAAAAGATTGAAATCTAAGGAGGGAACGCTCATTTTAATGATAGGCAATTCAGGGTCTGGGAAGGATTCGCTCATTCAATGGGTGCTCAAAGCATGGCCGACCGGAAGAATGCCGCCTTTCGTTCCGACACGCTTGATTACGAGACCGCCCTCCCCGGAAACTGAAGGATTTGAGTCAATCTCTGAAGAACAATTTCACCAAATGGCTAAAAAAGGAGCTTTCAGCTTACAATGGAAGAGTTATGGCAATTATTATGGAGTTGGCAGGGAAATTGAGAAAGAATTAGCTAAGGGACTTGCGGTTCTCGTCAATGTAAGTCGCCAGATCGTAGAAGAAACTCGAACACAATTTCCCAAGGTCAAAGTTATTTTTATTCGCGTGCCGCTTCAAATTACTGAAGCTAGAATTCGATCCAGGGGGCGTGAGCAAGGAGATGCCCTAGAACCGCGGCTGGAACGCGCCCGAGAGAATCCGGAATTTCCTTCAGCCGATTATATAATCGATAACTCAGGGGATCTAGAGAAAGCAGGGCAACAGCTCCTCGATATTCTCTTAAAGCTCAATTAATCGCCTGAATGCTATACCAAAAGAAAGAAAAATAGTATTAGCTAAACTACAGCTAAGTGAGGTAGTGTATATGCTAGAGAAACTGAAGACAAGCCCGAGCAAAAAAATCGTAATTCTGATAACCCTGATAGCCTTGATCCCCTTTATCATTCTCACTATCCTTTTTCAGCTAGATGGAACCGTGTTGGCGAGCTCTGGTTATGGAATCGTGAGTTTTGAGTTTGCTTTCACCGAAGCTATGGCAAAAACTATGTTGACGGCTTGGGGTCCCGCTCTGATTTCCGTTGTACTCCGAGGGACGTATATGGACTTCGGTTATATCGCTTCGTATGGATTTTTCATGATGGGCGTCATGATTCTGATCACACGCGCCTTGAAAGATCGTTGGCAGAGCATGGCATTATTCTGCACTATTTCTCCATTTATAGCCGGAGCATTCGATATCGTAGAGAATATCAATTTAATCGTGATGTTGAACGATCCAGTTGGCTTTTCAAGCTTTGTTCCCACCGTAGCATCGGTTTGCGCTATTTTCAAATTCGGTTTCCTGCTGTTGGTTATTGGATTTGCGGCGATTGCAGGGATTGCGTTGCTGATTAGAAAATTCCGATCATAAAACCCTTTTTTTTTCTTTTTTTAATCGGTTTTCGTAATGATTTCACAGCCATCGTTTTGAACGAGGATGGTTTTTTCAGCCTGGGCGACCACCTGCTTGCTGGCTTCCACGAGCACTGGGAACATATGGATGATTTTTTCGCCCAATAATCGATTAATCAGGGTTTCAGGAATAACTTCATACCACCGAAAGGAAAAGGGGAGGGAGCGCCGCTCGCCCCAAATGCGATTTATGAGTCGCAAGATGTTGGGGGGCAAGTTTCTAACCTTTCGCTTCAAGAGAGCGTAAATATAAGCATCAGTGCGATCACGAACAATGCCTGCAGCTGTGGATGCGGTGGTAAATGGTTCAAGGGCAAAGATATCGCCACTTTTAAATCGATAGGCGTTGCTTGGATCCTGTACCCCAACGCTCGGCACTGAAACACCTGCGTGAAGCTGGTATTGCGTCATCAGGTGCCCAGAAAGGTTGCTAATGGGCTTGACCCCGTAGCTTTGGATGGTCTTTTCCACTGTTACTCCCACCTCACCTACTTTCACGCCCGCCTTTATCGTTTTGATTGCGGTTTCGAGCCCAGCTTCCGCCGCATCTAGGAGCACCTGATACTTATCGGTGCCAACTTGAATTGATATCGCCATATCAGTGGTAAACCCATCGATCTGCACGCCCGCGTCCAACTTGACGAGTCCTTCCGAAGGGATTATCGAGGCATCATTGAAAGGGCAGGAGTAATGAGCAGTTATTTCATTGATTCCAATATTCAATGGGAAAGAAAGGGCGAATCCTTTGTTCCGAATCATTTCATCCTCAATAAACCGGGTGATATCCAGTAATTTAGCACCAGGCTTAACACGAGTTCTGCTATTTTCAAGTGCCGTGGCTAGGACTTTTCCTGCGACCCGATACTTTTCCAAGTTTTCAGCTTCCATCTTCGTTCAGGTCCTCTAATATCATTTCGGCGCGTTCGGCCAATCTCTTTAATTAAATTAAGTAAATAATAACCAATAAAATAACAATTAATATGGCTTCCGGCACGACTGCATAGCGTTTGGCATTCCAATCGGGGAGCCAGGCAAAGAATTTAGTCCGGAATTTATCGATCAGGGGATGAATTTCATATTTTTGGAGCCATAACGGATCATTTTTGACTTTCCGAATGCCCCGAATAAACATCCAATCATAGATATCAATCAGCGAGGCGATTCCCATCCCCCACCAATATGGAACCCAAAAATAGACCAAGACGACCGCTGCAAGTGTAATTATGATAATATGATAGGCAATCCAGAATTTATCGTGCCACTGAGGATCCTTCAGGTGGTAGGTGACTTTAGCCAGGCTATCAACCAGAAAATGCGAAAAAAAGGCAAGAACGATGACTAAAATTATACCAAGAGGGGAAATTAAACTAATTAATACTGCCTGAATGATGATTCCTACTAAGAAATGGGTAATAGCTTGCAAATTCGCTCATCCACCATAATATTTTAGATTTCAGGTATTCCACTCCGGAAATTCGCACTCACCTTTGCGCTCACAAAACTCTGAATAGTAAATCAACGCCCTCACGGCGTCAACGGTTCTTTGAGGATTCGGGAAGGTCGGGATTTGATTTTCCTCCATCATTCGTACCATCATTTGAGTGAAATCGCCTCCGATGGTCGTAACAAGAATCGGTTTGCCGTAATTGACTTTCGCATCGTTTATGACATCGATAATATCGCTTTCAACGTAAGAAAGTGATAGAAGGATGATTAGGATGACGAGATCTACATTTTTATCCTCTAGAACTTTATTCAAGGTAATCTTGTATCGCTCGGTATCGGCATCACCAATTAAATCAATAGGATTTGCAAGAGAAACTGCAGAAGGCATCTTAGATTTAAGAAATTCAACAGTTTCTGGGCTCAAAGGTGCCAAGTCAAAACCTTTTTGAACTAGATTATCAGTGGTAAGGACTCCAAACCCCCCAGCATTGGTGATGATTGCAATTCTTCGTCCTTTTGGAAGAACCCCTGCGGCAAGGATTCTGGCCATATCAAACAATTGGAGCGTATCGGTCGCTTGAATAACACCCGTTTGCTTAAAAACAGCCTGTAATATTTCGATTTGCGAAGATATGGCACCTGTATGGCTTGCTGCAGCTTTCTGCCCTTGTTGTGTCAAGCCACCTTTCAATAGAATGATTGGTTTTTTCAAAGCAATCCTTTTAATGATGCTATAAAAATCTTTTCCCTCCTTTTGCTTTATCCCCTCTAAATACATCATAATGGAATTTGTGTCTTTATCGCCTTCTAGGTATTCTAGAACATCAATGGCGTCCACATCGAGGGCATTTCCAATACTGACAAATTTTGAGATGCCCACACCTTGCGATGCCGCATAATCTAAAAGGGCTGATCCAAAGGCACCTGATTGACTGATGAACGCAATTTTTCCTCGCTTTGGTCGAACTAACCTCGAACGTGGTATGAAGAGCGTATCAACTCCGTTATAAGGATCAAAAATGCCGATAACATTAGGCCCTATTATTCTAATATTGCTTTCAAGTGCTATTTTCCGAATCTCCTCCTCTACTTTTCGCCCTTCTTCACCAGTTTCTGCAAAACCACCGGCAATAATAATCACGCCCCGCACCTTCTTCTGTGCGCACTGCTTCATAATCTCCACAGTAACTTGACTGGGAACTACCAAAACCGCAAGATCAATTGATCCAGGGACATCCAGTATCGATTTATAACAACGATAGCCCAGCAGTTTATCAATTTGGGGATTTATCGGATAAACATTCGCTTGCATGTTTGATTCTAAGAAGTTTTTAAAAATGACGTGTCCAAATTTGCGGGTATTTCGCGAAACTCCGACGATTGCGACACTTTTCGGCTTGAAAAACATATCCAAAGTGGTTTTCTGTGGCATTATAACACCCTCAAATTATATGAATTGTAGTACTTGTGAATAAGATTACTTCAAGAATATTGACATTAAATTTACCTATTTTTATAAATAGACCATTTTATAGGAAAGGTCTTATGGTTAAATTGAAGCGATGCCGTGTTTGCGGTTTTATTATTGAAGAAAACAAAATAAGGAAGGTTTGTCCCGCATGTGGGGCACCGATTACTGCATTCGAAGATTATACGCCAGACATATCTGAGGAGCGCAGAAAAAAGTTAAACAGACATATGCATCCAGTTTTAGTCCATTTTCCTGAAGCCTTCGCAATTCTACTTGTTGTATCACTCCTAATTTCAATTTTAACAACTGGGCAAATAGCAAGTAACTTTTTCGCTACTGCCACAGTTTTAGCGATCTTCTTGCCGTTTACAGTGCTCGGAGCGATGCTGGTTGGTATGTACGATGGCAAAGTCCGATTTAAGAGGATAACCACCCCTGCACTAAAAAGGAAAATTATAATATCTATTGTTTACCTTGTTTTATCAATAATACTGCTTATTTTAATCTTAACTTATTCTGGACAAACGAATGAATTAGTAATAATGCTAGTTTTGGCCGTTGGATGCATGGTTTGTGGTGGGCTCTTAGGTCTAATCGGCGGCACTCTCTTGGAAGCAAAACTGCCAAATGGGAAGTGAGGAACTCCCATTCCCTCATCCTCAATGTGCTTAGGAGCTATCAAAGTTAGTCTGGATTTGTTGTAACGGCGTTCAGCATTGCATTTACATCGGTAACCGGCGCTTTACAGAATTTGCCAACGCAGACGTAGGCTGTAGCTTTGCCTTGAATGCTCTGTTGATCTTTCAGGTAAGGGGCAATCGTCCGAATTAAGGGCATAGTTTGATTGGTCGGGTTAACTAGAACGACCAAATTAGGAAGGAAGGAACTTCGGAGTGCCTTAATCATGGTTTTGGTATCTTCTGAAAGGGGATTTCCTGCAATGACAACCTCGAAGGACGGTCCAATCGCAAATTCCAAAGCAACCATTAACTGAGTAAGCGCCGCAGGTCCCTTTGAAACTTCTGCAGAAAATACTTGCACGATCCGCATTGCCTTTTCTGCAAATTCGGTTTTCCCGGTGATTTTTTCAAGGTGTAATAAGTCCCACATTGCAACTGAGTTACCCGAGGGAATCGCTCCATCATAGATATCCTTCTTACGAACAAGAAGCGATTCGCCATCGCGTGGAGTAAAGAAAAAACCTCCATCCTGCTTATCCCAGAATAAATCCAGCATTTCATCGTCCAATTTGAGGGCATCTTGTAAATACTTCACATCGAAGGTTGTTTGATACATTTCCAGCAGCCCCCAAATTAAGAACGCATAGTCTTCAAGGTTGGCTAAGATGGCAGCTTCTCCATTTCGGTAGCGGTGCAGAAGACGACCATCTACTCGACGCATTTTTTTCAGAATAAAATCCACTGCACGCTTACCAGCCGCAGTATATATTGGTTCACTGAAATCTCGAGCAGCTTTGGCGAATGCAGCAACCATGAGACCATTCCAATCAGTCAATACTTTATCATCTTTATTTGGATGTGCTCTTTTTTCCCGAACTTCAAACAATTGTTTCCGGATGGTTTCGATTCTCTCCTTTAATTCTTCGAGGGATACATTCAATTCAGAGGCGATATCCGAGCTGGGCTTAATCAAATGTAAAATGTTTTCTCCCGTTTGCTCTTGAGTCGTCTGTTCCAAGAAATTACCATTTTTCTTAATATTAAACGTTTTAACAGCAAGTTCAAAGGCTTTGTTATTAAGTATCGTTTTCAGCTCGGTCTCCTTCCAGACGTAGAATTTTCCCTCCCCGAGCTGTCCTGCCTCATCCTTGCTATCTGCATCTTCAGCAGAGTAAAACCCCCCTTCAGGCGCGGTCATCTCTCTCAAAATATAGGTGAGGATCTCTCGAGCAGTGGTTGCATACTCCTCTTTTTTTGTAGCTTCGAAAGTTTCGGTATAAGCTATAACTAAAAGCGCCTGATCGTAGAGCATCTTTTCGAAATGCGGAACCAGCCAAAAGAAATCTGTCGAGTAACGATGAAAACCGAACCCGATATGATCGAAAATACCGCCGCGTCTCATGGCTTGGAGCGTTTTTTCAACCATTTGGAGTGCATTAGCATTTCCAGTCCGTTTCCAATAGCGCAATAGAAACAGGATTATATGAGGTGTTGGAAATTTTGGCGCATCACTGAAGCCACCTTCCTCCTTATCAAACCGATTTGATAATTGGGTAAAGGCAAGTTCCAAGATTTCTGGTTCGGAAATTTTCAAATCCTTACTGATCGGAACTTCTTGGATTACATGAGTGACTTCCTCTGCGGAATCTAATACCTCCTGTCTACGATGCGCCCAGTAATCTTTTATCTGTGGTATTAATTCCATAAAGCCTACATGCCCAAACCGTGTTTCCTTTGGGATATAGGTCGTGGCAAAAAAGGGCTTTTTATCAGGAGTCATTATAATCGTTAATGGCCAGCCTCCGCTACCCGTGATTGCTTGGCATACCTCCATATAGATCTGGTCAATATCCGGGCGTTCCTCCCGATCCACTTTAATTGCGATGAACGTTTCATTCAGTAATTTGGCAACCTCGAGATCTTCAAAGGATTCCCGTTCCATGACATGACACCAGTGGCAGGTGCTATAGCCAATTGATAGAAATATCGGTTTATTCTCCGTTCGGGCAGCTTCGAATGCCTCAGACCCCCATGGATACCAGTCGACCGGATTATGAGCATGCTGAAGGAGATACGGACTTTTTTCATTAATTAAGCGATTTGTTTTCGCAGAATTAGGAGTTGTAGAAATTGGCATTTCCTCCAATTGACCTTAATAAAGGACTTAAATTAAAAAAAATTAAAGATTTTTTTTGATGATATCATAAATATCCGTGTAATTTTTCAAGATAATCACATTCTCCATTTGCCGTAGGCGCTCGATATTGTCCAAATCGACTTGTCTGATTTTGAGGACGAACGTTTTCCCGCTGGGGAGAACCGTGGTAGTGTCGGCGCGTTCTTGGTCGGTGGGAAACAGGTAGACTGGCTGTCCACCCTTCAAAGCCTGAGCAACGCAGTTGGTGATGAGAGAATCCGCGATGCCATAGGCTAATTTCGCAACGGTATTTCCAGTTACTGGAGATATAACGATGAAGTTATAGTATCCCGTTTGTATCTTACCTGCAACGAACGGATTGTTTGGACCTTTCTCGGATTTAACATCGCCTATCTGCTCTTTTAGTTTACTGAATAGATTATAAAATTTTAAAACAAATTCCCCGTTTGTCGATAGTATAACAGTTATTTTCAAATCGAAATCTTGTTTGATTTTAATAAGCAAATCGATTATTTCGGTGATGCAGTCGCCGGAGCCGGTTATTCCCCAAATTAACTTCTTAACCATGCATCTACACCCCTTGAACCTCATTCATTCGCTTCAACAATTTTAATAATTTATTGACCACTTTATGGACGGACTTTATGCCTTCGATATCTTCCTGAGCCCCCTCTGCGCCTTTGTCTTGGGACCAGACGGTGCCGCCTAAGTTGGCTCCGAAGAATCCACCTCCAACAGGCAATATACCGTTGATTATGTAAAAATCGAGAATGGTGCGGATCGTGGGTTCCTGGCCGCCGTTCCGGTCGCCCCCAACTGCGATTGCGGCCCCACATTTATATTGAAAGACGTTTGGGTCTGCCGCTACCAGGGCTCGACAGCGATCCAACACAACTTTTAATTGCCCCGAAATATTCCCCTGATAAACCGGACTGCCCAGAATATACGCATCTGCGCGTTGTAATTTCGGATATAGTTCCATCATATCATCTTTATGCACGCAGCCTTTCTTTTCCCGAATGCAGTAATCACAATGAATACAAAAATTCAATTTTTTATTATGCACTGAAAAATAATCAGTTTCGATGGCGGTATTCTTCGATTTCGCATAGCTTAAAGCTTCATTGATAATATAATCAGTAGACCCCAGCCTTGGACTACCAGAAATACCTAAGATAAAGAGCTTTTTCACGCCAGACATCTCATCCACCTGTAATTTGGAGTTTCTTAACTACTTTTCGAGAAAAAATTTCAGATTTGATTATCTTTTTGAGCGTTTTCAATTTAAAATTTATCTGAAAAAATCGCCTCAATTGATTTTACATTTAATGAAATTGAAAAAAATGAATAAATTGCCTATAATATTAAGAGGAATTTGGATTAGACAACAATTATTTAAGAGAACTAAATGAAAATATGGAAAAGCATTCAGAAAAGAATTTGAGGATGTGAAATTAATGAGAGTCGTTGTTCTTGGCGGGAATATAGCAGGGAGCAATGCGGCGGAAATTATAAAAAAAGAAGATCCCAAAGTTGAAGTGGAGATTTTTGGCGAAGAATCCTATTTCAATTATAGCCGTGTCAAGTTGCCTGCATTCCTTTGCGGGCGGGTGCAAGAGGATGAGTTAGTAACCTGTAATGCCCAATGGTACCGGTCGCGCAAAATCAAATTCAATAAGAATTACCGGGCAACACAAATTATCCCCGAAGAGAAACGCGTTCTCTTTGAGAATGGGAAGGAAACAACCTATGATAAATTATTATTATGCATCGGGAGTACAAGTAATGTTCTGCCAATACCTGTGGCTAACAGGAAAGGCGTCTTCACCTTAAAAACATTGGATGACGCCTTAAAGATTCAGGCTTACGCTAAAACTAAAAAAACCGCCATTGTCATCGGTGGCGGTCTCCTTGGGCTGGAGATAGCGAAGGGTCTTACCGATTTAAAGTTAGATGTGACAGTGCTCGAATTCTTCCCCCGATTACTTCCGAGACAGCTGGATGTTGAAGGGGCGGAGATGCTAGAGGCAATTCTGGGTGATTTCGGCATCAAGGTTGGTTTAAAGGCGAGTGCCAAGGAAATCACCGGGGAAGATGAATTGGTCGTGAAATTAGCCGATGGACGTGAATTTAATTCGGGCCTTATAGTGATGGCAGCCGGTGTGAAACCGAATACTGAACTTGCACGCAAATCTGGAATTAATGTGAATAAAGGAATACTCGTTAATAATAAAATGCAGACCAACTTAACAGATATTTATGCGGCGGGAGATTGCGCAGAATACAATGGAATGGTCTGGGGAATCGTTCCCGTGGCGTTTGAGCAATCGAAAATCGCCGCTCTGAATATCATTGGGAAAGATACGGACTATAGCGACGTGGTCCCATCGAATACATTGAAAATAATTGGGGTTGATTTGACCTCTATTGGACGAGTTACGCCTGAAGAGAAATTACCGGAAGAATTAAAATTTGTGGATAAGGAGAAGCGAATTTACAAGAAGATCGTTATCGACGGCAATCATCTTGCCGGAGCAATCCTGCTGGGCGATCGGACTAATCAAACAACCATGATGAAGCTGATTAAGGAAAAAATTGATGTGTCTCCGTTTAAAACGAAAATTCTGGATGCAAAATTTGATTTAAATCAATATTTATGAAATGGAAGTCCTATCAAAAGCCCTTGCACAACGGAATGTGAATCCCACTTGATTAAAATTAATTTAATTATCTTTAAATATCAAGAAATTTAATAAAATAAACAGTGAAGGGATGGATGTGCAAATTTGCGGATTAAGAACAGGAAAATATCTTTTATCGTACTAATAATATGGAGTTTCATTATTATCTCAATTGCGATCACATTTCCTTCGCCTAAATTATCTTCAATGAACAACAATTCGAATATTATATCGACAAATTCAGAATTTCCACAAACGCTGATTCCAGAAACACAAGCAAATTATTGGACAGCAGATTATCAAATGAATCCATCAGTGTGCGCGTTAAACGCTACAACTTTCGCAGTCGCATGGCAGAGTGCCGGTCAAGATGGGGACGGTTGGGGGATATTTGCGGCGGTATTCAGCAACACAGGCACTACATTAACAAGTGAATTTTGTGTGAATACCAATAGGACATGGCATCAAGATACCCCATCAATATGTAGGCTGAGTGCCACAACTTTTGTGGTCGTATGGGAGAGCAGTTGGCAAGATGGCAGTTATGAAGGCGTGTATGCGACGATATTCGATAGTTCAGGCAATAATTTAACGAAGGAATTCCGCGTGAACACCTATACGGAAAGCTATCAATATTCTCCGTGTGTGAGCGCATTGAACACTACAATTTTCGTAGTTGCATGGATAAGCACCGGACAAGATGGTAGCGGTGAAGGTGTGTATGCAAAGGTGTTTAACAGCACAGGTTTCAATTTAACCAACGACTTCCGCGTGAACACCTACACAACAAGCCATCAAAAGAGTCCATCGGTGTGTACGCTAAATGCCACAGCATTCATAGTTGCATGGGACAGTAACGGACAAGATGGCAGTAGTGAAGGTGTGTATGCAACGGTATTTGATAGTACAGGCAGTAATTTAACGCAAGAATTCCGCGTAAACACATATACGGCAAACCGTCAGGTAACTCCATCTGTGTCTGCATTAAGTAACAAGACTTTTGTAATCGCATGGGACAGTTACGACCAAGGGGGCAGTGGTTGGGGCATCTATGCTACGGTATTCGACAGCAAGGGCGCTCGTTTGACGAACGAGATCCGCGTGAATAGCAAAAAGTCAACCATTCAAGAATCTTTGTCTGTGTGTGCGTTGAGTGCCACGACTTTTGTAGTCACGTGGATAGGGCTTGGTCAAGGAGGCGGCGATGTAGACGTGTATACGACGGTATTCAGCCGTAAGGGCACTAGACTGATGAGCGAATTCTGCGTGAACACCTATAGAACCCAGGATCAATCGTCACCATCCATTTGTGCTCTGAATGCCACGATTATTTTGGTCGCATGGGAAAGTTGGGAACAAGATGGCGATTGTGAAGGCGTCTTTTTCAAGGGGTTTAGGATGCCTGCTTATGGGGAGATAATCTCAATAGATATAGGCCTCATCGTTTTATTGGTTATAATAGTCGTAGGGGTCAGCTTATTAGCGGTTATAATCTTTAGAAGGAAGCCAAAAAAGGATTTTTCGATTTAACCAAATATTTCATACACAAGAAATGGAAACCATACGATAAAGGCTACTCAGAAATCGTATTATTACTACTTTAACGGTTTTTTTTTCCTTGTGCTCATTTAATTTTGTTGTAATGAAATTAACGATGTTTAATAAAAAAAGAATTTAGAAAATGAGCAAAATTTACAGTAAGTTAAATCATTTAAGTTGGGTAGAATGAAATTATAGATTCAACTAAATTACTTTTAGGAGAAAAGCAGATGACAGTTAAAACAGTCTCCGGAAAAGTTAAGAAGCATAATGTTAATCTAGTTACAATTTCAACATGTATTTGGTGTATTCGACTAAAAGCGAAACTGAATAACAAGAGTATTCAATATAGTTATACGGATATAGATGTATTACCCTCTGATGAAAAGGAGGAATTAAAAAATAAATTGCGGAATACGCTCCCACAGTTAGCCTTCCCAATGATGTTTGTCGATGGAACTTACATTCCAAATGATGATATCGATGATAAAATTCAGGACTTGGTCCAGGATGGATAAATCACAAAGGAGGAGTTAAATGATGCCAGATATTGAAAAGACACGGAAATATGTTAAAATGGTGGCTGACCATCGAGGATGGGTTTTGACCCCTGAGAAAGAAATGTTAGCAGGGTTAATTGAAGGTTTAGCCGTAAATTTAGAGCGCTATGGTATGAGATACTGCCCATGTCGGTTATTTGAAGACCCCAAAAAGGATAAAGACATAATCTGCCCATGCGCTTACGCCGAACCCGATATTAAGGAATACGGACATTGCTATTGTTCGCTGTATTGCTCGAAAGACTATCTGAAAAAGGGCGGGAAGATTCGGAAAATCCCTGAAAGGCGCTCCGCTGATAAAATGGCCTAATCATGTCGAAAATCTTTCGCTCTTTTATTTGATGAGAGCAAAAAGGAAAGAACAAAAAAAGAAAAAAAGGAAAGAAATCTTTACAATTCAGCCCGTCTTTTCCAGATAAAGAATCCAACTAGAATAAGAGGTGCTATTATTATGAGAGGCACCGTGAACGCGGGAACGGAGCTAGTTGAGACAACTTGGATTGAGCCAATAACCATATTCCAATTTCCCATATTATCTTGGATGTAAATCGTATAGGGAAAATTGCCTGTGCTGTTAGGAGTCCATGTGCTATAGCTCCAAATGCCGCCGCCCAAGTTGGTCATGGTATGGTTGCTCCCTGCGAATGCGATTAGTACTGTCTGAATTCCGTAGAAGTCCGCAACGCCGGTAATATTGATCGTCTCTGTACCGCCGAGGTCTAGCGGGTCAGCACTTTCCGTTAGGGAGATATAAGTAGGCGGCGTGTTATCGAGAATAGTTGGCAGGCAATAGATAGTATTATCATCGCTGCCCACATAAACGCACCCACCCACCACTGCTGGGGAAGAGTACACGCCGTTTCCCGTGGTGTAGCTCCAGAGAGCCCCGCCCGTGGTAGCATTTAGGCAATAGATTTTGGTGTAGGTATCGCCCACGTACACACGCCCGCCTGCTACAGCTGGGCAAGATTCGACGGCATGTCCCGTTAGGTGGCTCCAGAGGGACACACCCGTGGTGGCGTTCAGGCAATAGACCATGCAATCCCAGCTACCCACGTACACGCGCCCGCCCACTACAGCCGGCGAAGATATCACGGAATTTCCCGTGCTGTGGCTCCAGAGGAGCCCGCCCGTGGTAGCGTTCAAGCAATAGACCTTCCTGTCATAGCTGCCCACGTACACCCACCCGTCCGCCACGGCTGGCGAAGCTACCACCCTATTTCCTGTAGTATAGTTCCAGATGCATATGCCCGTGGAGGCGTTCAGGCAGTAAATATTCTTATCCCAGCTACCTATGTAGACGCACCCGTCTGCCACCGCCGGCGATGACCCGACGAAATCGCCCGTAGTATAGTTCCAGATGTGTGTGCCCGTGGTGGCGTTCAGGCAATAGACCTTCTTGTCCCAGCTGCCCACGTACACGCGTCCACTCGTCACGGCCGGGGAAGAACGGACGGCAGTCCCTGTGGTGTAATTCCAAAGGAGCAGACCTGTAGTGGTGTTCAGGCAATAGACCTTGCCGTCATTGCTACCCACGTACACGCAATCGTCCGCCACGGCAGGGGAAGAATACACGAAACTTCCCGTGGTGTAGTTCCAGAGGAGTCCGCCCGTGGTGGCATTCAAACAGTAAATGTTGCGGTCAATGCTGCCTACGTACAGGCGCCCATTCGCTACGGCTGGGGAAGAATCCACAAAAGCGCCCGTGGTGTAGGTCCAAATGGGACTTGCGCCTGTTATCGTCGTAGTATGCGCCTCGCCCGTGTGATTGAGCTGCCCGCGGAACATGGGCCACTCGTCTTGGGTGGGGTCGCTATTTCCTGGAACGGTGGTTGGGCGGAAAGTGCCCAGAGGAATGAGAGTGGAATGAGGAGCAGAGAAATTTATGCAAGTTCCTATATAGGAAAGCAATATGAAAGTGAAGATAAGAAAGCATGTGCTTTTAACAAAAGCTCGACGGATCACAGCGTTGACCTCCAATCGCGGCTCTTTAGTGCTTGAAGAGAAATGTGTTTCAAGAAGAGAAGAAATATCTTAGAGACTACAATTCGATTCATTTCAATTCACTTATTTAGATTGAATTAGAATTTGTTAAATAAAAAACGAGTTTGAGTTTATAAAGTTAATTAAGCTAAAAATGAAGTAAAGTATTATGATTTAAAGTGGAAGAAGAAGAAGGGCAGCTCAATCACGCTAGATGCAAACGAGGATCTCTACACGCTGATCCTCACTCGGAGGACTATCTGAAAAAAACGTAGGAAAATTCGGAACATCTCTGAAAGGCGCCCCGCGAAAAAATGGCCTAAATTTTTCTATTTTTTTTTTTTGGGGGGGGTCGATTGTTTGATATTAAACGTTAAAACCTAAAACCAATATCAACATCAAGATAAATCCTAGTAACAAGCCAATCGTCGCCTCATGCTCGTAGCCGTGTTTATGCGATTCTGGGATTAACTCATCACCTGTTATGTAAATCATCGCGCCGCCAGCGAAGGCCAGAAAGAAAGCAAGAATCAAAGGCGAAACACCTTGTAATAGGAACAAGGCAATGAGACAGGCGATGGGTTCAGTCATTCCGGAAAAAAAAGAAATAATAAGGATGCGTCTTCGCCGGTAATTCGCTTGCATTAAAGGCACCGCAATTGCTAACCCTTCAGGAATATTGTGGAGCGCTATTGCAAAAGCCAAGCTAAAGCCTAAAGAGGTTATGGCTAAGAAACCAACGCCTACCGCAATCCCTTCTGGTGCATTATGAATAGTTAAGCCGATAAGTAATAATAATCCAGAATATTTCATGCGTTTTTGGAATTCAAGTTTTTTGGGGCAGAAACACCCTCCTTGTGCTTTGCATTGTCCATCCTCTAAATAAGGACATTCCATCCATTTCTCTTTTATGGGGCAGGGACATTCCCGGGTACATACTTGTTTTTCACATTCGACCCCTCTTTTTTCGCTAGAAACTAAAGTGTGGAGATGTGGAAGGACTTTATCCATTATTAGGAGCACGATCATTCCTAGAGTTATCCCGGAAATAATAATAAGGGCAATGAGGTATTTCGGATTCCCTACCTTTATGAGAGCGATGCCCTGATCGATTAATCCGAAGGTGGCAACGGATAGCATTACTCCGGCGGCAAATCCGATTAATAAATCGAAATATTTCATTGATAATCGTTTTATAACCCCGAATCCCGCACCAAGCAGTGTCGCAGCGCCTGCAATGAGGCTCATCAGAAGGGGCGTAAGAAAATCGGTCATTTATCATTATCCTCCTTGGAATAGAATATAATATAACAACTATTACAGATATTTATTTTAAAAAATTCTTGTCTAAATCTTTTATATAGAGTAGGCTACAGTAAAAATGGTAGTCGAAAGCGAATGAATGGAGCCAATTATAAACGATTTCGTGAGCAGAAATGACAGAAAACGAATCGATGAAGGTAAAAGTTGAGATTTACACCTCCCCCACTTGCCCTTACTGCCCAGCAGCTCTCCAAATGCTTAAGAAAGCAATAGACATTTACGGCGATGCCATCGAAGTCACGAAAATCGATATATCGACCCCTGACGGGCAAGAATTAGCCGCATTTTATGATGTCCAAGCGACGCCCACGATCGTTATGAACGGCGATGTAAAATTCAGGGGGCCGCCTCCAAGCGAAACGGACCTCTATGATGACATTGAGACCTATTTAGAACCAGACCAAATCAAAACAGCCGCGAAACGACGGAAAACCCAAAATCGTGAGATAGATTTGATGTATGGTTAAAATTTGTTCAAATTACTGTCTTCGCCCATTCTAAATTAAATTTATATCTCTTTTAATTGTCATCTTAGCTATGGGAAAAATAATGACAAAACGATCTAAATATCTTATTTTATTGGTGTTCCTATTAAATCTATTAACGCTTCAATTACTAATACAGCCTGTTTCAGCAGCTTCAACTTATCGCTTGAATTGGTCGTATTTGACGGGCGATGGTATCTATAGCGTTGCTATTTCGGCGGATGGACAATACGTTGTCACAGGAAGTTACGATCATAAAATATACTTATTCCAGAAATCTAGCAATACCACGCTGTGGACGTATTCGACGGGTTCTGATGTTGAGAGTGTCGCTATTTCAGCGGATGGCCAATACATCGTTGCAGGAACTGATGGTTATTACATATACTTCTTCCAGAGAACTAGTAATACCACGCTGTGGACGTGTTTGACGGATGGGACTGTTAATCGCCTGGCTATTTCAGCGAATGGACAATATATCGCCGCAGGAAGCTGGGGTCATACAGTATATTTGTTCCAGAAAACTAGTAATGCCACGCTGTGGACGTATCACAGTTCGACGGATGATGACTTTAAAAGCGTCGCTATTTCGGCGGATGGAAAATATATCGCTGCAGGAAGTAATGATTATGGGGTATACCTATTCGATAACACGAGTTCTACACCGCTATGGTCGTATTTAACGGGTGATGAAGTTATGAGCGTAGCAATTTCGGCGAATGGACGTTATATTGCCGCAGGAAGCTGGGATTCGAAAATATATTTCTTCCAGAACACGAGTAATTCACCGCTTTGGACGTATTCAGCCGACTTTCCCGTCGTTACCGTTGCTATTTCGGCGGATGGACAATATATCGCGGCAGGAAGTGATGATTATAGGGTATACTTATTCCAAAAAACTAGTAATACAACGCTGTGGTCGCAATCAATATCCGGTAATGTTCAAAGTCTCGCTATTTCGGCGGATGGGCAATATATCGCCGCAACAGGTGATGATAATTACGTATACTTCTTCCAGAGAACTAGTTCTACCCTGTTGACGTCCTATTTGATACACGGCATTGGCTCTATCGTTGCTATTTCGGCAAACGGACAATATGTCGCTGTAGGATGCTTGGATAATCAAGTATATTTTTTCAGTCGTAATACCGGCGGAACAGGCGTACCCTTTGTAAATCCGGGTCTTCTCGTAATAGCTTTGATAGCGATTTTAGTACTCTTTTATCGGACTAAGAGCCAAAAATTGAATTTTGAATATCAATAAACTCAAAAGGCTAATAAACCTTTTAACTCCCTTTTTTTCTATGAACCTATTTTTTACCTCACTCGGTAAGGAGAGTAAAGATATCCACCAATTTCGGGCTGATTTTCTCCTTCTGGGTGAAGAGTTTTAGCACATGGAAGCAGCTCGAGCAATAGGTCGTGAGCAGTTCACCATGAAAATCATTGACCCGGATTCTGGCAATCTTTTCGATGGTTTTTTCGATATGCATGATGCCCATGCCCCCGCCACAGCACCAGTGCTTCTCACTGTCCATAATCTTGTAGCCGCTGTCCCGTAACACCTGCTCCACTTGGGGAATAACGTGCTGGAATCCCCGATACTTCAGTTGGCATAGGTGTTGAATACTGAGGGTTTCCGTCCGTTTTTTACTTAAGGGTTGCAAGTAATCGGTGATATAGACGACAGGTGGCTTGATCCCGGTATAGAAGTGGTTGAAGAGCTCGAAACAAGCTGGACAGAGGCAAATAATCTTCTTGTAGTTGTTAAAGAGCGTCCGATTCTTCTCCATCAAGCTTTCCAGCATTTCTGTTTCGCCCGAATCGACGAGCGGAATGCCGCAACAGATCTCTTGGTTTAACACGGTGAAGTCCATTCCTTTGGACAGAAGATATTTAATAGCATTGAGCGTGTAGGCAGGAATTTTAATGGTGCTCAAACATCCCATAAAGAAGAGGGTGTCGCTGTCTTTCGGGACTTCCTCTGGAACCTTGAATCGGTATTTAGCCTGATTGAAAGGCGTATCGTATTTTCTGTAGGATTCAAGCATGACTTCGGTGGCGCGCGATTTAAAGCCAGAATTATGCAGAGTCCGCTTTAAATAATAGCGGCAATTCGAAGTTTTGCAGGCATTGCAATGGACGCAATTAAATATCTCTAGAAAGTTTTGAGGGGATGGCTTGAATAACCGCTGGAATAAATAGAGGAAGCAAGCGATGTCCGGCTCTATAAAATGCTCTTTATCCACTTCCTTTGTGGGGCATAGATTCCGGTTTTCAATAGATTTATAATTCTTATAATCAATATCCATTTTGATTTCAGGCTGTGGATCCATTTACTTTTCCTCGTATGCGGTTTGAGTTTTATTACCCCTCAATGATTAAAAAAATATAGGCAAAAATTTTAATGAGTTATTTGTCTTGGGCGTCTTCAGAAAGACCGGATAGGATATCTTCTAAGACTTGCTCATCCAATTCATCGATGCGGCGATTTGTCAAATCAATAACGGCGCGTCCCACCCACCCGCACTTCTTACAGACCACTCGCACGGGACTTAAGGGCGAATAGAGCCCAACCACATCCATTGTGCGGAGCCCGGTCGCCTTACATTGGGGGCAGATTTTGATATCGAGCGTGATGCCATCCCGGGCTAACTCTTCTAAGAGCTTAATTTTCGATTCAAGGTTTTCATCGTCGCCCATAGGTAAAGATTAGGCGAAATTCAATTATAAATTTTAGTTTTTTTAAGGAATTAACTGAAATCCTAAATAGGTGATATAGCCAATCGTTTTTAGATTATCTTTTTTGATGGAGCAGCGAATTGTGTGAATATTTTGCTCTTTCAGATAGGACGCAAAGCGGCGCAATAAGGCAGTGGCAACAGCTTTGTGCTGATATTGTTGAATTATTCCTAAATACGAAATATAGGCGATTTGATTACTCAAAGCGGTAATCAGAAATCCGATAATCTGCCGTTGTATCTTAGCAAGGAACATGCCTTCAAAATGCGGCTGAGGAAGCTCATGAAGTTGCATGGCTTTGTCCGAATCAACCTCATCCGGGAAAATCTGTAAGAAGAGCGAAAGGACCCTCTGGTAATCTTTCGGGTCTTTTAAAGTAGAGATCGTGACTTCCGCTGGAGGATGCCGATCCGGCAGTTTTAACGCCGCTGCCGAGATTTGGTATCGACTATATTTGTCCGACATTGCAATTCCAATTGAATCTTTTACTAAAAAAATAGTAAACCCTTAATTGAGATATATTTATTTGTCTGAACCCTTTAACCATTAATTAAGTATTAAGTAAAGGTAGATGGTCAAAATGAGTATGGATTGTGAATTCTATACTGAAGAAGAGAAGAAATTCAAAGAAGAACTACGACCGTGGCTTGAAAAGAACATTACACCCTTAGTTTTACCAGCGGTGAAAGGCGACTACAATAAAGTGCGAGAAGCCCTAAAGATCCTCGCGAAAAAGGGTCTGTTAGGCTCCATCCATAAGAAGGAATTTGGGGGCACTGAGAAAGGCGTTGCTTGGGAATCCATCATAGCGGAGGAAATCGCTCGGATTAATGGTGCTATTGAAATGACCCGGCTTGTTTCTGCCACTTTGTTCGGGACGCCCATTGCGAAACATGCGAAACCAGAAATACAGAAGAAATACCTTCCGAAGCTTATCGCGGGTGAATTGATCGGTGCCATTGCGATGACAGAGGATACAGCAGGGTCCGATCTCACCATGATGCAAAACCGTATTGATATAGACAAGAGTAGCGGCGACTATGTTGTCAATGGTCATAAACGCTATATTACCAATGGAGGCAAAGCGGACATTTTATCGGTTTACGGCGTCTTATCGAGCATTGAGGATAAAAATCCTCGCAAGCGAATCACTGGGCTTTTTGTGGAATCGAAGACTCCTGGCTTCAAAGTGGTTGAAGAATATGACTTGGCAGGAATGGAAGGCGCGAGCGTAGCTCGGATCGAGTTTAAGGATATGCACATCCCACCTCAGAACTTGCTCGGGAAAGAAGGGCAAGGATTCTCTATTCTAATGGAGGAGCTGAACGTAGAACGCGTGGGAATGGCGGCGGCCTGTGTCGGTCATGCTGAAGCAGCTTTCGATACGGCACTTAAATATGCTCAAGAACGTCAGCAATTCAAACAGGCAATTTACAATTTTGAGCGGGTCGGTTTCCGACTGGCGGAAGATGCGACGCACATTAGAGCGGGACGGTTGTTAACGCTAGAAGCCGCACGTCTGATTGATGCTGGTAAGGATGATCCCGCAACAATAGCAGCCTCGATGGCATTTGCCAACGGATCGACGATGGAGATTAACGTCACAAATCATGCCGTACATACCTTATCCGGCAAGGCAATAACGGAACGGACGGGACTGGTTGAATGCGCAAATCGAATGGCCAATGTAATGTGGGTGGTCGGCGGCACGGAAGATATTCAATACTTCATCATCCAGCGAGAACTCTTGAAGCGATTAGGCGAGAAAAAGCCAGCTCCTGAGAAAGCCACAGAAAAGAAACCAGAAAAGAAACCAGAGAAGAAAGTAGCTCCAACGCCTAAGGCAGGATAATTCTTTCAAAAAATAAAAAAATTTTTTAATTATTCATCTTTTTTTCTCAAAAACACCGAATAAAAAGTTGAATTTTATTTTGGGATGTATAAAAAATAGTTAGATTAGATCCCTTCGAGATCAGATTCGTTGCCTTTGCTCCCATACCGCATGACGGTGTAGACTTCCCTGAAGCCCATTTTTTCATATAATTGTTTGGCGCGATCAGTTTTGCTTCGTACGTTTATCAAAATCTCGTCTACGTTCATTTCGTTGAGGTATTTGATCGCCTCAGTAATTAACAGTTTACCGACGCCCTGACCCCTATAGGTTTCGTCTACAATTACAGATCGGATATAGCCGGTAGAACTTCCAACTGGATCTATAGATATGTCTGCAAATACCATCCCTGCGAGCTGTTTTTCGTCGACCGTTTCAGCAATCAGCATCCCATTTTTTCGTAAGGCATCATAGAGTCGCATTCTCACGCCCCATTGCCAGCGTTTTTCATTAAACGGGACTCCCGTGACTTTACATAATTGGGCCATCAAGTTTTTCGCGCTCTCTTGATCTTCTTTCGCAAATCTTCGTACTTGGAACATCTCTTTTTCGCTCCTTCTTACTAATTTTTCATATTTTCTTAATATTTGCCTAAATTAATTCATTCTCATATTTTTAAATTTTATCAAATTTAAAGGGTACTTGATATTTAAAATTCCTTAAATTTTATTAAGGAATGGATGAATTGGTATTCTATTCAACAAAGAGAGAGAAAACCATCAAAATTAAGAAAATTGGTATTCTAACTAACGATGAGAGAGAAAACCATTAAAATTAACAAAAGTGAGTAGTGATGACAGAAATTTATAAAATCGTGTTTTGTGGGCTTGATTTCGCTGGGAAGACGAGCATTCTTAAAGTTCTAGAGGGATCTTACAGTGGGTTGGACCGAATCAAGCCAACTCTAGGCAGGAAACGTACAGAATGGGACATTCTAGGAGGGTTTAAGGTTATTAATTGGGATTTAGGCGGGCAGGAGCAGTATCGAAAAGAGTATCTTGCTAATGTAGATCAGGTTCTCCGAGACACGAATCTGCTCATTTTTGTGGTTGATGTGCAAGATGCGGAACGATTTAAAGATGCGAGCGTTTATTTTAATGATATTCTCACTGCGTTCGATAGCCTCGAAATAAAGGCGCCGGTGCTTCTTTGCCTGCATAAAATTGACCCGGATGTTATCGAACATCCGCACATCATTAAAAATCTCAAGAAATTAACAGAGATGTTTTCAGCCTATTCCCAGGAGCATGGCGTTGAGATTCAGGTCTATAAAACCTCGATTTTCGATCGGAAATCGTTAGTGGAGATGTTTTCCTATGGCATTAGACAGCTAATCCCGGTCGGAATCCTAAGTAAGATTTTAGAAGAATTCCGCCATGAAACCAATAAATTAGGATTAATTGGGGCGATTTTATTCGATCAGAACTTTTTTATTGTGGGGAACTCCTTTGAAAATACCGCCACGCAAAATATGACCTATAAATCAATCAATTCATTCATTACCATGATGCGGGACTTCAAAGGTGTATATAACGAAGATCGCCAAATCAATTTTAATCTTTCAATTACAAATGGAACCACTTACCGATTTATGGTTCAGAAATTTTCAAGCGCCTTGAATCCCTATTATCTTCTAATTATGGGCGCAACCGACCTTAAGGCTAATGAGATCTTTCCACTGTTTCAGAACAAATTCTTAGCCAAAATAGATCAGAGCCTAAAAGATATTATGAAATCATTAGAATAAGTTTTAAGCAAGGAAAGTCGCATCTATGTGAGATAGGATGGGCAAGAAATTATCGCTCACGGGTCTACTTATAGCAGTGGTGGACGAGCAAGGACCACGTCCGAAAAGCTGGTACCCTAATTTTGCTAGTCTAACTCATATTCATAATTCCGCGGTGAAATCCTTCTCCATTATGATTGGAGACCGGAGTTATCGGGAGAGACCGCTCTGCGAACTTACTTGCTTCGGAATTTTACCTTTTAAAGACATGAATGCGGTAGGACTCATTCATTTCTTTGGGGTTCCAGATAAAAAACGGAAGGAAGGGACAAGATCTGAAATGCCCACTACAATTACTTTATTATTTCCCGAGGGGCAATATACCGAAATTTGTCAAAATAGTCCTCAAATCCATCGTTTTCTTGAGCGAGAAAATAAAATGTTTTTACCCTTTATTCAAGACGAAAACCCAGATTCTCAAAACTTAGCAAATATCTATAATGCAATTAAGAAATATCTGGAAACCCTGTAAAAACCCAGCAAAACGCCTTCTTCTTGATTATTACCGTACCTTTTGAAAGATATTTAAAGGGAATTTTAATACTGTTAGAGATAATAAAAAAACTCTGTTGAGGAATAAAAAGAAGAAGAGATGGATAATTTTTTGGTGAGAGTATGGTCTATGATGTAATAATAGTCGGTGGTGGACCCGGAGGTTCCCTTGCAGGGAAGACTGCCGCTGAACTAGGATTGAGTGCGCTCATACTAGAAAGAGGCAGTTATCCGGGGGCAAAAAATGCAAGTGGCTGTGCGTTGTCCCCCAAACTTTGGCGCGACTTCGATTTCATGAAAAATTTATCGCCAGAAATTTGCCCTTCCATGAGAAAAGTACGAATGCACACTTCACATTTCCTAAACAAAGACATGCACGAGGAGTTTGCCTTTTCACAAACGCCCAGTTTAAGTTTAAATACGTATAAAGAGGCAAAAGAATTTTTTACGATTAATCTGTATCGAAGCGAATTTGATCCCTGGTTGGCCAAACTAGCAGAGAATGCCGGTGCCGAATTAAAAACGGCGACTACTGTGATGGATTTGACGCGGACTGAAGACGGAAAAGTGAATGGTGTCGTGACTGATGCCGGCGAAAAGTTCGAAGGTAAAGTAATCATCGGGGCAGATGGAGCTTGGAGTACAGTCGCACGGAAAGCTGGTATTCGGGCGAAGTGGCAGAAAGATGAGGTCACTATGGTCGTGAGTTACGATTTTCAATGCGAATCAAAAGCGCTAGTCGATGAGGTCATAGGTGATAATGGCGTTCATACGTGGTTAGGCGGTGGCTTTCCAGGAGCGTATCAATTTTTCAAAGCAGAAGGGTTTCATTTAGGATTAGGGAATTGGCTTAATGTTTTCGATGCAAATCCTCGCGCGCATCTAAATACAGCCTTAAAGGTTGAGGGCATACGAAAATTGATAAAATTAACAAAGGCGAAACCGCGGGAATTCCACGCGCATCTATTGCCGTGGCTCAAATATCCCGGTAAAACATATACACATAATGTGATGTTGATTGGAGATGCTGCAGGCTTCCCCTGCCCACTTGAGGCAGAGGGGATCTGGTATGCTATGCTATCGGGTAGAATTGCGGCACAAATTGCTAAAAAAGCGATTGATGCGGGCGATACTTCCAAGTCGTTCCTGAAAAAGTATGAAGATGCGTGGAAAGACTCCGAAATCGGAACAGAATTCGAAGCTGGACCCGAACTCCAAGAATTCTGGGCAAATTTACCTTTCACCCCTAAAAATATGGAATGGTTCGCACCCCTGCTGAACGATTTCTTTGGGGTCTTCGAAACGGGAGAAGCCCATATCACCTATGCCAGACGAATGAACGAGATGTTTGTTGAAAAAGCGGACGTTATTATACCCTTCTTCAACCGCTACTTCGTACCGCTTCTCAGCAAAATGTACCAACAACAACTCAGCGGCTTAAAGGATGTCCAAGCTATGATGAAGCAATTGACTAAACCAAAGAAGCGAGGTAAGTAAAATGGATGAGAAAATCAATATCAAGGATTTAAATAAGCGAGACAGCGACACCGGCGATTTCATTTTTCATAATGAGGAAAATTGCACGGGTTGCGGTAATTGCGTGCTTATATGCCCTGCGAATCTTTGGAAGCTAGAGAAAGGCAAGTCGAAACTGGTCGATGACTATAAAGAGCGCTGCATGGAGTGCGTTGCCTGTGAAACTATCTGCGACTACAATGCCATAACCTTCCATTACCCCAAGGGTGGCACGGGCATAAAATATTTACATGGATAATCTAGATTAGTTTTAGATTCCCCTTCTCTTATTTTTTCTTATTTTTTAACTGCATGCTCTATAGGTTTATTAACAAGCAATTCAATTTCTATTGTAGATTTAGTTAGATGAGATTATACAAGGGGGTACTTAGAAATATGAACAGATTTCTCAAGTTAAAAAAAAGACCTAATGGGGCACTAGTATTTATAGGATTAATTTTATTCTGCACTTTATTAGGCATAACTTGTGTGTCTATTAATTCGGATCAACGACAAAACATAATAACTAACTCAAATTACATAATTATCAGCAAAACCGAAGACATTTGGAATGCTACGTGGGGCGGAGATAGTAGTGATCATGGAGCAGGAGTTGCGCTCGATTCAAATAAATCAATCTACTGCATAGGAACAGATTATAGTCATGGTGCATACGGAGAGTATGAATTAATTAAATACTTTCCGAATGGGACTATGACATGGAATATTTCTTGGGGAGACGAGTATCAGCAAGAAGGGAAGGGTATCGTAATATCAAATGACTTTATTTACTGTGTAGGAATATCAGGTTCAAATTATCCCCCGCAATACGGATGAGATGAGATAGGTTTAATCAAAGTTTCTCAGAATGGTAGCGTAATCTGGAACACCTCTTATGGTAAATTAGATTGGATCTGTTATGGCTGGGGCGTCGCAGCCGATGCCAATGGATCCCTGTATTGTACAGGATATGGGTTTCTGGGTCTTGGCGATTGGAATTTCTTTTTAGTTAAATTTCATCCTAATGGTACTCTATTATGGGAGGCAACCATACCTGATGCGGTAGGGTATAAGGTCGCTGTGGATTCTTACGGATTTGTCTATTGTGTGGGTACGAATTTGGCGACGGGCTCTACTAGCCTGCTATTGACGAAATTCTCGCCTGAAGGGAGTTTGATTTATAATGTTTCCCAAGGAAATTCATGTTCTGGAAGTGATATTGTCATAGACTCCAATGATAGTATTTACTGCGTGGGATCTTCAAGTGATTTTGGTACCAAAGGAGATGTGATATTACTCAAATTTTCCTCAAATGGCACACTAATATGGAGGCAGACATGGGGAGGATTACAATCAGATATCGGAACTGGAATTGCATTAGATAACGGAAGTGCAATTTATTGTGTGGGTTATACTTCCAGTTATGGACTTAGAGGCAATGATTTTTTTATACTTAAGTATTTGCCAACTGGAATCCTTATAGGTTATACAATCTGGGATTCGGGCAAAGATGAATTCTGTGAAGATATCGCAATTGATAACATCGATGGAAGCATTTACTGTGGGGGTTACATAGTAACTAATACCAATCCATGGAATGAAGATTTTTTGTTAGTAAAATTTTCTTTATCGATCGAATTCAAGGGTCAATCCTCAGGATTTTTTCTATTTTGTGTGATTTGTGTCTTAATTGCGATTGTAGCCGTAATTTTTAGATTACAAAGAAGAAATTGAATCTATAAATGCCCTTTTTTAATCGCCACGCTGCAGTTGATAACTGGCTTTGTAGTATAAGTGGTAGATATTTTACAAAGATTTATAAGTCGGATAAAGTAAAAGTCGAAAGTTGAATTTTTTTCAACCATAACTAAGTAAATAAAAGGAGGAATAGCACTTTGCCAATGACAATAATGGTGATTTCGACGTATCCGCCGAAAAAAGGACCGGAAGTTGGAAAAATTTTTGTCCAAAATCTCGGGAAAAAGTTACCCCCGTTTTTAAAACGAATTGAAGTATATAATACTGGCTGTGACGAGGGCATAAGAGTATATGCAATCTACGAGATTCAAGACGACAAAGTAGCAGACGGAATTAGAGAAATAACAGCTCGGATGGTTCCCTTCCATGAAGTTGAGGGATATCGGTGGCGGAGTGAAATTCTGTTGAAGGCCACAGAATCGCTCGCCATGATAGGATTAGCGCCCCCCAAGTAAACAATTTTTTAAGATAAAAAATTAATTTCTTATTCTTTTTTTTATTTAATACTAGTACGAAGCTTCCTTCTTTTAATTTAATTACTGGGATCATCCAATAAAAGGGAAAATAGTAATTAATCGTTCGGAAGGTAGACTTTTAAACTCCAAATCGCTATTTTACAGAATATGGCACAGCAGTATCACTTCAAGATCGTAATGTGCGGCGACGAAGCATGCGGCAAAACAAGTTTGATACTGCGCTATATTGATAACGTGTTTCGAGATAATTATATTCCAACGCTCGGGGTCAATTTTATGA
>Ga0315277_10001857_pt1 | contig 29883 bp, 21 predicted proteins | sample YL17G05_15_MG_FD_203695 | JGI IMG/M metagenome (GOLD analysis project Ga0315277, IMG submission 203695) | Sediment microbial communities from Yellowstone Lake, YNP, Wyoming, USA - YL17G05_15 | ecosystem: Environmental > Aquatic > Freshwater > Lake > Sediment | place: USA: Wyoming | collected... | reverse complement strand
TGCCCAATAGGCGAGAGGCCCCGTCTTTATTCAAGGAATCACACGCGATTTGATGAGCCACTTCCGGCCATTATTATTCTCCCACACTTACCGTCCTATCCTCGTGACGATAATCCCGCTAGGTCCACCCGCTTCTTCCGGATGTCTCAGCTACAGTCTCCAAGCCTGCCATCCAGCCCCATCAGAATAGGCGGGTACAGTCGTGTCAACAAAAAAAACGGCGCCTGCAAAAGATTTTTTTCGCGTCCCCCCGTTCGATGGCGTTCAAGACGCGTGTCACATCGTTCACCCTCGCTCCGCTCCAGCTATGATTTACGATTTACGAATTACGATTTGCAGGTCGCAGCCGGCACTTCATGACCGGGCGACAGCCTGAATTGTAAATCATAAATCGTAAATCGTAAATCGCAATTCCAATCAGACCTGGTCGGCGGCGGCGTCGGGGATCCAGGCCTCGGCGCGGTTGGACAGGATGATGTGCATCCAGCCGGGACGCTGCTCGATCAGCTTGAATTCGGTGCCCGCGTGGAGTGGGTCCTTGAAGCTGGGCGGGTAGTTGGGGCCGTCGCCCTGGCGAGCGACGACTTCCTGGGCGGTGATCACGCCGTAACGGGTATTCGCCCGGTGGTTCGTCTCGACGATCACCGATGTGAGGAAACAGACCAGCAGCACGCCGGCAAGCACCGTGACCGTGGAGACAAGAGGCCCGCGGCCCAGCCAGATCATGGCGATGAGCCCCATGCACGTCGCGGCGAAGAACAGACATGCCACAAGGAACTTCGTCCGCAGCGCGAAATCATAATGCCAGAAGAAGAGGGTCTCCAGCACGCGCCGCTCGGCGCCGACCTCCACCGTGTCCACTCTGCGGCTGCGAGCGAACGTGAGGTTCTTCTGGATGTTGATGTCGGAGCTGTCGAGCGTCGCGGCGCGGCGATAGTTCAGAATGGCCCGCCCGATGTCGCCTTTGAGCAGATACGCGTTGGCGAGGTTGTAGTAGAGTCCGCCGTTGCGGACCTCACCCTCATCGACGATTTTCTGGTACGCGAGGATCGCCTTTTCATAGAGCTGCCTGGCACGGTCGGGACTATCGACGGCGGTGTTGGCCTGCTGAAAGGCGGTGTTGGCCTCCTGGAGCAGGGTGTAGAGCTGATCCCGGGGCAGTCGAGCCGTCGCCGGGGTCGCCAGAGCGAACGGGAGGATACCGAACACGATGAGAATAGATTTGCGGGCGATCATTTCCCTGCCTGCTTTTCAATCAGACGAATCATTTCCATGGCCTTGGCGACCTGGTCAGGCCCGATCTGGGCATTGGGCGGCGCGGAGCGGGTCGGCTTGCTGCCCGTGACCAAGTCAATCATATGATGAATCATCTCCATCGGTTTGGCGTCCTGGTCGGCCCCGATATGGGCATCGAGCGGAGCGTAGCGAGCCTGCTCGCAGGCCATGATCAACTCTCTGTACTTTGTCGCCGTTCTTGCGTCGCCAACCGACTCAGCAATGATCTGATGGCAATCGTCGGCGGTGAGCGATCCGGCCACCCGGTCAAAGCGATCGGCGACGTACGCCTTCATGGCCGAGGGGAGCTGCTCGGGAACGGAGCCAAAGGCTCCAGACGCATGGGAATGGCCGTGCCTGCCGCCCGCCCTGGATATGGGCGACGGGTGACGGGCATCATGGGCCAGGTGAAGTCTTCCCGTCTTCGATTGTTTCGCGATCTTCTTCAGTTGCCGCACTGCCACGGCGGCGGCCTGGCGCCGGCGCTTGCGAGCGACCGACTGAGGGCTCGACCGGCCGACAAACCGCGCGACGGAGCTGAGGATCAGACCAATCAGCGGGATCGACCACAGTGCCCCATACCCGGGGTGCAGGATTGCCGACAGAAGCGAGAAGCTCTGGTTCGTCAACACCTCCGGCCCGTAGTAATTCGCCGAGATGCCCTTGCGAACCGCCTCCACCTCGCGATTGACGGGCGCCGAGGCGGTCCCTTCCACATCGGCGTTCGTCAGCACCCTGGTCGGCGCGACTTCCAGCTTGATCGGGTCGGTGCGAGCGGCCACGTACTCGCCTTTCTGCGGATCGAAATACACCAGGGGGATCGCCGGGACCTGCGAGACCCGCTCGTTGTTGGCCCGAATCGTCTGCGTGAAGACCTTTTCCCCCTTCTCGATGACGGGCGACGCCTTCTCGGTGGGAATTTTGAAGTTGCCCGCCAGCCCGGGCACCTGCGTCAGGTCCGGCCATTCCACGGGCTTGAGGTACGGACTGCCTCCGATCCGGATGGTCAGGGTGATGGGGTCGCCGACGTTGACTTGCGTGGGGCCGGCCGAGGCGGAGATCGTGTATCGGCCCACCAGGCCGTAGAACTGGGGCGGCTTGCCCGCCTCCGGCAGCGGCAATACCTCCAGCTCGGCCGGCTCGGATTGCACCGACACGCGGCTGTATTTGATCTGGTAGGGATTGAAGAAATCGCCCGTCCGCGCGGTGCCGACCGCCATGTTCGTCGAGACGGTGACAGGGTCGAGTCGAATATGGCCCGCGCGCCTGGGGATCAGGACCTTGCTGAACGAGATGACCTGAGCTTCCATGCCCTTGATAAGCCGCCGGTCTGACGTGATGGTGACCGGGACGCTGTGAATGGCGATCTGCTGTGCGGCTTGGGCGGCGGCAGGGTCCGACACGTCCTCAATGTCGAAATCGTCTGACTTGAAGACCGGAACATCGAATGCCGCACCGTCCCAACGCACGGAGATGATCCAGCGGACCGTCATCACAAGCGGCTGGCCGACGTAGCATTGTTTTTCGGAGAGCGAGAGTTCCACCTGCATCCGGTCGGTCGTGCCCGGCTGGGAGACGGTCACTTCCACCGGGTTGGTCTTGTATGTCTCCCCGCCGATCTCGACGGTCACGCTCGGCAGGTTCATCTTGCCGGCCTTGCTCGCCGTGATGGCGTAGTTCTCCGAGTAGCTGACGGTGGTCCGGTCGCCCACCATCATTTGCATCGAGGTGCCGCCGCCCGCCCGTCTCGGATTGAACTGAAGAATCGGCGACAGATCGATCTTCGTCGGCTTGGCCCCGCCCTCGATCACGATGGAGTACACGAAGTCATCGCCGGGGTAGATGGTCGTCTCCGCGTCGACTTTGGCGTAGACCCTCACACCGGACGAGCCCCTTGCCGCAGCTCGACTGAGCCCGCCGTCCTCTAATAGCGCCAGAATCGCTATCCAAAATGCGTATCGCAAAAGATGATTCATGCTACCAGTCTTTTTCGACCTGTTGATACTGCGCCCTTTGCAGATTCTCGCGCTCCTTTTTCTGCTGCTGCTCCCTGTCGAGGATTTCCTGCGCCGTTGAATCTGGAACCACGCGCTGTTCCTGCTGTTTCTGTTGCTCCTGCTCCTGCTGCTTTTGCTGCTGTTGCTGCTTCTGGTCTTTTGTCTGATTGGGGTCCTGAGGCGACGATGGTTTCTGTGGCTGGTTCGGGTCCTGCGGCTGGTTCGGGTCCTGCTGGGATTTCTGCTGATTCTGTTGTTGCTGCTGCTGATTTTGTTGGTTCTGTTGTTCCTGCTGCTTCTTCAACTGATCCATGATATCCTTGATGGTCAGCCGGGCCACCTCGATATTGCGAGCTGCCTTCTCATTCTTCGGATCGAGATCGAGCACCTGCCGCCACCAGGTGATGCTCGTCTTGATGTCTTCGATCGCCTTTTGCAGGTCGGAGTCCCGCTGCTTGGAGCCCCGCTGAAAGAAGCAGTTGCCGAGGTTGTACTTGGCCCTGGCGACCAGGTTCATATTCTTGCTGCCGGCCGCCACCTCCTGATACAGGTCCATCGCCTGCCCGAGATCATCCATGCGGTAGTAGCCGTTGGCCTTGTTGAACTTCGGCTCCAGGGCCTGCGGCTGCTCCACCAGCACCTCGTTGTACTTGTTGACGGCGTCGGTGTATTGTCCCTCGCCGTACAGCCGATTGCCCTGCTGCAGCACGTCCCTCGCCGAATTCGCCCGCACCGTCGCGCCAAAAGCGACAACCAAAACAGCCATCGCCAAGCTGCGACTGACGATGCCACATAGGCCGATTGGAGTCGGGTGCCATGTCCACGCTTGCGTGGACATGTCTGATCGGGTGGCACCGCCAAACTTGTTTGACGGTGCTGACTCGGCCGAGCCAGATATCCAAAGATCCACGGGCAAACGAGTCTGCCCGTGCCACCCATCGCCGTGCCTCTCCGCGCTGAACACATGCCTGCGCGAGCGCAGGCATGGCACCCGGGGCATGGACTGCGCCCGATCATCTGCGCGGCTGTATGAGCATTCAGGCAGCACGTTTCCGCTCACTGATCAACACCTCACCAACCAACAACGCTATCGCAAGGGCGATGAAGATCTGGAACTTTTCATCATACTTCATTATCGTCGTCGATTCGAGTTCGCGTTTCTCCGCCGAAGCAATCAAATCCTCGTAAATCCGGCCCAGGTCCATCGTCATGCCGGGACCGACCGACAGGTACTTGCCCCCCTCGGTGGCGGCGACGACCTCACGCAGGGTATCCGCGCCCAGCTTGGACCAGACCTCCTGGCCCTTGTACTTCAGGAAGGTCTTCTCTCCCGTCGGGCTGGTGATCGGGATTCGCGAGCCGGTGGCGTCGTCGCCCAAGCCGATGGCAATGATCCGAACGCCCTCTTCACTGGCCTTGCGGGCGGCCTCCACGGGGAAGCTGTCATGGTCTTCCCCATCCGTGATCAGGATCAGGTCCTTATACTGGCGGCTCTGCCTGTCGAAGACTTCGTCGGTGGCCTTGCGGATCGCGTCGCCGATCATCGTGCCGCCCCGGCTGTTGCTCTCGGGCGAGACATCCGCCAGCGTCATCCGAACGAATGCATAGTCCTGTGTCAATGGGCATTTCACCATGGCATTGCCGGCGAATGTGATGATCGCGATGCGGTCGCCCCGCAGGACCTCGAGCAGATCGGAGATGGCGATCTTCGAGCGTTCGAGCCGATTGGGCTTGATATCCTCGGCGCACATGGATCGCGACACATCCACGGCGATCGCGACATCGCGGCCCTGGTGGTGAATCTGCTGCGGCTGCGGGTTCCACTTCGGCTGCGTCAACGCCAGCACGATACCGGTGAACGCGACAATCAACAGAGCGGCCTTGAACACCTGCTTCCTCAGGCTGACGGCGCTGTTGATCTTGCGGAGCATCTCGCTGCTGGCCAGGACGCGGAGCGTCTGCGCCTTGCGCCAGAAGCACCAGATGTACGCCGGGACCAGCACCACCGGTACCGCAAACAGCAGCCACAATGCCTTGTCATTGCCCAGATTCATGGGATTTTCCGAAATATCGTGCAGCCGGCGAGCATCTCCAGGCCCAGCAGCACCAGCGCGGGCAGCGTCAGCCAACTGAAATGCTCCGCGTACTGCGTGTACAGAACCGACTTGACCTCGGTCTTCTCCAGCTCATCGATCCTCTTGACGACTTTCCGCAGCGAGTCGGCGTCATCGGCCCGGCTGTAGAAGCCGCCGGTTTTGTCCGCGATGGCCTTGAGCAGTCCTTCATCGAGCTCCTGCTCCGAGGGCATGCGAAACGTCCCGAGCAGCGTCTGAACGGTCGTGTACGCCTGACTTGACCCGATCCCAATTGTGTAGATCTTGATCCCCCATTGCTTCGCCAGGTCGGCGGCTTCGAGAGGATCGTACTGGCCCATATTGTTGCGGCCGTCCGTCAACAGGATCATGGCCTTGCTCTTGATTTTGAACCCGGGATTGACGCGGTCCTGCGCGACGTCCCGGCCGAGTCCCAGTTCGATATTGCGGCGCTGGATTTCCTCTTCGGCCTTGCGCAGCCGGGCCGCGGCCAAGGCGATCGCGTCGCCGAGCGAGGTGCCGTCCTCGCTGCGCAGCCTGACGATCTCCGTCTTCTTCAGAAGCTCCGCCAGGACATTATGGCTGAGCACGAGCGGGCAGAGAGTATCGGCGTAGCGGGCAAACGTAACCAGGCCGATCAGGTCGCTGGGCCGCCCGCGAAGGCCCTTCCTGTCGCCTTCGATGAAGTCGGCCAGGACCCGCTTGACGACCTCCAGCCGGTTCAGTTTCTCGCCATAGTAATCCATCTCCGTATACATGCTGCCGGAGTGGTCCACGACCGCTTCGATGGCCACGCCCTCGGTGGAGACTTCCGACAGGACGGTCCCTTTGCGAGGCCGGGCCAGGGCGAGAATCAGCAGAGCCAGGCACACCAGCCGCATGATGATCAGCACCGGCCGCAGCCGCAGCCGCCACGAAACGGGGCACTGCCGCATGTCCTCCAGGCTGGGAAACTTCACCGCGGCGCCTCGCTTCTCGCGCAGCAGCAGGTACCCCAGCAAGGGGAGCACAAGCAACAGCAACAATGCCCACGGCGAATACAACTGCATCTATACTACCTCGGTCTGACTTTTCGCATCAGGCGGGCTCACGGCACCGGCTTGGGGCTCCGTGGCTTCCTGTTCCTGCACCTTGTCGGTCACGTCCAGCGTGCGTTCCTCGGACCGGGTCTTCTCGATGAAGTCCTTCACCAGGTCGAACGTCTGCTGAACCTGCTCCGTCGTCGGCTCGTGTTTGGCGAATTTCACCAGGTCGCAATGCGTCAGGAACTCCCCGAGCGACTCCTTGTGCGACGGGGAAAGCGCGTCGGCAAACCGCAGCTCCGCCAGGAATTCCTCCGTCGTCCGCTCGGGCGCGCGCAGATCGAAGCGGTCCTCGATGTAATGCCGCAGGATACCACTGATGCGCTCGTAGAATTCCTTGATCTGGCCTTTCTCGACCAGCCCCTCGGCGATCAAAGCCCGCAGGCGGGCATAGGCGACTTCGTGGGCCGGCTTGAAGATGCGTATCCGCTCCTTCGTTCGCCGGCTGCGCAGGAGGAGCCATCCGGCCGGGACCGCCGCAACGCCGAGTACAACCAGCCCCCAGAGCCACCTTCGCGAGGCCGCTTTGGGCATCTCCACCACGCCTTCGATATCCTCAATCACCAGCTTGGCCCGCTGCTCGCCCAGCAGGGACGTCACCTCGACCGCGATGGGCTCGCTGGCCAATTCATGTTTGGCGCTGGGATCGTTGACATCGTGGAACTCGAATGTGAAGGCCGGGATGTCGTACTTGCCCGACAGAAAAGGCTCAAGCCGATACTGATATGTCGTCACGACGTTGTTCTTCTCGTCGAGCCTGTTGCCGAGATTGTCCCAATCCACGATGCCGAAGCTCTCCAGCACCTTGTCCACCTTGGGCATCTGCAACTCGTAGCCTGGCTGAAGGGTCGCTTCGAGCTGCAGCAGGACCGTATCGGCGATAGTGATCTTCGCCTTATCCAGCCGGACGTGAACCGTCGCCGGACCCTTCTCATAAACCTTGTCCACCTCAAACGCGGCCTTGCCCGCCCGGTCCTTCGCACCCCTTCCGCACCCCGCGCCAATGACCAGCAGCACAGCCAGGCAAACAAGCACCCCGACACAACGGGTGCCATGCCCACGCCTACGTGCGTGCGTTCCTAGCCTGCCTCCTTCTGGAGTCGGGTGGCGCTGCCAAACTCGTTTGACGGTGCTCGTTCGAGAGAACTTGCTCAATCGAGACCCCACGGGCAAACGAGTTTGCCCGTGGCACCCAAGGCTGGACTTTTCCTGGCTAAACAGATACTTGGGCAGGCATGTCTCATGGGGTGGCAGCGTCAAGCGCAGCTTGGCGATGGCGTTCCGTAGAGGAGCGTGGAACATGCTTACGCGAGCGTAAGCATGGCACCCGAGGTCGCGGCGTGTCATCCTGAATGCAGGGAGGCGAAGTGAAGAATCTGGGCGGAGCGATTGATGGGACTCCAGTTCGCGGCCCAGATCCTTCGCCTGCGGCTCAGGATGACCAATTCCTGCTGCTCGAAGACTATTCCTGATTCGCACCATTATCGCATTCGTTTCGCTCATTACTTCGGCGGCGTGCTGTTCGGGTCTTGCCGGGCCGGCGCCAGGACTGACGTATGGATCATTACGCCGTGCTTATCCATCATCTCCTGGATGTACTCGCGCTGCACGTCCTCGCGCTTCTGCCGCAGCAGTTGCATCGTGACCTGCTGGCGGACCTCATCGAAGCTCTTCTGCCGCGGCGCGTGCTTCTCCTCGACCTTGATCACCTCCCAGCCCTTATCGGTCTTGAAGGGCTTGTCAAGCACCATCGGCGGATTCGCGGCGAAGATCGCATGGTTGATCTCGTTCGAGTCACCGATCCCGGCAATGGGAGAGCCCTTGACGACATCGCTCTGGATCAGGCCGCCATTGGTCTTGGTGTTCTCATCCTCGGATGACTGCTTCGCCAAGTCGGCGAAATCCTCGCCCTTCTTGATTCCGTTGAGCACCGCGTCGGCCCGATTCGGGTCGCTCACGCGTATGTGGCGGACCTTCGCGCGGGCGGGCGCGACGTACTTGTCCTTGTTCGCCGCGTAGTACGTCTGCACATCCGTCTCAGTAATATGGATGCGCGAGACGAGCTGGTCATTCATCAATTCCTGGCTCAGCGCCCCCCGCATCAGCTCGTGGACCAGCCGCTTGACTTCGGGCTTGTTGCCCAACTCCTCCTGCAGCGCCTGGCGGTACAGAATCTCCTGGGCCAGCCAGCCCTGCAGGAATTCCTCCTTCGCCTGCGGATTGCGAGATTGCTCCAGAGCCCGTTTCTTCTGCTCGTTGAACTGCTCGGGCGTCATGAACGCCTTCATCGAAGCCAACTGGCTCTCGATGTTCTCCTCGATCAGCGCGTCCAACTGCGATTCCGTGATCTTCTCGGCGCCGATTTCCGCCACGACTTTGCCTCCGGCGCTTTGCGACGGATTGATGCTGGTGCGATCCATCAACTCGTAGCGCATCGCCGAGAACTCGCCCAGGCTCTCGAAGCACTCTTTGACGTGAGCGTTGATCTGCGGGCTCAGGTCGCTGGGATTGGCAGCCGCCTCGCTGCGGTAGAACTGGTCGATGGCCTGGCCATAGAGACCGGCCTTCTGCAGCAGCGTGCCGATCTGGAAATGAATCTTGGCCCGCTCGCTGTCCGGCAGTCTCGCGGTCGCCAGATAATCCTGCCACGCCGCCGCCGCCTGCTGATGCAGATTTCGCTGCGACAGCTTCGCGGCCAGAGCCTTGACCTGCTCCGCGGACAGCCCCTGGGCCGTCGCGGGCGATTCGCCGCGTCCGCGGGATAATGCGACGACCAGGTTCACCGTCGCCAGAATCACCAGGACCGCAAGCAACAACACAGTGAATACACCAGTCGCAGGGCCCCTTGCCCTCTTCTGGGGAAGTGAGAAATCCAGCTTTTCGCCCATCGTGTTCTATTGCCTCACGTGCTTGACACTCGTCAATGTCGCCGATGCCGCATATGGAAGAACTGAATCAGATCGTTCATATAAGGCCTGTCCGTCGCGATCGGGATGAAATCCACGTTGCTGGACTGGAAGGTGGTTTTCAACTCATCGAACCGGCGGGAGCTGCTGTCGCCGTAGCGGTTGCGGAACCTGCGGCTGGAGGTATCGACGAGCATGACCTCGCCGGTCTCGGCATCCTGCACCTCGATCAGGCCCACCGAGGGCATCGCGATCTCCACTCGGTCGCGGACCGGCACGGCGACCACGTCGTGGCGCTTGTTCAACAGGCCCAGCGACTTCTTGAAGCCGGTCTCGAGAAAGTCCGAGACCACGAATACGGTCGCCCGCCTGCGCATCACACGCGCGACGTAGTCCAGCGCCAGCGGGATATCCGTCTTGCGTTTGGGCATTTTGAAATAGAGCAACTCGCGGATCAGGCGCAGGACGTGCCGGCTGCCCTTCTTCGGCGGGATGTACAGCTCGATGCGGTCGGTGAAGATGAGCAGGCCGACTTTGTCGTTGTTCTTGGCCGCGGTGAACGCCAGGACGGCGCAGAACTCCGCCGCCAGCTCGTTTTTCATTTTGTTGACCGTTCCGAACTCGCCTGAGGCGCTCAGGTCCACGGCGAACAGCACGGTCAGCTCGCGCTCCTCGACGAACTGCTTGATGAAGGGCCTGCCCGTGCGGGCGGTGACGTTCCAGTCGATGGTGCGAATGTCGTCGCCGGGGGTGTACTCGCGGACCTCGTCGAACTGCATGCCGCGGCCCTTGAAGACGCTCTCGTACTGGCCCGCGAAGCTGGCGTTGACCGCACGCGCGGTGTAGATCTGAATCTCTCGTATTCGCTTGATGAGTTCTTCGGGAATCATGGCACTTCGATATTGTCGAAGACGGTCTTGATGATATCTTCGCTGGTCTTGTCTTCGGCCTCGGCCTCGTAGCTGACGATGACCCGGTGCCGCAGCACGTCGGGCCCGATGCTCTTGACATCCTGGGGCGTGACGTAGCCTCGCTGCTGGATGAAGGCGTGGGCCTTGGCCGCGACCGCCAGGTAGATCGTCGCCCGCGGGGAGGCCCCGTAGCTGATGAAGTTGGCCAGCTTCAGGCCGTACTTCTCCGGGTCCCGCGTCGCACAGACGATGTCCACGATGTAATCTTTGACCTTCTCATCGATGTAGATTTCATCGACAACGGCCCGCACCGCCGCGATATCCGCCGGCGTGATCACCGGCCGGACATCGAACTTCTTCTCCGTCACCGCCATGCGGTCGAGAATTTGCCGCTCCTGCTCCTTGTTCGGATAGTCGATCTTCAGCTTGAGCATGAACCGGTCGAGCTGGGCCTCGGGCAGCGGGTAGGTCCCCTCCTGCTCGATCGGGTTCTGCGTGGCCAGCACCAGGAAGGGGCTGGGCATGGGGAACGTCTGCTCGCCGATGGAGACCTGCCGTTCCTGCATCGCCTCGAGCAGTGCGCTTTGTACCTTGGCCGGGGCGCGGTTGATTTCGTCGGCAAGGATGATGTTGGCGAAGATCGGACCCTTGCGGGTGATAAACTCTCCGTCGGACTGGCGGTAGATTTGAGTGCCGATCAAGTCGGCGGGCAGCAGGTCCGGCGTGAACTGAATCCTGCGGAAGTCCGCGTCAATCGCCCGGGACAGGACCGTCACGGCCAGCGTCTTGGCCAGGCCCGGGACGCCCTCCAACAAAATATGCCCATTCGCCAACAGGCCAATGAGCATCCGTTCCAGCATGTATCGCTGACCGACAATCACTTTGTCCAGCTCGGCGAACAAGGTCCGGACGAATTCGCTCTTTTGCAGGACCAGGCCGCCGATCTGCTTGACGTCTGTTGCCATAAAGACTTTCCCCAACTAAGCTTACAAATACCGTAGACCTTCAAACCCTACCCAGCCGGAAGGACTGGTCTTTATGCACGCCGCGCGCGACGCGTTCAAAAAATACGTCACAAGCCGCCGAAAGGTTCCCTTGTACAGGGAGAAAGGCTCGTTTTCAAGGGCCGAGTTAGGCTGCCGCCAGATAAGACTTATGGGACCGATAGGACGGATAGGACCTGTCGGTCTACGCCTTGAGCCGGCTGACGGCTTGGTGGGCCAGGCGGGTGGGCTCGGGAATGCGGTATCGCGTAGAACAGGCGAGAGCGATACGGATCGCATCCTCCAGCCGGCATTTGTGGCCGACAGAGACGAAGATCGGCTTGACCCGGGCCCGCGTCCGGACGACGGCCCCGATTACTTCCTTCCCATCATACAACAGGCTGTGCGCCCCCTTCTCAGGACCGGGCTCGTCATACGTGCCAATCAGGCGGCTCTTGGCACAACCGATCGTGGGTCTGTCGAAGAACAGGCCAAGATGTGCAGCCAGCCCAAGCCGCCGGGGATGCGCAACTCCCTGCCCATCGATCATGAACAAGTCCGGCTGCCGGCGGAGCTTCCCCGCCGCCTCCAGACACACCGGCGCCTCCCGAAAGGATAGCAGGCCGGGAATATAGGGAAACCGCGTCTCCTGCTGGGCCGTAACCGTCTCGACATGCTCGAACTCAAAACTCTCCGGCCCTCCGGACGCCCCGCCCCGCGAGCCCACAACCTTCAGCACAACTGCCGCCGCAAAAATCCGCTTGCCGTCCCCGCTGAACGCGCAATCCAGCCCGACGATCAGCCGGGGCTCCTCCCTTAACGGCACAAACTCCACCTCCCCCGCCAGCCGCCTTTGCAGCTCCCGGGCCTCCGCATAAGACAGATTCCATTCATGCAGATTTCGCATCCGCCCTCTGCGAGCCAGCCATGTCCTCACTTGCTGAACAAGCTCTCAAACAGTTCCTGGGCCTTCGCATACCCCTCGTCCGTGAGAACCACGGATAAGGCCTTGCTTTGGGGGTTGCTGATATAGGCCTTCTCATGCAGACGATTCATCGTCTCCCAGTCAAAAGCCTTCCAGGCCCGAGCTCCGAACTTAACTTATCTTTCGACGTGACCAAATAAAGCAGGGCTAACGTGTACTCATCGACCTTCTCGTAGTCAATGTCCATCTGATCTCCCGCATGCTGGCCAGGATCGAATCCTACGACTCATTTCCTCGTTCGAGATGGTCCGTCCGTTCCGCGAATCCTGCAACCCCTTCTCGACCATTCGCGCGAATGCTAGTTCTCGTAGGGTCTCATCGTACGGATTATCATCTGGCTGCTGCTGAGTGCTTTCAGTCATGTTCTCTCAGTCCATGTTGAAGTCGTCTCTGAACCGCGAATCTTCGGTGTAGTCCGAGCCTTGGAGGCCGAGTTGCTCCGTCACAAGTCGCTTCACGACAACAGCGACCTCTTCACGAGTCCACCCGGTCACGCGATCAGACGCCAAATTGCGAGGGATCAGATCTCGAATGGACTTCATGCGAGACGGGATGTAGATGCAGAGAGGCCGAGTGAGCCTGCCGGCAACGATGCCAAACAAGGCGGCAGCGAAAAGTCCCAGCACGACGCCCTGCAATACCCCTTCCTTAACGGTAGAACCAGCACCCCAGGAGAGGCGAATCATGGCGATGACGATCACACTAAAGAGAGCGAGGGCCGTTGTCATGAGAGCCCGTGTCAGCCACGAAGGTCGCACCAGCCCCCGCAAATGATTGGGCCCAAGGGCCATTCGGATTTGCTTCCACACCTCCCTCTCTCGTGACTTCGGGATACGATCTCGTAACTGCATGTCGGGAGTGATCGACTTCCTCTCAAGGCCGAACGTCTGAACGAGCACCTTTCTGATTGCATAGAAGGCTCGCTGGCTCCGGCAGACATGCTCGTCCGCCGCCTTGAGCTTTGAGAAGATCAAATCGATCACCATTCGCGGCGTACGGGTTTCGGTCACCTCCTCATCCTTCAACTCGATCCCAAAGGCATCTTCGAGGTCCATCACGAGTTCGACGCTATCAAGTCCCATAGTTCACTCTCCATGTTCCATCAGATGACGCTCGGGAGCTGTGCGCATCCTGCTGAGAAATGCTAGAACTCAACGAATTCCTCGGGATAATGGCTCAGATCGAGTCTCTCCTCATCGGGGACGGGGCGGATGCCCCATTGTTGCATGGCCAGGGCGCCGAACAGGATTTCGATGGGTCGGCCATTCTCGTCTGTGCCGATCTCGTTGACGACCATCGCATGGGTTGAGATCGGATGGCCTTCAACCTCTGCCTGGAGCAGGGCCGTTCTGGTTGTTTCCTTTATGCTTCCGCCCAGTGCGGTGCGGATTGGACGAGGGGTTTCGGAGGTAGTGAGCGAGTCCGCAACCGCCGGAATGACATAGGTATTGCGGGCCCCAGCGTCGAACAGTGTCCAACACTGCCTTCCATCGACAGCAATCATCTCACGTACTCTTCCCATAGCGTTCCTCCTTTGGCCTCTGAGCTTACTACGTTTATGGTACCCTCCCCGGCGTTAGAAAGCAACTTCGGGGCTGATTTCCCGGCGAAAATCAGGCGAGCACGCGATTTGCTTTTTCCTGCGGGTTTGGTACAATACACGGTTTGTGTCATCTCGGAAAGAGCAGATGCACAACGGGAGGTGGGAATCGTATAGCAGTGGGGAAAACGAGGTTGGGGCCTTTGATTCATTGGGATTATGGTTGGACTTACAGAGAAAGTAATCAGGATTACCGGCGCGGCCGAGCATAACCTGAAGAATATCAGTCTGGACATTCCTCGCGACAAGCTCGTGGTCATCACGGGCATCAGCGGCTCGGGCAAGAGCTCCCTGGCGTTCGACACGATCTACGCCGAGGGCCGGCGCAAGTACGTCGAGTCGCTCAGCGCTTACGCGCGGCAGTTCCTGGAGCAGATGCAGAAGCCCGCCGTCGGCGACATTTCGGGCCTGCCGCCGACGATCGCGATCGAGCAGCGAAGCGCCAGCAGCAACCCGCGCTCGACGGTGGCGACGACGACGGAGATTTACGACTACTTCCGGCTGCTGTTCGCGCGGGTGGGCCAGCCGCACTGCTGGGTCTGCGGCCGCGAAATCACCAGCCAGCACTCCTCCCAGATCGTCGAGTCGATTCTCACGCGGCCGGAGGGAACGAAGATTCAGGTCTGTGCCCCGCTCATTCGCGGCAAGAAGGGCGAGCACAAAGATATCTTCGCCGGCATCCAGCGTGACGGCTTCGTCCGCGTCCGCGTGGATGGGACCGTCCACGACATCCGAAGTGCGCCCGACCTGAACAAGAACAAGAAGCACGACATCGCGGCGGTGGTCGACAGGCTCATCATCCGCCAGGGAGTCAGCATCCGCCTGGCCGACTCCGTGGAAACCGCATTGAAGCTGGCCGACGGAATCCTGCTCGTGCTGCTCCAGGAGCCCGGCAACGAAAAGGGTGAAGGCGACGGCAAATGGGAAGAGGCGATCTATAGCGAGAAATTCGCCTGTCCCGAACACCCGGAGGCGAGCCTGGAAGAACTCTCGCCGAGGCTGTTCAGCTTCAACAGTCCCTACGGGGCGTGCAAGAGCTGCGACGGGCTCGGCACCATTCTCGAATTCGATCCCGACCTCATCGTGCCCGACAAGAGCGTCTCGCTCGAAAATGGGGCGGTGGACGCCTGGCGCCGAAGCGGCAAGCGAATGAACATCTACTATAACCGCCTGGTCAAGCGGTTCTGCCGGGACACCGGAATCAGCAAATCCATCCCGTATGAGGAGATTCCGAAGGATGTTCAGCACATCCTCATGTACGGCACGACCGACGAGGACGAGCGGAAATACGACCTGTGGTTCGAGGGGGTCGTCCCGAACCTGGACCGGCGGTGGAAGAACACGACGAGCGAGTACGTCAAGACCCGGCTGCACGGGTATCTGTCGGAGCAGCCCTGCCAGGCGTGCAACGGCGCGAGGCTTCGGCCGGAGGCCATCGCCGTCACCGTCGGGGACATGAACATCCGTCAACTGAGCCAGTTCAGCATCGAGAATGCCCAGCGGTTCTTCGACAAGCTCCAGCTCGATGCAGAGCAGACGATTATCGCCACCCAAATCCTCAAGGAGATCAAAGCCCGGCTCCAGTTCATGACGGATGTCGGCCTGGGCTACCTGACGCTGGACCGCATGAGCAGCACGCTGGCCGGCGGCGAGGCCCAGCGTATCCGGCTGGCCACCCAGGTCGGCAGCGGCCTGGTCGGCGTCTGCTACGTGCTCGACGAGCCGACCATCGGCCTGCACAAACGCGACAACGACCGGCTCCTCGGCATCCTCCAGAAGCTCAGCCAGATCGGCAACACGGTCATCGTCGTCGAGCACGACGAGGACATCATGCGGGCCGCGGACCACATCGTCGATATCGGTCCGGCGGCCGGCGCCCACGGCGGCGAGCTCATCGCCCAGGGCACGATGGAGGACATCATCCGGTGCGAGAGGTCGCTGACCGGCGAATACCTCAGCGGCAAAAAGTGCATCGCCGTGCCCGCCAAGCGGCGCTCGTTCAGCATGAAGAAGTGCATCGAGGTCAAAGGCGCCGCCGAACACAACCTCAAGGAGATCGACGTGAAGTTCCCGCTCGGGGTCTTCACCTGCGTCACCGGCGTCTCCGGGTCCGGCAAGAGCACGCTCGTCAATCACATCCTCCTGCGGGCACTGAAACGCCACCTGTATCAGTCCCGCGAGAAGCCGGGCATCCACAAGAATGTCCTCGGCATCTCACAGGTTGACAAGGTGATTGAGATCGATCAGTCGCCCATCGGCAAGACGCCGCGAAGCAACCCCGCAACGTATACCGGGGCCTTCGACCTGATCCGCAAGCTGTTCGCGATGACGCGCGAGGCGAAGATTCGCGGCTATACCGCCGGACGGTTCAGCTTCAATGTTAAGGGCGGGCGGTGCGAGTCTTGCCGCGGCCAGGGCACGAAGAAGATCGAAATGCACTTCCTGCCCGATGTCTACGTCACTTGCCAGAGCTGCAAGGGCACACGGTACAATCCCGAGACCCTCCAGATCACATACAAGGGCAAGAACATCGCCGACGTGCTCGACATGCAGATCGAGGATGCGGTGGACTTCTTCACGAATTTCCCGACGATTGTCCGGGTCTTGAAGACGCTCACCGACGTCGGGATGGGCTACATGCAGCTCGGGCAATCCTCGACCACGCTCTCCGGCGGTGAGGCGCAACGGGTGAAACTCTCGGCCGAACTGGGCAAGGCCACGACCGGCCACACGCTCTACATCCTCGACGAGCCGACGACCGGCCTGCACTTCGCGGACATTCACAACCTCCTGAACGTCCTGCAGCGGCTGTGCGACATGGGCAATACGATCGTCGTGATCGAACATAACCTTGATGTGATCAAGACGGCGGATTATATAATAGACCTGGGTCCCGAGGGCGGCGACGCCGGCGGAACGGTCGTGGCCGCCGGACCACCCGAGGAGATTGTGAACAACAGCCGAAGCTACACAGGCAAGTTCCTGAAAGCCAAGCTGTAGGGATTGATGATTTGCGATTGACGATTTACGATTGGCTTCGCCGATCGAGCGCGGTCCTGCAAATAGACGGGCGACACTGGCAAATCGTAAATAGTAAATCGTAATTCGTAAATTCAGTACGGGAGGTGGCCCATACCAGCCGCACAGGTCCGACCGTGGGAATTCGCGTTGAGCAGCGTCCAGGACCTTAGGGACTTGAGCCGCAAGCTGGGCGTCTGCGTCAATGCCGTGGAGGATGTCTCGATTCTGGCCCAGCCGGTCGAGTTCGCGGGACTTACGATTCTCAACTCGCTGGCGGTGCACCCGATGGAAGGCTGCGACGGCGACGCCCTGGGCCGGCCGGACAAGCTCACCTTCCGGCGGTACGAGCGGTTTGCCGCCGGCGGCGCGGGGCTGATCTGGGCCGAGGCCATCGCCGTCGTCCACGAGGCCCGGGCCAATCCACGTCAATTGTGGCTGCACCGGGGCAGCAAGGAGGCGTTCGCGGCTCTGGTCCGATGCGCGAGAGAGAAGGCCGCCGAGGCGAACGGGGCCAAGCACAGGCCCGTGATCGTCGCCCAGTTGACCCACTCGGGCCGGTACAGCAAGCCTGAGTTCGCGCCCCACCCGATCATTCCGCAGCGCGACCCCTATCGCGATCCGATGGCGCCGCAGTCGAAGCCGGACGTGAACCGGAAGAGCCGGATTCCCGAGGATTGGCCGCTGGTCACGGATGAGTACCTCGACCGGCTTCAGGATGCCTACGTCGAGGCCGCACGAATCGCGTTCGAGGTCGGCTTCGACGCGGTGGACATCAAGTCATGCCACGGCTACCTCATCAACGAGCTGCACGCCTGCCATAACCGGCCCGGCAAGTACGGCGGGCCATTCGAAAACCGCACGAGATTCATGCTGGAAGTGATCGACAGAATCCGCGGAGAACTCGGCGACAAGGCGCGCATCGTGACTCGCATGGGCGTGTACGACGCGATCCCATACCCTTACGGCTGGGGCGTGGACAAGAATGACTACACGAAACCCGACCTGACCGAGCCCAAGAGACTCATCGGCCTGCTGCAACAGCGCGGCGTCAGGCTCATCAACATCACCATCGCGAACCCCTATTACAATCCGCACGTGGGCCGGCCGTTCAATGAGCCTATCGTCGGCGGATACACCGAGCCGGAGCATCCGCTCGCCGGCGTGGCACGACTCATCAAAATCACCGGCGAGATTCAGAAGCAGTTCCCCGATGTTGCGCTCGTCGGCACAGGCTATAGCTGGCTGCGAACGCTCTTTGCCAACGTCGGCGCCGCCAGTAGAGCGAACGGCCTCGTGACGCTCGTCGGCGCCGGCCGCATGGGATTCGCCTATCCGGACTTCGCGCGGGACATCGTCCGCGACGGCAGGATGTGCCCCGAGAAGGTCTGCGTCGGGTGCAGCGCCTGCACGCAGATCATGCGGGACAACGGCAAAACCGGATGCGTCGTGCGGGACAACGATGTGTACGGCCCGATCTTCCGGCATGGGCGAATGAGCGACCGGGAGAACCTGCTGCGGTTGGCCGCTGCATGCCGCAACTGCCAGGAGCCGACGTGCCGGCTCGGCTGTCCGGCGGGAGTGAATATCCCGCAGTTCATAGGTCTCTTTCTCGACGGCAAGGAACGTGAGGCGTACGAGGCCATCCGGCAGGCAAACGTGTTTCCGGAAGTCTGCGCGTGGCTGTGCCCTGTCGAGCAGCAGTGCCAGGGCCACTGCCTGCAGGGCTTCATCGGCGACGGCCCTCTGCCAATCGCGGAGATCCAGAGGTACCTCGCCGAACAGGCCAACAAGAACGGCTGGTCCAGAGTGCGAATCCCGGAGAAGCCAACCGGCAGGAATGTCGCAATCACAGGCGCAGGTCCGGCCGGGCTGGCCTGTGCCGTGAAACTGCTCGAAGCCGGCCACATTGTAACGATCTTCGATAAGAGCACCGCCCTGGGCGGAGCCATTGAATCCGTTATCCCGCCCGACAGGCAATGCAACTCGCTCAAGAACGAGCTTTCCACCGTCTTCGCCGATGTGCCCAGGGACCGAATGATCCTGAACCTTGGCAAAACGCTTGACGCCAATCACAATCTTGACACGATTCTGTCCCAGGGCTTCGATGCCGCCTTCATTGGGCTGGGCTTGCAGGAATCCGTCAGCGTCGAGAGCAGACGGCTCAGCGGCCTGTGGAGTGCGACGGACTTCCTCTCTGCCGCCAAGCAGCCGGGCGGGGTGAGCGTGGTGGGCAAGAATGTTGCGGTGATCGGCGGGGGCAATACGGCGATGGACGTCGCTGTCACCGCAAAGCAACTCGGCGCCCGCGACGTGTATGTGATCTATCGGCGGTCCTTCAAGGAGATGCCTGCCTGGGCCGCCGAGCGAGATCGCGCGATCCGGGAAGGCGTCCACTTCCTCGTATTGACGCAGCCGCTGGAGTATAACTGTGCGAATGGCGTGCTCACAGGGATCCGGCTGTGCCCGACGCGGCTGGGCGACCCGGACGCCAGCGGGCGCAGGCGTCCTGAGCCGGTGGAATCAAGCGCGTACAACCTGGAGATGGATATCGTGGTCGAGGCCATTGGCCAAGCCGCCCCGGAGGATATCGAGCAGGTGCTCACGGGCGTCAAGCTCGACGGCGGCCTTGTCCGAACGCAGGGCGACACACTCGCCACGTCCCGCCGTGGTGTCTTCGCCGGCGGCGACCTCGTCCGCGGACCATCGACGGTGGTGGCCGCTGTCTCCGACGGCATAAAAGCCGCGAAGGAAATCGATCAATTTCTGCAACAGCAGCTTTAGGATTTACGAATTGCAGGGGTTCTTGTTATGAGAGATCGACCCGTTGCCATCGTCACCGGCGCCAGCCGGGGCATCGGCCGCAGTGTCGCGCTGGAGCTCGCCTCCCTCGGATACGACCTGGTCGTCAATCGGATGCAGGAGCAGCAGCCGGACGTGCTCCAGGAAGCCGGCGGACTGGGCGCCCATTGCGAATTCGCGCCCGGGAACATCGCCGAGACCCGGGTGCGGGAGCAGATTGTGGAGCTGACGAAGGAGAAATTCGGCCGCTGCGATCTGCTCGTCAACAATGCCGGGGCCGCCCCGATGAAGCGCCTCGACATCCTCGAGGCCACGGAAGAGAGCTTCGACCGCCTGCTGAGCATCAACCTCAAGGGTCCTTACTTCCTGACGCAGCTTGTGGCCAACTGGATGATCGAGCAAAGAAAGCAGGACGCCAGCCGGCCCCTGCGGATCGTCAACATCGGCTCGATCTCCGCCTATACCAGCTCGCCGTCGCGGGGCGAATACTGCATCAGCAAGGCGGGTATCGCCATGATGACCAAGCTCTACGCCGACCGGCTGGCCGAGTACGAGATCGGCGTCTTCGAGATCAGCCCGGGCATCATCGAAACGGATATGACCAGCGCTGTGAAGGAGAAATACGACAGGCTGATCGCCGAGGGACTGACCCCCATCCGACGGTGGGGCAAGCCCGGCGACGTCGCCAAGGCGGTCGGCGCCATCGCCGAGGGCCGGCTCGATTTCTCGACCGGCAGCGTCATCAACGTCGACGGAGGATTCCACCTGAAGAGGCTGTAGGAATTTACGATTTACCAATTACGATTTACGATTTATGATTGGATGGTGCCCTGCTCTTTGCGTAGTTGCGTTAGAAGGGCGAAGCCAAGTCGTAAATGGTAAATGGTAAATCCTATATGGACATCAAGACCACGATTACCACGCTGCTGCAGGACGGCTTCATCCTCGTCTTCAACCAGGACAAGCTCGACATCGTCCGGACGGCCGAAGCACTGCTGGCCGCGGGGGTCAACAACATGGAGGTCACCTGCCGGATCAGCCGGCCGCTGGAGAAATTGGCACGGCTTCGCAAGGAGCTGCCTGACTTCGTGGCGGGCTCGGCGAGCCTCATCGACTGGCCTGGCATGCTCGCGATCTACAACCACGCGCATCCGGACGACACCCTGCCCACCCTTCAGCAGGTGGTCGATGCGGGAGCGTGCTATCTCGTCTCGGCGGTCAATTTCAGTGACGCCGGGTTCCGCGCCTTCGCGGGGCGCGTCCCCATGATCCCAGGCTGCGGCAGCGCCACGGAAGTCGTCACCCAGTTCGCCAAAGGCGCCAACCTGTGCAAGGTCTTCCCCGCCCAGGAGTTGGGCGGTCCGGCGTTCGTCAAGGCGATCGATCCCGCCATTCACAAGACGATCAGCCTCGTGCCCACGGGGGGGACCAACGCCACGAACATCCCGGATTACATCGACGCCGGGGTCCTCGTGCTCGGCGGCTCTTTCAGCATGATCGATAAATCCACCATGCAGAAGATCGTGGACGAGCAGGATTACCGGCTGCTGGCCAAGGAGCTTACCCTGATCAAACACCTTATTGACCGGCAGCGCACGGCCAAGTATCGCGGCCTGGACTTCGCCAAGGCCTCGCTCGAACAGATCAGTCAAAGGACCGGGCGGGATTTCAATATCGACTGAGGATTCGTGAGGGTCCGATGATAGGGTTTCTGTCCGCCCTGACCGTCTTCTCGCTCGCCGCCGCAGCTACGCCGGACGCCGATAACGGACGTGCGTCGGCCCTGACGTTGAACCGGAAGGACACCGGGTATCGCGGCATCTGGTACATGAACGAGCCGCTCAAGAACGAGTACCGCTTCAAGTACAGCGGCGGCTTGGGCACCTTCTGTGCCAAGCACAATCCCTTTGCCGTCTACTGTGACCAAGTCAAAAAGACCTTCTTCTGCTACGGCGGGACCACGGAGGACTCGCATCTTCGACATGACCTGACAATCGCCAGTGACTCAAAGGACATGCCCGGCGTGCTGCTCCACATGGTCTCGTACTACGACCACATGACCGGCAAGGTCCCGCGCCCCACCATCCTGCTCGACAAACGGACCAAGGATGCACACGACAACCCGGTGATCGCCGTGGACGACAAAGGACACATCTGGATCTTCTCCACCTCGCACGGAACGTCGCGGCCTTCCTACATCCATCGGAGCACGCAGCCCTACAACATCGACAACTTCGAGCAAGTCCGCGCGACAAAGATCGAGGACGGCCGGGAAGTCGCCATGACGAACTTCTCATATATGCAGCCCTGGTTTGTTCCGGGTCAGGGCTTCGTCGCTTTCTTCACGCGCTACAATTATCCGGCCAGGCGAACGGCCTGTTTCATGACCAGCCCGGATGGCGTGCACTGGTCCAGTTGGCAGAGGCTCGCCGCCATAGACGAGGGACACTACCAGATCAGCACGACCAATGAGCACAAGGCCGGCTCCGCTCTCGATTACCACCCGAAGGGCAAAGGTCTCAACTGGCGGACCAATCTCTACTATATCGAAACGACGGACCGCGGGCGGTCCTGGCACAGTGCGGATGGAGCCAGTCTCACGCTGCCTCTGACCGGGCCGCGGAACGCCGCAATGGTGCATGATTATGAGAAGGACAACCTGCTCGTCTATTTGAAGGACATCTGCTTCGATAAAACGGATCGGCCGGTAATCCTGTTCATCGCAAGCAAGGGTTTCCGCTCCGGCCCGGAAGACGGCCCCCGCACGTGGGCGACCGCCCGGTGGACGGGAAGCGCGTGGGAGATTCAGCCCATCACCACCTCGGGCAACAACTACGATATGGGCTCGCTGTACATCGAAGCCGACGGCGTCTGGCGCATTATCGGCCCGACGGAGCAGGGGCCGCAGCCGTACAATCCGGGCGGCGAGATGGCCATGTGGACCAGCGACGATCAAGGCGCCACATGGAAGAAGGTGCGGCAGCTCACCAGCGCCAGCCCATTCAACCACACCTTTGCGAGGCGCCCCGTGGATGCCCAGGACGATTTCTATGCGTTCTGGGCCGACGGGCACGGCCGACAGCCTTCTGCTTCTTCGCTCTACTTCTGCAACAAGGCCGGCAACGTCTATCGCCTGCCCCGGAGCATGACCGCAGATTTCCAGGCGCCCCAGCCTCTGAACTGACATTTCCCCGACCACATAGCTGACATCCGGCTGCCATTCTGGTAACGTAGAGCCATACAGTGGGCTCTGCCCACCAATTCTATGATGCGAGTGGGTAATCGTGCTCCGGCTGCACTAATTTCGTGAATGCCGGGTGGCAGCGGCAAGCGGAGTCTTCGGAGCTTGCCGATGGTATCCGGGCGTGGATACGAGCCATATGAAACGAGCAAGGACGAGAGCAAGACAGATCGCCGGCCGAAAGGTCGCGTTTCACCGCTACAACACGGTCATCGTCGGCGCCGGCGCCGCCGGCATGAACTGCGCCGTTCACCTTTACGAATTCATGAAGCGCCGGGGAATCGAGGACGCCGCAAATCGGATCGCCGTCGTGACCAGAGGTCTCGGGCTCGGCGCTTCGCGCATGAGCGGGTCGGACAAACAGACGTACTACAAGCTCGGCACCAGTCCGAACGTGCCCGACTGCGCCAAGGCATTTGCGGACACCCTGACCGCCGCCGGCTGCTGCCACGGCGATCTGGCGCTGGCCGAAGGGATCGGCTCGCTGCGTGAATTCCATCACCTCGTGGAGGCCGGCGTCGCGTTCCCGACCGACGCCATGGGCGCGTTCATCGGCTACAAGACCGACCACGATCCGGCCGAACGCGCCACCAGCGCCGGGCCCAAGACCAGCAGATTCATGAGCGAGTGCCTGCAAAGGCAGGTCGAGTCGTACGGCATCCGGATATTCGACGACCAAGAGGCGGCCCACCTGCTGACGCTCGGCGAGGGCAAATCGAAACGCATTGCATGCGTCGTAACCATTGAGGACTTGAAATCTGAGATTTCAGATTCGACCTTGCATGTTTTCCTCGCGCCCAATCTCGTGCTGGCCGCGGGCGGGCCGGGCGAGATGTACGAGACCACTGTCTACCCGAAAGGCCAGATCGGCATTCATGGGCTCGCATTCAAAGCGGGTCTGGCCGCAGAGAACCTGACGGAATCGCAATTCGGACTGGCCAGCGTCAAGTTCCGCTGGAACGTCTCGGGCACGTACATGCAGGCCATCCCCCGAATCTTCAGCGCGGATGTGGACGGCAGCCACGAGCGGGAGTTCCTCGCAGATTTCTTCCCCTCAATGACCGCGATGGCGACCAACATTTTTCTCAAGGGCTATCAATGGCCGTTCGATCCCCAGCGGATCGAGAATTTGCAGTCTTCGCTGATCGACATTCTCGTATTCAACGAGAGGCAGAAAGGCCGGCGGGTCTTCCTGGATTTCCGGCAGAATCCCGTCGGTGCCAGTGGCACGGGCCCGTTCAATATCGATGATCTCTCGCCGGAGGCGTTCGAGTATTTGCGGGACGACGGCGCGACGCAGAAGAGCCCCATCGAGCGCCTTGCCCACATGAATCCTCTGGCCGTCGAAATCTACCAGGAGAATGGCATTGACTTGCGCAAGGAGCCCTTGGAGATTGACGTGTGTGCCCAGCACAACAACGGGGGCTTCGCCGTGAATCGATGGTGGGAATCAAGCATCCGGCATACGTTTGTGATCGGCGAGATGGCGGGCACGCACGGCGTCAAGCGGCCCGGCGGCTCAGCGCTCAACGCGGGCCAGGTCGGCGGCCTGCGAGCGGCGGAGTATATCGTCCACGCCTACGGCTGCGACGTGGCCGACTACGCCGACGAAGCAAAGGAAATCGATCGGCAGGTCCGGAGTCTTGTGGATAAGCTGGACCGCTGGCACCGGTCCTCCGGGCCGGCGCCGCAGGATGTCATCGAGCAAATCCGCACTCGCATGACGGCCTCCGCCGCACATATTCGCGAGGAGAACAACGCCGGCGAGAGCCTGAGGCAGGCCCTTCAATTGCTCAAGGAAACTCAGGACAAGGGCCTGGCGGCGCCGGGCGCCCAGTCGCTGGTCGCGGCCGTACAGGCGGAGCACCTGGCCCTTACGAGCGTGGCCTATCTCAAGGCCATTGTCGAGCTGCTGATCCAAGGCGGCGGCTCTCGCGGCTCGTACCTTGTCGTTAGCGAGCATGGCGTACCGATTCATCCTGATATCATCTACAAACCCAGCGGCGGACCCCTGGCCTTCCGGCCGGAGAATCCGGACCTGAGAAATAGAATTCTCCGCATCGAGTATGACGAGACCTCGCCGGACCTGTTCAAGTGCAGCATGGTCGCCCCCAGACCGACGCCGACCGGGAGAAAGGCCTTCGAGTTGGCGTGGTGGGAGCACCGCATGGGAAAGATTTACGAGGTATAAAAAGGAGGCCCGATGGCGATTATCGACGTGAAGCCTGAATCGCAATGCAAGTACGACATTCTGTCGCTGGGGGAGGTCATGATCCGCCTCGACCCCGGCGACGAGCGGATTCACACGACGCGGTGCTTTCGCGTGTGGGAGGGCGGCGGCGAGTACAACGTGGCCCGCGGCCTGAGGCGGACCTTCCGCAAGCGGGCCGCGGTAGTCACGGCCATCCCGGACAATCCCGTCGGCAGGCTGCTCGAAGACCTCATCCTCCAGGGCGGCGTCAGCCTCGAATACGCCCGTTGGGTCCCTTTCGACGGCGTCGGACGAAAGACGCGGGTCGGCCTGAATTTCACGGAGCGGGGCTTCGGCGTCCGCGGCGCCGTCGGCTGCTCCGACCGTGCCAACAGCGCCGCCTCCCAATTGAAGGCGGGTGATATCGACTGGGAGCTGATTTTCGGCCGGGACGGCATCCGCTGGTTCCACACCGGCGGCATCTTCGCCGGCCTGTCCCCGACCACGCCCGATGTCATTATCGAGGCGGTGACAGCGGCAAAAAAGCACGGCGTCGCCGTCTCGTACGATCTGAATTACCGCGATTCATTGTGGCGCGATATCGGCGGCCAAAAGAAGGCCCGGGAAGTCAACTGCGCGATCGCGCCCCACGTGGACGTGATGCTCGGCAACGAGGAGGACTTCACGGCGGCGCTGGGCTTTGAGGTCCAGGGCATGGACAAGAGCTACTCGAAGCTCGACCCGACGAATTTCAGGCGGATGATCGAGACGGCGGTCAAGGAGTTCTCGAACCTGCGGGTCGTGGCGACGACGCTGCGAAACGCCCGGACCGCGACGAGCAACGACTGGGGCGCGGTGATGTACGCCGACGGGCAATTCTACGATGCCGTGCCGCGGCCGAACCTGGAGATTTACGACCGCGTAGGAGGCGGAGACAGCTTCGCCTCCGGCCTGATTTACGCCCTGATGGAGGGCAAGACCGCGGAGCAGGCGGTCAATTACGGGGCCGCACACGGCGCGCTGGCGATGACCACGCCGGGCGATACGACCATGGCAACCCTGAGCGAAGTGGAGAAAGTAATGAAAGGCGCCGGCGCACGCGTGGAGCGATAGGCTCGCGCGAAAAGTCGCCGGCCGAGGGAGATTATGATCGAGGCAGTGAAATGGATTGGCGGGATCGACGGCACGCTGGAGTTGATCGATCAGCGGCGCCTGCCGAACAAGCTCGTGAGGATGAAGATCCGCACGATCGAGCAGCTCTATCAGGCGATCAAGACGCTCGCGGTCCGCGGCGCGCCGGCCATCGGCGTCGCGGCGGCCTACGGCCCTCTGCTGGCCCTGCAGACGCTCTCCGGCCGGGCAAAGGTGCAGGAAGCGCTGGACAAAGTGGCGGAGGCCGGCAGTTACATCGCCTCGACGCGGCCGACCGCCGTCAACCTGTTCGCGGCCCTCGGGCGGATCAGACGCCGGGCCCGGGAGACGGTCGCAAAGCCGCCCGTGACGGTGCAACAAATCCGCGAGGCGATCCTCGACGAGGCGAATGCGATCTGCCGTGAGGACATCGAGATGTGCCGGCAGATCGGCATCAAGGGCGAGAAGCTCATCCCGGACGGCGCCGGCATCCTGACACACTGCAACGCCGGGGCCCTGGCCACCGCCGGACAGGGCACCGCCCTTTCGGTCCTGTACGAGGCACACGGCAAAGGCAAACGGTTCGAGGTGTACGCCGACGAGACGCGCCCGCTGCTGCAGGGCTCGCGCCTGACGGCTTGGGAATTGCAGCAGGCCGGCATCAAGGTGACCGTCATCTGCGACAACATGGCGGGCGATCTGATGAAGCAGGGCAAGATTCAGGCCGTGATCGCAGGCGCCGACCGCGTTGCCGCTAACGGCGACACCGCCAACAAGATCGGCACCTACAGCCTGAGCGTGCTGGCGAAGTATCACGGAATCCCGTTCTACATCGCCGCTCCGTCCAGCACGTTCGACCTGCAACTGGACAGCGGCAGCGAGATTCGCATCGAGCAGAGGAATGCCTCGGAGGTGACCTGGTGCGGCGACGCGCACGTCGCGCCCGACGACGTCGGGGTCTACAATCCCGCCTTCGATGTCACGCCCGCGGAGAACATCACCGCCATCATCACCGAGAAAGGCGTTCTGAGAAAGCCCGATCGCGAGACCATCGCCGCCCTCCTGCGACCCGCGGAGACAGAGGAGGAGTCATCAGAAACAGAGGAGGTCGTCCCGGATACTGCCGAGCCTTGACAATCGCAGCAGCGAGAGTCACTCCCAAGCCGCCCGATTCATCGCTTCACTCAAATATGGACTGAGCAGCCGCCACGTCCGGATTCGTCACGGCCATGACGGCTGCTCTATCAGTGCCACAATAAACCTATGCGAGACGGTCGTACCTGACCTGTTGTTACGGCGTTGGCTTGACCACGCGGATGTCGTCGATGAACAGCAAGCCGGAACCATCCGCAACCGGATTCGTGCGCTTGCCGACGCCGATGATCATCTTCTTGATCTTGGCCGGATTGACGCCGGTGAAATCGCTCATCGGAATCTGCACGTCGAGCCAATCACCCGAGTTCACGGCCGTCGCATTCGAGACCACAGCGCTCTTGCCCAGGCTGTCCTGCAGGACGACATAGAAGTTCTGCGGGCTGTTCCATATCGGGCTGTCGATAATGGCCCCTTGCCACTGGCCGGTGACCCCGCCGCTGCTCTTGATGCCCTCGAACTGGAAGGTCCGGTCCTCGCCGGCAGCGTGGGAAGTCACACAAAGACCGATGTACACCGGAGCGGCCATCACGATATCCACCGAGGCATGCACGGTCCAGGCAGTGCCGTCGGGAGACAGAGAGCCTGTGATGGTGTCGCCGCTGCGCTCGATCTTGACCCAGTACGGCAGTGTGAGCGCTGAGCCGACCTCCGTGTTCGTCCCGGAGACCACCGACATATCCTGACCGGTCCCCGGGCGATGCTGGAAGGCAGCGCCGTTGCCGGCACCGCCGGTCATGACCATCTGCGCACTTGCCGACCCGCCTTCGAGGCTATCGCGGATCATCACGCCGCCCTTGGCCCAGGTATTCGAGCCGGTACCGTTACTGACGACCTTGGCAATCAGCGAGCCGTCGCCATTGAGGGTCTTATAGGCGAAGGTGAACTCATCGCTGCTGTACCAGATGTCCGCGCCATCGCCGGTCAGACTCATCTTGCCGCCGGTCTCAGTGACCGCTACGGTAGTGGGCGCGGTCCGATAGCCATAGACTTGCAGGCTCAGGATCTTGACATCATTGAGCGTCCAGTTCTGAGGCGATTCCCAGGTCCGCACAGCTTCCGAATTGAACGGGTCGGCGCTGTTATCATAGCCCAACGGCATGGATTGCGTGCTGCCGGGCCGAACGGTCGAGGTTTCCGCGATATCCGTGTACGGCGTGCCTGCCGTCCAGATGTCATGTCCGACGGCCGAGCCGGTCCCGTTGCCGGGATCGCCTGTGGGGAAGAACTCATCTTCAGAGAATCCCCAGCCATCGATCCACGTCTGGAACAGGCGATTCGGCGAGTCGTTGGTGTAGCTCTCGAAAGTATCCACTACGATGTAGTCAGCCGTCGTGAACGACCAGACCGGTCCTTTCCACGGGCTTTCTGCCTCGGCAGGATTGACCTCATCAACACGCCAGTAGTAGGTTTTATTGAACTCCAGTTGGCCGGTGTCGAACGAGGTCTGGTCGGCCGCCTGCTCGCCACGATAGGCGGGACCGCCCACCTCACCATTGGCCACGGCATTGGGATCATCGCTGAGGTAGATCTGGTGCTTGGCGGCCCTGGTGCCGGCAGTCCATTGCAGTTCCGGCGTCTGGGTCGTGTTGGGCTCATTGTTGCGCGGCTGGGGACCAAAGGCCCAGAGGGCCTCAAACGGCTTGAGGTAGGCACCTGCAATCAACTCACGGGTGGGGATGCCCGGGCCTTGCCATGCCGCCGACCCGTTGTCGCCGCCGCCGCCTTCCTTCCAGTGGGCCATGATATAGTAGCGTCCCGCCTCCAACTGGATGGGCTGAGACTTCTGCGTGCCGTACTTGTCCCACTGTTGCGCGTTGGTCCAACCGTCCACGGAAGCAATCCGCACGGCACTGTCCGGATCGGCACCGAGGAACAGCTCGCCATAATCATCGCTGGCCATCCAGAAGGTGTACTTGCCGGTGACCGGCACGTGCAGCCAGGCCGACAGCTTGCCGATGTAGTTGTCCGCGATATCGGCCGGGGACGCAAAGTTCAGCATCTTGTCATTCACATCGGTCGGAGAGCCCGGATACCGCGAATCGGCGTAGATGTCGGCGATCACGGTTCCCGAGTTGCTGTTCATCCACAGCTCGCGTTTGGCGAAGCCCAGGCCGGGAATGGTCGTCGTGAAGCTCCAGACATCGCCGGGATGCACCACGTTGCTCATGTCGGTCTCATCGACGCGCCAGTAGTAGGTCGTTTCGAGCGTCAGAGCCGGCAGGGTGAATTGCGGCGTGGCCGGTGCGCCCTTGTCTGCACTTGCGGCGCCGGCGGCCACGTCATCCTTGTTCGCGCTGAACCAGAGATGGTGAGACTTGGCATTCTGCCCGGGCGCCCAGGACAGATCGACATCGATGCTCTGGTACAGGGCGCCATCCGGCGGCATCGCATTGAAAGCCTCCAGCGGAGCCATGGTGAAGCTCCAGACATCGCCCGTGCGTACCGTCCCGTCGGCCTCAATCTCGTCAATCCGCCAATAGTACTTCTGTCCCGGCACCAGCGGAGGCATCACG
>Ga0315277_10001856_pt1 | contig 29885 bp, 30 predicted proteins | sample YL17G05_15_MG_FD_203695 | JGI IMG/M metagenome (GOLD analysis project Ga0315277, IMG submission 203695) | Sediment microbial communities from Yellowstone Lake, YNP, Wyoming, USA - YL17G05_15 | ecosystem: Environmental > Aquatic > Freshwater > Lake > Sediment | place: USA: Wyoming | collected... | reverse complement strand
TGCAATAAGGAATTCTGAACAGCAGGGAAAATATCAGCGGTGAGGGGGAATCAACATTTTCGCTGATCAGAAGGTTGATTTGTCGGCGATTGCGGACTAGCCAAAGAAAACTTGAGAAGGAAAAATAAGCCCATCTGAGAAAGCCCATCTTCGAGAAGACCTTTCTGGCAGCTTCAAATCTTGAATGGGCGCAAGGCACATGTGCGACTCCTGCAAGTTCGTCGGTGAAATCCTGTGTGTCTTGAGTGAGCACTGTAACATGATCGAAGGTTCTGAACATTCGATACCTTTCTGCTAAGGCGCGAAGATTCCCCTGAAGCTTCGCTTGCTTTAGAGTGGAATCTAACGAGCAGGAAATGACAATCATGCTTCTAACGCACCAAACTCATCTGTTAGTGTAAATCACGAAGTCCCCGCTTGAGTAGATAATGCTAAGATTCATGGGCAAGAGCGCAAAAGGATCTGTTAGCGTTCTGAATGTGTCGCTGTAGGTGACCCTATCCAACGGCGAGAATGCAAGGAAGTCATAGTCTTTCAGAATCTCGTTGTTCTTCGTTTGATACCATCTTGAATAGTTGTAGCTGTCCATCTGCTTAAGCCCCCAAGAGCCAATCATGCTAAATGCCAAGTCGTCCCCAAAAAAAGAGCCATTAGCATATTCCTTGGACCAAAGACCCGTGTTAACCATGGAATCTGACACTACATATGATTCCATGTATCCTCGAGGTACATACCACTTTTTGATTCCGGAGAGAGACGACAGATTCATGGAGGCAAACAAAAGAGCTACAACTAGGATAGATATGGACAGCTTAACAGTTGTTCTTGCTCGACTCTGCCAGACAAAACCCGCTGCAAGGATGGATAATGGGATGTAGGCGAACCCCCAGATTCGGTAAGCGGCGTTCGAGTACGTGCCTGTCCAGTAGAATGCAAGAGCGATTACCAACAGGATGCCCAAGACTAGAGTCAAGGTAAGCAGACTCGATCTTCGCTTTGAACGCAACAGCGATAGAAAGGGTTTCAATGCGAGCAAACCGACAAGCAAAGGCCCAGCAAACATTATGATCAGTTCGAACGGTTCATAGAAGTAGGATGCTGCCGCCATTGTTGGTACGCTAGGGAATGTTAACGTTAACACCATGTCAACAGCATTCAAGAATTTCTCAGAGTATCCCAGAGCCACGCTTAAGGATGCAAAATTGATCCAAGCAAACACGGCCACTATGGGATAGTATGGTCGTAAAATCCAGTTTCTTGACTCGGCAACTAAATACAATGCTAGACTTATGATAACAAAAATGTAAGCTGTGAAGTGATGAGACATGGCAAGTGCAGAAACCAACAGAAGAAAAAGAACTTTGAATTCTGGTCCCCTTTTTCTGCTTGTAATTAGCCACAGACCACCCATGAAAAGAACAATGGCATAGGCCTCGCGGTGCGGCTCAAGCAAAGGGCTGAAACATCCTAGGTAGACAATGGAGGCGAGAAAGGCGGCCCTATTATTCGATAGAAAAGTGCGTGCAAGCAGATAGAAGAACAAGGCCACTCCTATTCCCTTCAGCCATGGAATGATAAACATGACTTGCGAGAGTGGAATAGCTGTCGTTTCAGAAAACGCGGCTAAGAGTATGTGCATCGCAGGATGGACACTATGTTCGGCAGCCATCGAAGTTCCCATCCCTGCCACCCATCTTCCTGTGTCGCGGATCAAAACGACATTCTGCAATTCGAATTGGGTGTCTCTTCCGGGAGAATACAGCGTATGGCTCTGTAGGAAATACATAGAATATACTGCGGCCGCAACCATCAACAGTAGCGCCACGTTGCGGCTTTCACTCTTGGAAACCAGAAGAAGAGCAAGACTTGGAATCGCCAAGAAAAAGAACCAATAAACTAGAGACGGAACCGCAATGCCACGTTGCAGAGCAAGACCACACACGTAATATCCTGCAAGGACAGCAATCATCGCCAGCCACAATGCCAGTCTGATTCCCCGCATACTAAGCACAGACCTCCTCGTAGGTGGCAACCACTTCTTTGGTAAGCGTTTTGAGCGAAAAGTTTTCGACAACGGTACGCCTTGCATTCCTTCCAAGTCTTGTTCTGTAATCTTTATCCTCAAGCAATGTCGAAATGGCCTTGGAGAGCCCATCGGCATCGTTGGGATGAACAAGAATTCCGTTTTCGCCGTCTTCAATTGCCTCGGGAACAGCGCATATGTTTGATGCGACCACTGGGCACTCACATGCCATTGCTTCAAGGATTCTTATTGGCAGATTTTCGTACAGCGAAGGTGCCACAAAAACGTCTGATTTGGCATAAAGCGAAGGCAGAAGCTGATAATCCACGTATCCTAGAAACGTATAGCAACTTCTAGGTATCTTTAGCTTGTCTAACAGGTTAATCCACGGTCTTGTCTGTCCTGCTCCAGTAAAAACGAAATGAGCTTTGTTCTCTTTCAAGACTTTTGGAATTGCATGGATGAGCGTATCTAGTCCCTTTGCCACCGTGAGCCTAGAAGAGAACAAAACTATTGGATCAGGGATTTCGCTGAGAAAACCCTCTCTGACTTTGGGTGGGAATCTTTCAGTATCCACTCCATTGTGTATTACGCGAGTGTTTGCCATGAATGGCCATTTCTGTCGGATCTGTGACTTCATCCAATTCGAAACGGTAACGAAGTTTTCAGACTTCCTCAGATAGAGTTCTTCAGCGACTCTGAGACCACCATACAGAAGGAGGGTGCTTTTTTCTGAGAAGTCCATTTGTAAGAAGCCATTCTTGGAAGACAGAATACCTTCCTTTTGACCAGTTATAGTAGTGTGAAGTGTTGTTACCGAGGGAAACGGCAATTGTCCTCTGATCTTGAGCAAAAGATCAGGCATGTGAGGGAAGTTTGTGTGCACCAAGTCGAAGTCTTGCTCCTTGACCAACCCAGGAAGCTTGCGGTATGTTGAAAATTGCATCTTGGCGTTGTAAAGAAACGTATCGTTAACGGGGCATATCGTAAGAAAATGCACATCTATTTTGCCACCGAAGAGGCGGCGTATTTTTTCTTCTGAATATAGCAGTTCTCCCTTCTCTTCCCGTCCAACTGTAATGACATGAAGATCGATCATGTTGGAAAGCATTTTTGCCAATTCCACACAATAAGTTCCAACGCCACCCCAGTTTGGAAGGAACTCTGAGGTTAGAAGCGCAATTCTCATGTCTTTCATGACTTAGTCCAAACCAATACGCATAGCCACACGCACTCCTGAAGACGCCATATTGTCTCCAGCAAAACTTGCGGAGCATGAAAAGACGCTAGAGCCTTAGGCTTTCCTTTGCCAGTTTAGGCACGTAGTACTTTGCTAACAGCCTGCAACTCGCAGATGCATGTTTAGTCAATGTCCTTGAAAAGAGCTCGCCTATTCTCTGAATTAGCGTGCCTCGGGATATTCTCCGTGCCATGCCTCGTAAGTCGTCATCTGTCAGATCTCTGGAGTCTAGAACAATGTCGAAGGACGAAAAGCGGCTCCAATCATCAGTATTGATCAAACCTTTTTCCCGTGCCTCATGGAAAAGTTTTGTTTCAGGGTATGGAGTGGCAAAGTTGATTGCCACGCTGTCCGGGTCCACTTTCAGAAGAAATTGTAGGGTGTTCTCTAGACTTTGACGATTTTCTGTCGGTAACCCCAAAATGATATGCGCTTGTCTCCAGATTTCGAACTTTCTAGCCACGCTGAAGGCTTTGCTCAAAGTTTGCAGCGAAACTCCGGATTTTGCTTTCATGATTAATGTTGGATCTCCGGTTTCAACGCCGTAGTGTATTCTCTTACATCCTGATCTCGCCATAGTCGAGAGAAGATTTATTGAGGTTTGATCTGCCCTTGCTTCGCAAAGCCAAGAGATGTCTAGTCCTCTCTTGAGAATTTCGTTACAGACGTTTTCAGCCCATTTCAGATTCAGAGTGAAGGATTGGTTCCTGAAGAGAAAGCCCTCGATGTGAGCGACGCTGTAAAGATGCTCCATTTCATCGACGACTATTTTTGGGTTCTGGAAGACTGTTTCATTTCCAAACCCTAACGGGTATGGACAGTAGAAACAGTTGTATGGACAACCCCTGCTTCCAAGTATCGGAACGAACAGGTGGGTGTTGCCTTCAGAATCCATGAAATGTTGGTATTTCTGCAATGGTAAAACTTCGTATTTCGGATGGTACTTCGTGAAATCTGCGCTTTCGCCTTTTTGCGGGTTTTTTCTCACTTCTGAGTCTTGGAGGTACGAAAACTCTGATAAAATCGTAAAATCCCTTGTTCTTGTCAATTCCGAGAAACCTTTTAGCAGACATCTTAAGCCATTGACATAAGGAAAATGCTCTATCGACGCAAGATCGATATTGCTTCCCAATAGAACCTCTTTAGGCATCACACTGCATACAGTTCCGCATGCGACAGTAATCGCATTAGGTAGTTCTGACTTGATGCGACTCAGGAGTTTCTTGTCTGCATGTAGAGATGGAAGAGAAATCATGGAAACTATGATGTCTGGATCAAATTTCTTCGCCTCTTGCAGAATCTCGCTGAATGAAAGTCCTAAGGCTTGTGCGTCAAGAGCAGAATATTCGCAGCCTGCTTCTTCGGCAACAGCAGCGAGGTATGGCAAGAAGAGGTTGAGAATAGGTCTCTCCAAAGGGCTTCGTCGACCCAGCCGAGTATGCCTTGAAACGCCAAATCCTCCGGCGTATTCTCTCTCGACTATTTGGAACGATGGATCTGGCAGATTGAGGATAAGCAGTTTAGGATTGCTCGGGTTTGACGCCATCCCACCTCACATCATTGTATGCGGTCGCCATTCCAGACTTGCACTATCGCCAAAAAGGGTCTTTTCCTGACTCAACTAGTTCAAACAATTCCGCAACCAAAAGAAGTCCAGCAGATTCTAGTTGGGATTATTGTGTGCGCGTTTCCAGGAATAGGCCACACATTTTGAAATCAATAAGTGGACTCTAGCAGTATTCTTTTCAGAATGGTAAATGCGTGTTTGAACCGCAGTTTCTTCTCTCCAAGACGTTGTCTGTAATGGATAGGAATTTCCACTATGCCATAGCCTCTTCTCTCTATGTGGTGATTCAATTCGACTTCTATATCAAAGCTCTTTGATCTAGGTTCCCAATCTTTCAGTATTCTCGAGCGCACAACTCTGAGACCAGTTAGCGGGTCGCGCATTTGCACGCCATTTAATAGATTATGTACGAATGCTAGCATTCTGTTGCCTGTGTAGAGCACGTTACGCATTTCGTCCAACTGGAAGTGATAGTTGAATCTGTTGCCGCTTACCATGCCGACATCTGGATTTTCCTCTAGAATCCTGATCATTTCGGGGATGTGTTCAGCTGGATAAGTGTAATCTGCATCTATGAAGACTACATACTTCGCTTCTGAGTCAACACGCCTTATTGCCTGCGCTATAGCTTGGCCTTTTCCTGAACCTTGCTGAGACAAAACCTCAGCTCCAATATTGCTTGCAGCTTCAACGGTTCTATCAGTACTGTTGCCATCAATGACCAATAGCCTCGGCTTCTTTAAATACTCTCGAAGTTCGGTCAATGTGGGACCGATTCCTTCCTGCTCGTTTAGCGCAGCGATTATCACTAATACGGAATCGGAGGCCCCGTTTTTCTTCATTTTTCCATCAACACAGAAACGTTGCTTGTGTCTTGACATGCTAAGTCCACTTTTGGTCGCATTTAAACCGTCGAGGAGAAAAGTTCTATAACAAATCTCCATTTTTTCTGCAACATAATTTGCTTGGCTATAGGTATTCCATCCAAGTACCAGAAGACTGCTCCTTCTAGTCCTTCATCAAGCTGAAGCACGGCGCAAAAGTGAGGAGTTGTATTGTGACAACCTTCGAGTTGATCTGGTCAACCATGCCGTCGGCTTCGCGAAGTGTGTTTAGGACCATTGCTCTTCATTGGTTCGCATATTCTTTCTAATGACTCTTTCTCAAAAAGCAGTCTCTGGAACTCACTGTCAATTTTTGAATATTTACTAGAAAAGTCAGCGTATTTTTCCAGAAATGTTCTGCCTTTATCCGTAGCCTCATAGCCGCCGCCGTTGTGGTAAATAAAACCCATCTTGGTAGTTTCGTGCAAATACTTTTCCAGAAGTCGATAACTTAGATTTGCGGCATACATTATCTTGGTTTTCTTGGCACCTTGCCCTGCGGCGTTCAGAATGTCCACTATAATCTCTAATCTGTCTCTGTATTTCGCCATTGAAACTCAACCAAACACGTCTTTTGTGCAAAAAACACGAGGTTAATGTCACATTATATGTGAAGCCAGCCTCTGCCGCCCTTCTTCAAATGCTGCTTTTCTTTCTTATACTTGGGCTGGTTGCGGGCGAACGCTCTGGTTCTTGAATGGGTAAAATTCCTTAATTCGGTTCGAATGAACTTGCCCCAACCGCCGACAGCAGGATCAGGAGAATAAACTAAACCTTGAGACGCCCAGAACTCGATTACTTCCCTGAACACGGGTGTCTTTGCATCTCTGCTTGCAAAGATTACATGGCCACGATCCATGAAGAGAAGCGGATAGTTACGGACGACGACCCCCTCAGCTTTGACTCGATCGTCATAGCGCTCTTTCCACATGAGTTTCCACTCTTCTTTAAGCTTGGCCCGAAACTCATCTTGCCGAACGATTTCAGAACTTTCCGTTAACTCAGTCCCCCCATGACAGGAGCGGGCACGAATTTTCAGTCAACGACGACGATCGAAGCGCCGCGTTGAATTTCTCCTTTCTCATCCTTTGAAACCGAAGCCATAGTATTTAAGCGATATTCTGTGTAACATCTAGTACGAAGTTCTAGAACATTCATCCATTTTTCTAGAAGAGCTCGATCGGAGGGCCTAATGGGTTCGGGCGCGTCGGACCGTGAAGATATCGTACGATACAGAGCTTCCGAATGTCTGATCCTCTTATTAGTCTGAAGAGCAGCGCTCAGCGGGTCGCATTTCCATGAAGAGTCATCCCAGCAAGAGGGACTTCGTGTCTCCTTGTATTCTAATGAAGCAACGCAGAGACATTTTTGAACAATATCTAGAAATGTTAAGGTAGAACATGCGCTAATTATATTAAATCAAAACGACTTATTCTCCAAACACCATGATTTCAATAATCGGCGCAGGCAGAGTCGGAAGTGCAGCCGCATTCGACATCTTGAGATACAAGTTGGGCGACGTTGTTCTAGTTGACATTGCAGAGAATCTGGCTAAGGGCGAGGCACTTGACATGATGCAGGCTGCACCTGCCATAGAGTTTGATGGAAAAATAAGAGGAACAAACGATTATAGCGAAATTGAAGGTTCGGAGCTAGTAATCATAATCGCAGGCCTGGGCAGAAAGCCTGGAATGACACGAATTGATCTTATGAACAAGAACGCAAGCATAGTAAAATCCATAGTAAAGGAAGTAGTAAGATACGCACCCACATGCAAACTCATGCTCGTAACGAATCCAGTTGACATCATGACATACATAGCCTACAAACAATCAGGCTTCGAAAGAAACAGGGTTTTCGGCATGGGCAGCATACTGGACACATTACGTTTCAGATCTTACATTGCGCAGGAACTGAACGTTTCCAGAGAAGACGTTCGTGCCCTTGTTATAGGTGAGCACGGTGATTCCATGGTTTCCCTTGTTGAATATGCCATTGTGTCAGGAATCCCAATAACGCGCCTGCTTGAGAAACAGCGAATCCAGAGAATAGTCAGACTGACAGTAACATCTGGCTCTGATGTTATCAAACTGAAGGGGGCAACAACCTATGCACCTGCAGCTGTTATCGCTATCATGACAGACGCCATCCTTAGGGGCAGAAATAGGGTCATGGGTGTTTCAACTTGCTTGGAAGGTGAATACGGGTTTTCAGACGTTTCAGTAGGCGTTCCAGTAATCTTGGGAAGAAAAGGCGTTGAGAAGATTCTGGAACTGAAATTGACCGCTCAGGCACGAAAACGTCTAGCGAAATCGATCTCAACGATAAAAGAAGCCATGATGAAACTAATCGAATAGCGCATGCGTGCTGTGATCTCGGATAACGCGGCCCGCCTAAACTGGACGCAAAGAATCATAGGAAAAGGTTTTTAGTTTAGTTGTTATATGAAAGACTGCAAACGATCAATATGTACTGTGAGGATGAAATGAATGTCTGTATTTGCAGCACCAGGCGCTTATGACCGTGCCATAACTGTTTTTTCACCGGATGGAAGGCTGTTTCAGGTTGAATATGCAATGGAGCTAGTTAACCGAGGGGCAACCATTCTGGGAATATTATGCCCGGAAGGAGTTGTTTTGGGTTCAGAAGAGAACGTTGAGCCCCTTGAGGAAGCTGAATATTCGTGGAAACTCTTCAAGGTTGATGATCACATAGGCGCCGCTATAGTGGGTTTGAGCTCAGATGCGCGTATGCTAATAGACCAAGCACGTGTTTATGCTCAAAGCAATAAGCTGACTTACGATGAGCCGATTGACGTCGAAGTGGTGACTAAGAGGATAAGCGACATAAAGCAGATGTACACTCAGCATGCGGGGGTAAGGCCTTTCGGGGTTTCGATAATCTTTGCAGGGGTAGACAAAACAGGAAGTCGCATATTTTACACTCATCCAAGCGGGACCTATAGAGGTTACAAAGCCACGGCAGTAGGTGCAGGAAGAGAAACTGCACTTGGCATACTCAAAGAGGAGTATCGCGAAAACATGAGCCTAGAGCAGACCATCAAGCTTGCTGTGAAATGCTTAACCAAAGCACTGGAAGCTCGGCAGTTGCCGCCCCGAATAAAGATAGCGGTAATCTCTTCAGAAACCAAGAAGATGGAAATGCTAACTGACGACAAGACTGGAGGTATTGTGAAAGAGTTAGGCGTGGGCAAGTGAAAAAACGATGAGTGAAAAGTACACCGTTGCCCGCGCAACAAAAGACAATGAGCACTTCGAAATTCTGGTAAAACCGCAGAAAGCATTAGACTATCGCACGAACAAAATCTCTGCAATAACAGAAGTTCTGGCCGCAGAAACAATTTTCTCAGATGCAAACAAGGGGACAAGAGCTTCGGAAGAAAACCTGCGCAAAGCCTTTGGGACAACAGACGCATTGAAAGTGGCAGAGACAATACTGAAGACAGGAACTCTGCAGCTGACAACTGAACAAAGGAGAAAAATGGTAGAGGACAAAAGACGACAAATAATAGACTTCATATCGAGACAATCTGTAGACCCTAAGACAAATCTCCCGCACCCCCCGTTGCGCATAGAAAATGCCATGGAGCAAATTCACTATCCTATAGATCCATTCAAGCCAATTGAAGAACAAGCGAAAGACATGGTGAAGCTGCTGCGTCCTATTCTACCACTAAAAATGGAACAGTTGTCTGTAGCAGTCACGGTGCCTACCCAATATGCGGCGAAAGCCTATGGAACAATCAAAGGATTTGGAACAATGAAACGAGAAGAGTGGCGTGCAGACGGTTCATGGTACGGGATTTTGGAAATGCCAGCAGGCTTATATGCTCCCCTACTAGAGAAACTTGGGGACGTAACTAAAGGCAGTGGAGAAGCGAAAATAGTCTCTTAACCGAATGTGTAGCACTAAATTATTGGGTGTAAGATTATGCCAACGTTTTTTGAACCGAAACAGATCGCGACGCCAGGAGACCTGCTCGCAGAAGGCGACTACGTTGCAGGAGAAAACACATACAAAGAAGACAAGAAAATCTTCGCTTCCCGAACGGGACTCGTCGAATACGACAACAAGACAGTCAACATCGTTGGGCTGAAGGCTTTCTATATACCTAAACCAGGGGATATTATCATAGGAACAGTTGTCGAAATCGGATTTAACGGGTGGACGATAGACATAAACGCGCCGTACAAAGCCTTCCTTAGGCCATCAGACGTTCTCAGCAGACCTTTCAAACCGCAAAAAGACGAGTTGTCCCAAGTACTCGACAGCGGAGACTTGGTCGTCGCCAAAATAGTATCCTATGATAGGACACACGACCCGCAGATTACAGTTGCGGAGCCTGGGTTGGGAAAAATAACTAAAGGTCAGATAATAAAGATCACGCCGACAAAGATCCCTCGGGTAATAGGCAAGAAGGGATCAATGATATCCATGATAAAAGAAGAGACGGGTTGCCAGATAATTCTCGGACTTAACGGCGTAGTGTTGGTCACGGGGAAGACTCTTGAGGAAGAGCAGGCAGCTCTGATGGCGATCCTCAAGATCGAAGAAGAATCTCACACGAGCGGTCTTACAGACCGCATAACTCAGATGCTTAGGAACGAAAAGTCAAAACGGGAGGAAACAAAGAATGAATGAAAAACCAGAGAAACTGATAGATAAGAAAGGATTGAGGTTGGATGGGAGGAAACCCGGCCAACTTAGGTCGGTGAAGCTTGAGGTGGGTGTGATACCGAACGCCGATGGTTCAGCGTACATTGAACAGGGAAAGAATAAAATTTTGGTGGGCGTGTATGGTCCAAGGGAAGCGCATCCAAAGCATCTTGCGCTTCAGGACCGAGCAGTTTTGAAATGCCGCTATCATATGGCTCCTTTCTCTGTCCAAGAACGCAAGTCGCCGGCACCATCCAGAAGAGAAGTTGAATTATCAAAAGTCATTAGAGAATCTCTTGAACCGGCAATCTTCCTGGAATATTATCCGCGAACAATGATAGACCTTACCATTGAAGTCTTACAGGCTGATGGCGGGACACGCTGTGCAAGCATAGCGGCCGCGTCATTGGCGTTGGCAGACTCCGGCATTCCGATGCGGGACTTGGTAGTGGCATGCGCTGCTGGAAAGGCAGATGACACAATAGTTTTGGACTTGATGGATGAGGAGGACAAGCTTGGATCAGCTGACGTTCCAGTTGCCTTAATGCCCAACTTGAACGCCATAACACTATTGCAAATGGACGGAAAACTAAACCACGAAGAGTTTGAGACCGCCGTGAATTTGGCGATTGAAGGTTGCAAGCAGATCTATGCTATGCAAAAGGAGGCCCTCAAAGCTAAGTACGTAGGTGTCAAGGAGGAGGCTGAAGAATAATGGCAGCTGTTATTGCTAAGATAAAGCAGAAGCAGATTGCACAGCTGATTGACAAGGGAAAGCGCCTTGATGAAAGAGAGCTGACCGAGTATCGCGAAATCAAAGTTGAACAGGGAACGATGGAACGTGCAGAAGGTTCTGCAAGAGTTCGGATTGGGAAGACAGATGTGGTTGTCGGGATAAAAATCGAAATGGGCGAACCGTTTCCTGACACACCAAACGAAGGAGTCCTGACAGTAAATGCTGAGCTTGTGCCACTGGCCTCGCCAGGCTATGAACCTGGTCCACCAGACGAGAACTCTATCGAACTCGCTAGGATTGTGGATAGAGGAATTCGAGAATCCAAGATGATTGACACGGAGAAACTTTGCATCGAACCTGGGAAGAAGGTGTTCGTTGTTTTCGTAGATGTCTACGTGCTTAACCACGATGGGAACCTGATCGACACTGCCGCTTTAGCTGCAGTGGCCGCACTGCTCAATACGAAGATGGCTAACTATGAAATTGAAGACGGTGAAGTCAAGACCAAACAGGGTTACATGCAGCTCCCCATAAGACAACATCCCATAACTGTAACTTGCGCAAAGATAGGCGATAAGCTGGTGGTCGATCCCCAGTTGGAAGAGGAACAGGTAATGGATGCTAGACTGTCAATGGCAATCGATGACGACGGCGATATCTGTGCAATACAAAAGGGCGGCACTGGATACTTCACGCCAGAACAAGTAGTCGAAGTTGCCAAACTTGCAGGAGAAAAGGCTAAGGAAATGCGGAAAAAACTGGACTGGTGAAGGCACGATGCGGCATAGAACCAAGAAAGTCGGCCCTACACGCGGGTTTGGTCCACGCTACGGATCAACCGTTAGAAAACGATACATCAAGATTATTGAGGAATTGAAGAGACCCCACACCTGCCCACAATGCGGTTTGACCCACGTCAGAAGGGAAAGCGTTGGCGTGTGGAAATGCAGAAAGTGCGGGTTTACCTTTACGGGCGGAGCCTACACGCCTACTACAAAACTGGGGATAGTTGCGAAACGAGTTGCAAAGGGAGCCCCAGTAGAGGAAGCGATGAAGGCAGAAGAAGCTAAGTAGCGACGCTCTTTGATTGGTTCAAGCGGACCGACACGACCACGTACGCTCTTTTTCTGAGAACCATAGAGACATGTAAGCATATCTGTAGCTCATTTTTTCGCCTGCAGTATCTAAGAAACAGAAGTTCAAGTATTCAGATGGCAACCGCTAATCTTGATGAATTGGAGATGGCTGGGGAAAAACAAAAGCTCAGCAAAGCAAGAATTGGAGCAATTGTTCTGATGGTCACAATGTTCATCATTGCGGTTTCGTTGCTTCTCGATTCTCAGATTGCGCATGGTCCACAGCCTGAAATTGTTGGCTTCAGCTGGGAAAATCATGCTGGTGACTATCCGCGATATGTTTCTGTTGAAGGCACCATTTTAAGCTCAACTCCGGTTGCAGCGAAAAATGTCACCCTAATAGTGGACATATACGTCGAAGGTGTAAGTCCACACGGGTGGATATTGTGTAAGACTGAAAACATAGATCTAGGCAGCATTCCTGGAAACTCTTCAAAACACTTCAGCGAGAAGTCCAGTACGACCTTGGCCAATACTACGACTTCCGTGCGATTCGCCATTATTTGTGTTGGACCAGCTAGCTTAGGATCTTTGAAGCCTGATACAAAATGGCAGAAGTGTTATACGTCAGCGAGATTTGTAGCTTCCAGAGGGCTAGAACAACTTGAAGTCAGCTGCCAAGATTAGCTGTCGCTTTTCGAAAAAAAGGCATGCAGAAGTGGTTTTTAAGGCTCTGCAACCAGACGTTAGGAAACCGGCGACGCTTCGCTCAAGTTCAAGCCTGACGAGAGAGGATGGAATTCTGGTTTTGAGAGTCAGTGCGAGAGATACCGCGGCCTTGCGGGCTGCGCTTAACGCCTATTTGAGATGGATAGGTTCGTTGAAAAGTGTTTTAGAGGTTCTCGAGAGAAGCTAGATTTGGCAAATGCAGGTTTTCTTGCTTTGGGTCTTGAGTGCGGCGAGAATGTTCGTGGTCTTATGCTTTGATGTGTCTGCTTATTGGCTGCAACAGCAACTGCAGCGATAGCTGCAACCATGCGGGAACACTGGTTTCACATGTGCTATCTTGGCAAAGGTACTGCGGGACAACCATGTTGATCTGGCGTGTGGTTCGCGTGTTTTTTGCTGTCCAATTTCAGGTTGCCTTTGACTGAGAGCAATGGACATACGTCTGCGGCAAATGGAGAATGTGCCCTGAGAGAATGCTTAATTAATGGCTCCTCTTATTGCTGTCCAGAGTGGAAGGATAGAACGTGAGTGAAGAGATTTCGAAACTTCCTCCTCAAGTTCAGGAGCGTTTGCTTAGGATGCAGCAGCTTCAGCAGACTCTTCAGTCGGTTCTGGCTCAGAAGCAGCAGGTGGAACTTGAATTGGCAGAAATTGGGCAGGCCTCAACTGAAGTCGAGAAGCTGACTGATGATGCAGTCATTTACAAGTCAGCAGGATCGCTTATGATAAGAGCGGAAAGAACAAAGATAACCGCCGATTTGAATGAGCGGAAAGAGCTGCTTAACACAAGAGTAGCGATTTTGACAAAACAAGAAGAACGGTTACGAGGCCAATTGAAGGATCTGCAGACCAAGCTTCAACAGGATTTGAATCCGGTTTCACCTTCGTCCCAGCCTTGACATTTTTTAGGTGAAATTAGTGGAAGACGAGGGCATACTTGCCTTGACCAGTGAGCAAACTGAAGAGTTGTGCACGATCGCAGAGGAAGCAGCCAGAAAATATATACTTTCTAAAGTTCCAAGAAAGAGTATAGAAAAGCTAAACGTGAGCGCTGAAGCTGAAGGCACAAGACCGGTGAACTTGGAAATAGAAGTTGACGTTGGCTTGTCTCCTATGTTGGAGGAGTTTGACGTTCAGCAACTTGTCAATGAGGCCGTAAGAGAAGGGTTCAGATCGGCTGAAAGATATTTGGGGGAGCTAGAGTGTCATTCGCGGAAATAACTGAAATCTTGGACACGTTAGATGCCAAGCTTGTTGTCTTGTTATGCCACCACAACGCAGATCCTGATGCAATCTGCTCGGCTTACGCCTTGAAAAGCTTGCTGAAGCAGCTGAGGCCGAAACTTGAAGTCGAGATAGGAGCAGCTAATGGGATCAGCAGGCTCTCGAAGCACCTTCTCCAGCATATTCCAATTGAGGCGAAAGAGTCGCCAAACGTGGAGAATGCTGATGCAATAGTGCTTCTTGACACAAACACAATCCAACAGTTGGACAGTTTAGCTGAAACAGTCAAGAAGGGGAAAGCGCCGACAATCGTGATTGACCATCACGCAGCCCACCCAGATACGCTACAGTTGGCAAAACTCTGCATCACCAACGAAGAGAGCTCATCAACATGCGAGATCATCTTCAACTTCTATAAGCAGACAAACGTCAAAATCGGCGGAAACGAAGCAAGAGCCCTCTTCCTCGGCATAGCCTTCGACACGCGGCACTTCGTACTGGCCAATTCGTCAACCCTAAAAAACATTGCTGAACTGATTGATTCCGGCATAAATGCACAGGAAACGCTACCTTTGCTTTCCCTGCCTATGGATTTCTCTGAGCGAGTCGCAAGACTAAAAGCATGCCGAAGAGTCAAACTTTTTAAGATTAACGAATGGGTAGTTGCACTTTCACATGTCAGCGCCTACCAAGCCTCGGCTGCGAGAGCTCTGATCGAACTGGGCGCCGATGTTGCTGCAGTGGCAGGACAGAAAAACGAAGACATAGAAGTCAGCCTGCGGGCCACGCGCGACTTCAATAAGCAAACTGGCCTCCACCTAGGCACGGACATCGCCAAACCGCTGGGTGAATACATACGTGGAATGGGCGGAGGACACTCCACAGCAGCAGGAGCCAACGGCGTAGGAGATATTGAATCAAGCCTCAAACGCTGTTTATCTCTTTTGAAAGAGAGATTGGCTAATCAGCGATGAGTAGCTACTCTTAAATGAACCACGCTGCCGCTTACAATCAGGCAGGCAACAAGGGCATGACGGTAATTGAAACAGCAAAACTCACTTACACTTATCCAGGCGCGACAAAGCCGTCAATAGCAGATGTTTCCATAAGAATAGAGAAAGGCGAGTTCGCACTGATCACCGGTCCGAGCGGCTGTGGAAAAACAACGATATGCCGCTGTTTCAACGGGCTTATTCCCCACTTCTATCAAGGCGAACTAAAGGGTAGGGTAACGACTGCAGGGTTAGATGTTGCGAAACATCCGATCTACGAACTCGCAAAACATGTAGGTCTAGTTTTTCAAAACCCCGAAAACCAGCTCTTTGCCCTATCTGTTGAGAAAGATGTGGCGTTTGGTCTCGAGAACCTGGGTGTTCCGAGAGAGGAGATGCGCAGAGGAGTGGACGAAGCGATGAAGTTGACGGGAATATACGATTTAAGAGAAAGACCGCCACATGAGCTTTCCGGGGGTCAACAACAGCGCGTTGCCATAGCTTCAGTTTTGGCCATGCAACCAGAAGTCATAATCCTCGACGAGCCGACAAGCTTTCTTGACCCACTAAGCGCGAAAAGAATCTTTGAAGTAATCTATCATCTCAACAAGACCCTCGGAATAACGGTCGTGCTGGTCGAACATAGGCTTGACTTGACAGCAAAGTATGCTACTCACATAGTTGTAATGGACGAAGGAAAGGTAGTTTTGGACGGAAACCCTCGTGAAGTACTGCGCTCAGAAGAAGCCCGTCTGATAGGAATCGGGATTCCGAAGGCAACGCTGCTATACCAACTACTTAAGGGCAAGATGAATCTCGGCGACACTGTTCCCTTGTGTTCAGAGGAAATGGCCATGCAGCTGAAGGAGGTACTGCAGCGCCAATGATTGAAGCCAAAGACCTTTATTTCAGATACCCAAATGGCGTAGAAGCCCTAAAGGGCATCTCAATAACCATTCGAGACGGTGAATTCATAGCTATCATGGGGCAGAACGGTGCTGGAAAGACAACACTGGTCAAGCATTTCAACGGACTGCTCAAGCCAACAAAAGGCCAAGTGACTGTTGATGAGACTGACGTTGCTAAAGTGAGCGTTGCTACTCTATCTAGAAACGTGGGCTTCGTCTTTCAAAATCCGGATCATCAGCTCTTCTGTGAGACAACTGAAGAGGAGATATCTTTTGCATTGAGAAATTTCGGTTTCAAAGAAGGCGTAGTAGAAAACCGGGTGACTTGGGCTCTAAACCTTCTGGGATTAACTCAGTACAGAAAAACCTCCCCTTTTATGCTAAGCGGAGGAGAAAGAAAACGCGTGGCCCTAGCTTCAGTGCTGGCGTGGGACCCGAAAATACTCATACTGGACGAACCGACAATAGGGCAAGACTACCAACAGAAAGAAAAACTCAGGCAGTTTATCGTGCAGATGAAAACCCAAGAAAGAACAATGGTAATGGTCACGCATGATGTCGAATTCGTTGCAGAATGTAACCCAAGAGTACTGCTGATGCGAGAAGGAAAAATCATCGGAGACGGTGAGGCAAGAAACATCCTAACAAATCCAGGCATCCTAAACGCAGCATCCATTGTGCCACCCCAGATTGCCCAAGTTTTCCTAGAACTCTCACAGCAACTGCCAAAGTTGGAACTCCCAAAAACGGTCATTGACCTATACGAGGCTCGAGAAAAACTGCTAGAAATCTTGGAGAAAGAGAGCAAATGAGCGTCTTTGACGGACTCAAGTTCCGGAAAGTCCATTCGCCCATTCACAATCTAGATCCGAGGATAAAGTTCATATACGTTTGCGCGATCTTTGCAGTTGCGATAGTTTTTGGGGAAATTCTGCCGCTAGCCTTGCTTTTTCTTGCGCAGATTCCACTTGTCATATTGGCCGGAGTCAAACGTGATTGGCTTCGCTCGATGCGAGGAGCTGCTTTCCTGGCAATAATGATATTCCTTGCGAACCTACTTTTCCCGTTTATCGGCGCAGGCTACGTACTGACTGTGAAAAACTTGGAAAGCGCAGCTGCTATGACCATACGTTTCATAGTGCTTGTTGAATCCTTCTCAATTTTCTTCTTGACAACCTCACCTGACCATTTGGGCCTAGCCCTTGAGCAAACACATGTACCCTACGAACTAGTGTTTGCGTTCACAACAGCCGTCCGCTTCGTTCCGGTTCTAGCTGAAGAAGCCCAAACAATCATGGACGCTCAGAAGGCTAGAGGTTTGGAACTTGAACGTGGAAACTTTCTGAAGAGGATAAGAAACTATATTCCGATTCTCATACCACTCATCGTCAGCGCTATCAGAAGAAGCCTTGAACTCGCAGAAGCCATGGAGTCGCGAGCATGGGGAGCTACGAAAAGACGCACCAACTTGTACGTACTCAAAATGCATAGAGGCGACTTCATCCTACTGGCCATAACAATCGGGGTCATAACCACCGCAATCTACGTTCGTTTGTTCGTTCCAATCCCATCTTTAGGTGAGCTTCTTACCCATAGGCCCTAAACCACAATGCTTTTAATGCGGGCATTTGTGTAATGGGTCGTCGGAGCCTGCTGCTGGTTGAAATGGTTTAGAGCTGCAGCAAACGAGATCATTGAGTGCATCAGGATTTCTATGGACAAGCTTGACATCAAAGAAGTCGAGCATCTAATCAACGTTTTGTTAGAATCGAAAGACCAGAAAATATTCACTGTGGGTATGGGAAGAAGCGGATTTGTTGCCAGGGCATTTGCCTTGCGGCTGATGAACTTGGGATTCAATGTCTACTTCTTAGGTGAAACTATAACGCCGGCTGCAGAAAAAGGAGACCTACTGATTGCTGTTTCAGGAACGGGTTCGACAAAAATGGTTCTGACTGCAAGCTCAGCCGCCAAGGACATAGGTGCAACAGTCATTGCAATCACATCCTTCCCAGAGTCTCCATTGGGGGAAATTGCGGATCTGGTCGTTACAATCAAGGGAAGAACAAAGGCTGGCATGCCTAAGGAAGAGGACTATTTGGCCAGGCAAATCATTGGAGAGCGTGAACCGCTGACCCCTCTTGGTAGCATCTTCGAAAACAATAGCATGGTATTCTTGGACAGCTTGATTGTAGAACTAATGCATCGCATGGGCAGAACTGAAGCGGACTTGAAACGCAGGCACGCGACAATAGAATAAACAATAGACTAGCGTTCAGAGACTCGCTTCGCGTATTCTTCTGCAAGTTTCAACGCCAGTCTGCCATCTTCAAGAATGAGCCCGCCGCGATAACCACAGTTCCTGCAGTCCCACAAGACCTTAATTGGGGCAAACCAGAAGCAAAGAAGATGTCGGTTGAGCCGCATTTCGGACAGAATTTCACGGCTCTCCGCGTCTTGTGCTCTGATTTGGCAGCGTTCATCTTACTGTGGAGTCGTTCAGGATCCGACTTTTGCTTTCTGGTTTTCCTGAGCAGTCTTTTTTTCGGAAGTTTCGGTCTCTGAACGCGTTTAGCGTCTTTGACTTCCAAGTTAGACTCCTAAGAGATAGGATGCGCGCACCTGTATTAAAGGAGCGTAAAGATTATGCGTGCGTATGGCTTATTAAGACTAACGACACACTATATTGACAGTGATGAAAGAGCACAAGACGCCCTAAACCTGGGAGAGCAATGCAAACAAGTAATAAACCGAAACAGAAGATAGCAGAAGCCCTAGGGGAAACTGAAACAAATTCGCCCATAATAATAGGTGAAGAGGCCAAGAAACCAGCTGTTTTCAGAGAAGTCTACCCAATACGGGAACCATACGTTTACGCAGCAATTGTCAAAGAACCGGAAACTCAAAGAACCCGCTACGAAATCATAGAACCAACACTTCAAAAAGAAGAGGAAAAACAACTGCAAGAGATCAAGAACCTCCTGATGGAAGAGGTGGACGTAGATCTAAAGGAAATTGAAACCAGAGAAAAGGCAGAGAATTATCTGAAAGAAAAATCAAGACAGATAATCAAGAGATATCACATAAGGACTCCGTCTGAAGCTGTTGACAAGCTAAACTACTACATACTAAGGGACTTCATCGGTTACGGAAAGATAGACCCGCTCATGAAGGACCAATATATCGAAGACATATCCGCAGACGGAACAAACATCCCAATATACATCTGGCACAGGATCTACGAATCAATACCCACAAATATAGTCTTCAAAGGCGAGAAGGAATTGGACTCCTTCATAGTTCGCCTAGCCTATCTGGCTGGAAAGAACATTTCCATAGCTTCTCCAATTGTGGATTCATCGCTTCCCGAAGGCAGTCGAGTGCAGCTAACATATGGAAACGAAGTCACGAGAAGAGGCTCAACCTTCACTATTAGACGTTTCAGGGTTGATCCCCTAACTATCTCGGATCTGATCTCGTTCAACACTCTGTCTTCGGAAATGGCTGCTTATCTTTGGTTTGTTATAGAAAACAGAGCCTCAGTCATTGTCGCGGGCGGCGTTGCTGCTGGGAAGACAACGATGCTGAACTGCCTTTCAATGTTCATAAAGCCCGAAATGAAAATCGTCAGTGTAGAAGACACTCAGGAGCTTAACCTTCCGCATGAAAATTGGATACCATCCGTTGTAAGAACGGGCTTTGGACATGAAGATAGGCGAAGCGGCTCAATAACACTGTTTGACTTGTTGAAAGCTGCAGTAAGACAGAGGCCGGATTACATTATTGTGGGTGAAGTGCGCGGGGAAGAGGCCTACACGCTCTTTCAAGCCATGGCGACTGGACACTTGGGAATGAGCACAATACACGCAGAATCTGTTGAAACAGTAATAAACAGACTCGAATCTGAACCGATGAACATTCCGAAACCATTGATAGCAATGGCGGATGTCATAATGGTTGTAACCAGAACCGAGATTGCAGGAAGACCAGCGCGAAGAACAAGCACAACGACTGAACTAGTGGAGCTCAATCCAAGAACAAAGGAGCTACTATCCGAAGAGGTTTTCATATGGAATCCAAAGGAAGATGGATTTGCCTTTTCAGGTCATAGCACCATTCTGGATAGACATGTGAAAAAGCTAGGTTTAGGCGAAGAAGATGTCAAACGCGAATTGTACGCAAGGAAAACAGTTCTAGAATGGATGGTTGACAAGGGCATCAGGCATCATACCGATGTAGCAAATATTATTCGAGAATACTACGCTGATCCGCACCGCGTTTTCCAGAGGGCCAGAGTTGGACTGAAATGAAAAGTCACAGATCCATAGAAGAAATCCGAAAATTCTACGATCGCCTAGTGGCCAAACTTGCGCGGTTCTCAAAGCGACAGGAAAGAAAAGCAGAACCGCCTGACAGAACGACCCTCACTTCTGAGAAGCCAGAATCTGTAGCATATCAGATAATTGGAGAGAGAACAGAACGCGTTCTGCCAATTTTCCAAGGATTAGACGTACACTTGCAGAGGTCAGGCGTCAAGATCAACTTCAAAGCATATGTAAGTCTGGCAATGCTTGCGGCTTTTCTGGTTTCCTTTACCTTGTTTGCGCTCATCCCATGCCTACTTATCTTTTGTCTCGGAATACCCCTTTTGCCCTCGTTTCTATTTGGTCTCGGAGCAAGCCTTTTTGCGTTCGCCTTCTCGATAATCGCATTCTATGCCTATCCAATCTACCGCGCTGACAAGCTCAAAAGAGAGTTAGAAGATGAACTACCCTTCACAACAGGCTACATGTCAATACTAACAAGTGCAGGGGTCTCACCTGAGCGCATTTTCCATTCACTTTCGAATCTAAGCACTCCACTGGCAGTTTCAGCCGAAGCTAGGGATATCGTTAGAGACGTAAATCTTTTCGGACTAGACATAATTTCCGCTCTAGAAAGGGCCGCAAAGAAAACCCCTTCAGAAAGCTTACGAGAAACATTCGAAGGGTTCATCTCAACAATACATTCAGGAAGTAATTCAACTGCTTACCTCCGTGAGAAAACCAGACAGTTCATGAAGTTAAAGAGAATAGGCCTTAAGAAATTCTCAGACACTTTATCTCTTCTGTCAGAGTCCTACGTCACTCTGCTCTTAACAGGCCCACTACTTCTAATCATAATGCTCTCAGTAATGGCAATGCTCAATCAAGGCAACTTGGGACTATTGAGCCCAGACCTTCTACTAAGCCTGCTCACATATCTTGCGTTGCCCCTAGGTTCGATAATATTCCTGATAATTCTAGATGCCGTGATCCCGAAATGGTAATGAGAAAATGCCAAAAATAGAAAAAAAACTGAAGAAAATAACACTGATCGCTTCTGTTACAATAGCTATCACCATAATCACCATCGCCTACTTCCTACTCTGGGAAACCACGACATTTGACGAATCTGTCTTTTTCGCCATTACTATCGCAGTTTTTCCCTCAGCAATCTTGAATTACGCTGATTTCAGATGGCGAAAAGCCATAGACGAGCATTTGCCTGACCTTTTCAGAAGCCTGGTTCAGGCCAAACAAACGGGAATGACCCTCCCACAAGCCATAGAAGAAGCCGCAAAGAGAGACTATGGTCCACTTACGCCGGAATTGAAGAAAATGAATGCCCAAATCTCATGGGGAATGAGTTTTGAAGAAGCTCTACAGGCCTTGGCAAAACGCGTCGACACAATTCTAGTCCAGAGAACAGTGCCTATGATAGTTGAAGCAAGCCGTTCAGGAGGACATGTGGAGAAGGTTTTTGACCCCATGGGCAAGTTCATACGGACCACGCTGTTGCTTGATAATGAACGCCGAACCCAAACAAAGCCTTACATTGCAATAATCTACGTGGCTTTCTTCGTTTTCCTGTTCACCATTATTCTCCTTTTCAGATCCTTTTTCGTAAGTGTAGAAGGCTTACCTACACTCGGTACCAGCACCATGTCACCAGCTGAAATGCAAAGGTTATTCTTCCACATTATGTCAATCCAAGCGTTTTTCAGTGGATTAGTAGCGGGGAAAATGGGAGAGGGAACAATAAACGCCGGGCTAAAGCACAGTCTGGCTTTGATGCTATGCGGCTATGTTGCCCTAAAACTCTTTCTGTGAGGAGACAAGATGAAGCAAAAACTGAAGAAACTGTGCACGAACAGAAGGGCTGTGACCCCCGTTCTAAGCAATCTGCTGCTCATGATTGTAGCTGTCGCAGCGATGGCTCTTGCCACGAGCGCCACTTATGTCATAACAACAAACATGGGAGAAACCATGAGCGAACGTATTGTCATAGAGGATTTATGGTTCAACAATTCAACAGGCCACATTGAAGTCTATCTTCGCAACGTGGGGAAAGTTGCGATCCAAATTTCGAGCGTGTACGTAAACCGAAGTTCTCAAGCTTTTGCAGGACCTTTCAATTTGGAAATAGGAGAGCACCGATGGCTTAGCATCTTCAAGAACTGGATTCTTGACAGCTTGTATTATGTGGATATCGTTACGACTAGGGGGACTCATGTTGGAGGCCACTATAAAAGCTCTTCGTGATAAACGCGGTGTCAGTAACGTCATAGTAGTCATGCTCAGCTTAGCTCTGATAGTGATAATAGTGACAAATCTAGTGCTCCTAAGCTATCAGATGAACCAATTCGATTGGGAAAGAGCACAGGAAAAAATCGAAATAATCGACGTGCAGGGTCAAAACTTCACTTTCGGTAATGATGGCCCCTTGACGGTGCGCATCATTTCACTTTGGATTGTCAACTCCACCCACCACGAGCATTATGACGTAGATCTCTTCATAAACTCTGGAGACAACTTAACATGCCTACGAACAGATATGACACTTCCATCTCAGAATTTCCTTATCAGGATTGTCACAGAAAGAGGAAATTCTGCAGTCTTCATTAAGCACTAGAATTGAAAGCAGGTTGTCATGCTAATCCCCGATGTGAAGCATTCTTTCTCTTAGAGCCTTTGTGGCTTCCTTTTCATTCTTCGCTTCTACGACTTGGATCTTGTACAGCTGAGCCATCTTCTTTCCGTTTTCGGTTATTCTCGGTATTGCGACTAAATAAGCGTCGCCTGGCGAGACATCGAATATTTTTGCAAACAAAGCGATTACTGGCTGTTCTGATATGATTCCCTCACTGGAGGTTGCGACATCAATTACTGTTACTCTTTGCGTATCTGCTCCTTTGCGTGCCACGATGTCAAATCCGTGGTTTGCACCGGATTTACCCTTGAGAAAAGCTGGGCTTTCAATGGTGAACCCCTGATTTACGAGGAGCTCCCTTATAGGGGTCATCAGTACCAAGCCAAGAGTGACTTCATTCTTTGCTTCGTCTCTTAGGCTGTAGGAATAAATGTTCTTGATCATGATCTCTTCGAAAGCAAAATCTCCATGACAGTCCCTGCAGAAATGCGAGGCGACTGGAATATCGAAGCTTTTGCCACAATCCCGGCAGGTACACCAGACGCCGGCCCTTCTGTGGTCAATGTCAGGTCTTTTTAGTTCTTCATGGCATTTTGGACATACGAGTCTACCGCCTTTGTGAAAGTTTTCCTCCACGTCCATGTATCCACATTTCACATGTTCAATCAAAGAGCTTTTTTGGATGTCAAACGATTTGCAGTGCGGGCAATAGTAACGCACAGAAATGTTTGTAGAGCTGCATTTCGGGCAATACAGGAGCTTGTCAAATATTCTTCTTTGAAGAATTCCAGCTTCGCAGAGCTTGTTAAGGAAAGCTTCTGCACGTAATGGGTCGCCCACAATGGCTTCAGCCGCCGGATAGCTGTAACCGACGTTTGGAGTGAAGACTGGGTCAAATTGCTTTATTTCACCACTGAGAAACTTGCCTAGAAAAACCTGTGTATCACGGTCTTTGTACAGTTCGAGCCGTTCTGCCTTTCCAGCTTTCGACATTTTCTCCCCAAGTTAGCTTTTCTTTGCAAACCAGTTCTGAACGTTTCCAAGTTGTAACATCTATTGCTCTCAAAGCTGTTAAAATTATCGCCTAATTCCCTTTAAGCATTTCCCGAAAACACAAAAAAAGCTTATCAAGAAGAGTCTCAAAAACTTATACAGGGGCTCTTAGGGATCTGTTCCATTCGCTGTGAGACAAGCTGACAACATAGAAAGCGCGCGCTCAGGGTTTCTTAGGCTTGCTTGTGAGTGAGGGCTTTCCCTGCAGTTGTTGTGATGGGTCAGGAGTGGATGGGTTTGGGAGCCGATGTTGATTGTTCACATGTTTCAGTTGATATGGAGGTGTGGGAATGGTGGAAGCTGGCGTCGGAGTGTTGGTTGGTCTACATGTTTTCTTGTCTGGAAGAACATGAAGTGTTGCCGGTCCAACATTGCGGTGAGTAGTTCCTATGTTGTTGTTCTTAGCGCGCGTCATTTTGTGTGTGGGACAAAGCGCGCGCTTTCTAAGGGTAAAATCTTCTTGTTGTTCTCGGAAAGGGAATGGAGTCAATTATGTTTTCTAAGTCAAGCATCCAAGTTAACACTCTCTCCAAACCCATGCCAAATCCGACATGTGGGACGGTACCGTACCGGCGCAAGTCCAGATACCAGTCATAGTCTTGTTCTTTCATACCCATCTCCTTGATTCGTCTGATCAATGTGTCCTTGTCATCTTCTCTTGCGCCGCCCGTTGATATCTCGCCTATTCTGGGGACTAGCATGTCGGTGGACATTGCAACTTCAGGATTATCCCGATAGGTCTTGCAGTAAAATGCTTTGATCGCTGTTGGATAATCATATACGAAGAAGGGTTTGTCAAACCCATCAGCCAATGCCTTTTCATCATCGTACCCAAGATCCTCTCCCCACCCTATTTTTGAACCCTGATCCTTGAGCTTCTCAAGTGCCTCAGTGTAGGTTATCCTTGGGAATGGTGTCTCCACTGATTCCACTTTGGAAATGTCGGCACCGATTTCCGCGAATTCCTTTCTGCATTCCTTGGCGGTCCTTTGGCAAATGTGGGTCAGAAGTTCCTCTTCGAAACGCATCAGATCTTGCATGTCAGCAAATGGCCACTCTCCCTCTATGTGCCAATATTCAGTCAAATGTCTGATGGTACGGCTTTTTTCGGCTCTGAAGGATGGGGCGATGCAGTAGACCTTCTCTAATGAGTAGACCAGTATTTCGAGGTAAAGCTGGGAACTTTGGGTTAGGTACAAGTCCTGATCGAAATATTTCAAGCCAAATAGCGTCGAGCCGCCCTCGACGGCGGCTGAGATAAACATGGGTGGAGAAACCTCTGTGAACTCCTGACTTCTAAAGAATTCACGTGTCGCCTGAAGGACTTCATCGCGCACTTTCATAACCAAGTTCATTTTGCGACTGCGAAGCCACAGGTGGCGCATGTCACGCAAAAATTCCTCACTCTTATCTTTGCTTATTGGGAAAACCTCAGCTAAGCCCATAATCGAGATTTTCTCAACTGCTATCTCGTACCCGCCTGGGGCACGCTTATCCGGCTTAGCGTTGCCCTCCAGCGACAATGAAGATTCGATCGTGAGTTTCTCAGCGTCAGTCCACGCTTTGCTGTCAGCCTTAACAGTACATTGAATGACTCCTGTTGAATCACGCAACAGAAGGAAAATAGTCTGTTTACTTTCTCTCTTGCGATAGATCCAACCTCGGACGGCAACTTTTTTGTCTTCATGCTCTCCTGCCAAGACTTTCTCTATCGCGACAAACGGCACGAAGCTTCAACCTCTCTTCTGATTCTGATCTCCAAACCTAAATGGGTATCCTCTTCTTAAGCTTTAAACCTGTTTAGTGTCCAGTTCAAACACTTTGAAAAACACAAACAAGGCAAGGGGCACGGCGCCAACAGCCAGCATCAAAAATGGCAGCGGCTTCCAGATGTAAGAATAAAGCAGGCCGATCAGAAGCTGCGTGAACGCTTGGCTCAGATAGATGAAGAATTGACTACATCCGACGACCTTTCCTCTCAGTTCTCTGGGTGTCAAATCGCCTAGAAGAGATTGATAGCTACTTGACTGTAGCATTTGACCTAAGCCGAAAAAGAAGAAGGCTAGCAAGAGCAGGTAGAAATTCGCGAAAATGAAAATGAGCATAGCTGGAACGTAGCAAAGATACGCGGCAACTAGGAAACGTTTTCGTCCAACCTTGTCCATCCTTAGACCGGCAACAATGCTAGGGATCGCAACGGTTAGCGACATGAAAGCCATAACGATGGCCCATTGAAACTTTGCTATGTTAAGAACCTCAGTAGCGTAAATGACAAAATACGTGTTGCAGCCAATAAGCAAGCTGCTGATAGCAGCATTGGATACGAACAAGTGGAAAATGGCGCGCGGAACCTGGCCCCAAACGTGCATGCTCTCCTTTACAGATCGAGGGTACTCTCTCAGGGCGGCCAGAAAGTTTGGATGTGCGTCTCCGTTGATCGAAGGTAGCGTTTCTTTGATTTTAGCTCTCAACAGCGCAGCGGCGAAGTAGGCAACAGTGACTATTGCATAGGCTATTCGCATCCCAATGTTGAGGTCAAAAATCAGTATCAGATAGCCTGCTATGATTGCTGCAGGCAATCCAACAAGATTTGTTATTGCCTGCTGAAGCGTGAATCCAGCACCGCGATTTTCAGGAGAGACAGAATCGAGCATGATGGCAAACAATGCTGGCTGATAGAGGAGACACAAGTTCTGGATCGTCGCGCCTATGACTATGAAGTGCCATGACGGCGCAAAAACAAAGAAGACATAAGACAAAGCAACACCAAAAGTCATCGTGTAGACGAGCCATCGTCTCCCATGCTTGTCCGCAAGGTAACCGCCTGGGAACTGCACAAAAGCAATTGCAATTGATCCTGCAAATCCTATTACACTCAGAAGAAAATCATCTGCTCCCAACACGTCTTTGAAGTATTTGCTGGCATAAGTGTTGGGAATCGGAGATGCAAAGAACATAAGAACCCATGTTATCGTAAGGATTAGGAAATTACCTTGGATAAACGCGTAACGACTGCGGAAACGTGAGAACGGATTCATCGACAAGGTGCCACACAAAACGCAGATATAAGTTGTGACTCTTCAAGGAACGAAAAGAGAAGAACGAAGGGCCCATAATTCTTAAATCTGTCCGTTCTGGCAATATAGGCTTGAACGATGATGCAAGGTTCGGCAGAGGGCAGTTACAAGTTAAGGTCGCTTAAGCTTTCAGCCTTTGCAATATCAACGGTGGTTTTTGTCGAAATAATCTTGGGTTTGGTTGTTGGCAGCCTAGCTATCGTAAGCGACGGCATACATGCAACGCTTGATGCCGTAACGACTGTTGGGCTTTTTGTCGCCCTGCGGGCTTCGCTCAAGCCGCCAGACGAGGAGCACATGTACGGGCACGAAAAATTCGAAACAATCGGCGGACTAGTAGGCGGAATCGCACTTACAGGCATAGCGTTGCTAATCATGTATGAAGCCATTTTGAAGGTGCTACGGAATGAGACTATTAACTTTGGGTTGGAATATGCAGGCTGGATTGCCATTGGCTACACTTTTTGCATAGACTTCTTCAGGGTAGGAACTCTGTTGAAGGCTAGAGAGAGCAAAAGCTCCACAATGAAGGCCGGATTCTACCATGCGCTAGCAGACTTAAGCTCAACGATCATAGCGCTTCTAGGATTCGGACTGGCTACGCTAGGGTTCATGTTTGGAGACGCCTTAGCTTCCATGGTTCTGAGCGTCTTGCTATCTTACTTAAGTGTCAAACTCGTTTGGGAAAGCGGAATGGAGCTCACCGACACCATATCAAGAGACGTTGCAGAGAAGGTTAGAAAAGAGATACTTGGCACGGAAGGAGTTCGCAAGTGTGAGAATTTGAAGATCAGAAAAGCAGGTGACAAAACCTTTGTCCGAGCCACAGTACAGGTTCCGCACTATTTGGATCTTGAGGAAGCCCATGACCTGACCTCCAAGATAGAAGCAAACATAAGGAACGCCTTAGGAAATGCCGAAGTTACAATTCACACTGAACCATTGCCTGTTGAAATGCCCACGGAAGAATTAGTTGAAAGGTTGGCACTGGGAACCCCGGGTGTGAAGGGGGTTCATGAAATCGACACAGCCTACGCTGAGGGCAGGTTGCACATTACTCTGCATATCTACGTAGACTCGAGACTATCTGTGGAGGAAGCAGACCGCATAGCTGAAAGAATCGAAGACAAAATAGGAACCAGAATAGCTGACGTTGAAAACATCGCGGTTCACATAGAACCCTCCACTCTCAAGGAGCGAAGAGGACTGCTGGTGAACGAAGACGAAATAAGCAAAGCCGTTCACGAGATCACACAGCCACAACGTGGAGTCTTCCGAATCAAGGGAATCGTAACCTACGTGGCAGATGAGAAACGTTACATAAACATAGCCTGCTCCTTCACAAAGAGAACTTCGGTAGAGGATGCGCACAAGATTGCTTCTGAGATTGAGGAAAAAGTGAAGACACATTTTGCAGAAACCATCGTGACTGTACACACGGAATCAGAGTGACCTCAAAGGAATGAAGCAAACTTAACGTTGTTTGGTTATGAACAAGGTCGTGACTACTACGAGAGGATATGCGAAAGAAGCTCAACATAGAAAAGAGGGAGTTTAGGGAAGGTCTATCTCCTTCAGCAGTGCTAGATCATCCAAATCGTTCATCTCTATCTTCTTGTCGGACACGGTGTAGAGCACCGTTTCTGTGTGAAGCGCGTCTTCCATGTAGAGGGCTCTCTTGACGTCAAGGCCGCTGTTCCAAGTGAATGCGCCAGTCTGATGAGTAACATTGCCTCTTAAGACAATGCCTTCAGTCAGCGTTATGTTGAAAACGTATGCCCCTTGCCAGATTGCCGTGCCATAGGCCCATTTAGGAACATTGCCGGAGTACTGAGCTGGATCAATCTTTGCATATAGCACAGGTATGACTAGCAGATTCTTTGCCCTGTCAAACAGAAACGCCTTGTGGTCTGTCAAGACTGGGGAATCTGATCCTCTGTCGCCGATTGTGACATTGTACATTTGTTTTGGATCGCTAACATTGCTGACGTCGAAAAGTGATATTTTTATTCCCTGGTACCAAGCGAAGTATCCTTCCTCAGCCTCGACTGTTTCTTTGCCCACTCCAATTATGTGAGTTTCGTCGTAGGGATGCAGATAGTCAGAGTATCCAGGTATCTTTAACTGGCCGAGAACTGTCGGGTTTGTCGGTTCGCTTAGATTTATCACAAACAGCGGGTCTGTTTTCTGGAATGTGACAAGATAGCATCTGTCTCCCATGAATCGGACTGAATGAAGACGTTCGTGCACTCCAAGGTTTGTGAGATTTCCAGTCATGGTCAAGTTCATGTCTAATACGTAGAGACTGTTTTGTTCGACGCCGTTCACCCATGCTGAGGTTGCTATCCTGAAGTGGCCGTTATACTCGTCCATTGAGAATTGGTTCGGCACTTGTCCAGGCACTTTGCCGTTGGCTTCGCAGGTCATGTTGTTGTCCTTTATTCGCACGCGATAGATTGACGTACTATCATTCACATCGGGAAAAGCTATGTAAATATTGTCCAGCGAAACATAGGTTTCGCTCGCCCCGCCCATCATGACTGTCAAGTACGTCGGCGCTTCTGTCGGGTCCTGCATGTTCACGGCAACGAACGTCGTATACTGGTAGTATTCGTCAGTGCCGTTGGAATAATGGATTTCAGATGGAGCCACTTCTTTGGCTTGGCCTTCCGTATAGAACTTGGGAAGTATCACTGAGTCATAGATCACGTAAGCCGGTTGGCCTGTCACGAAATAGACATATTTGCC
>Ga0315277_10001855_pt1 | contig 29898 bp, 23 predicted proteins | sample YL17G05_15_MG_FD_203695 | JGI IMG/M metagenome (GOLD analysis project Ga0315277, IMG submission 203695) | Sediment microbial communities from Yellowstone Lake, YNP, Wyoming, USA - YL17G05_15 | ecosystem: Environmental > Aquatic > Freshwater > Lake > Sediment | place: USA: Wyoming | collected... | reverse complement strand
CTCCCTCAGACACACCTATGCCACCTTCATGGCGGAAGCGGTCGGCCAGAATCCCTTCCTGCTCAAAGAGGTGTTGGGGCATCAGCGGATCACCACGACAGAGCAGTACTGCCACCCTGATGCGCCAGTGATCGCGTTGCCGTTTGATCTCGATGTGCAGAGGGGTGGACGGTCGGGGTGGACGCCCAAAGAAAAACGCCTCCTCGCGGAGGCGTAAGTCAAGAGTTCTGAATGGTGGGTGATGGGGGATTTGAACCCTCGACCTCTGCCATGTGAGGGCAGCGCTCTAGCCGACTGAGCTAATCACCCAACGAGTGAAATTCTTACGACCGATTTCTCCCTCTGTAAAGAGGAATTTCTCTCGCGCAAAAGCGCCAGAAAAAGCGCTCTCTTATCCACAAAGAGGCACCAAGACTTACGAAGATAAAGCGAAAAAAAAACAGTTTCTCCAAAATCCAAAATCTGAAATCCAAAATCGGAAATCGTCTCACGCGATCTTCAATATTTCCTTGATCTTAAGGACGGCGGAACCCGCATCGGGCGCATAGCCGGTTGCACCGACTTCGTTCGCAAAATCCTGCGTCACCGGCGCGCCGCCGACAATCGTCGCCACATCGGGACCGACCTCGCTCTTGAGGCCCTCGATAATGGTCTTCATACCGGGCATGGTCGTGGTCAGAAGAGCCGACATCCCGACGACCGCGCCGGGATGTTCTTTGCGAGCGGCGATGAATTTCTCGCGCGAGACGTCCACGCCCAGGTCCACGATCTCAAAGCCCGCGCCGCCAACCATCATCGCGACGACATTCTTGCCGATGTCGTGCATGTCGCCCTTGACCGTTCCAACAATAAGCGTGCCGAGCGGTCGAACACCCTGAGCGATGAGCAGTGGACGGATCTGGTCCATTCCCGCTTTCAGGGCTTTTTCGGAGATCATGATGTCGGGCAGGAAAATCTCGCAGTCGCGGAACTTCTGAACCAGAACATTCATGCCCGCGACGAGACCCTTGTTGAGAATCTCGGTCGCCGGAGTCTTCTGCTCGATGGCCTGCTTGGTCAGCTCATAGACGCCCGGTTGGCCTTTCAGATCAGGGGGATAATTTGACTCGCGATTGACCTTACCGCGGATGACACACTCGGCAATTTGCTCGAGTAGTCCCATGATTGCCTCCTATTTAAATTCAAACGAATGCGATCTGCTCAGCAAATCAACGGAAAGACAGTTCCCGTTAGCCGACAGGCGGGCCGAAATCAACAAAAAAACTCTCGGAACTGAGGTCGTTCCCATGCCGTCGGAAAACGCCGCCCACAAAGCCGGATTTCGGGATTGGCTTGACACCGGCCGAAACAAACGCGATGATTCCATCGGTTGAGCGTTCAGTGGGAATGGCCGACAATGGCGGTTCTGTGCATTAACATTGATCACGTGGCGACGGTGCGCCAGGCACGGCGGACCTTTGAGCCCGATCCCGTGGCGGCCGCGATGATCTGCGAGGCGGCGGGCGCCGCAGGAATCACGTGTCATCTGCGCGAAGATCGCCGCCACATCCAGGACCGCGATGTGCGCCTGCTCCGCCAAGTGGTCAAGACACGTCTCAATCTCGAAATGGCGCCTACCGACGAAATGGTTGCAGTCGCCCTCGACGTCAAACCCGACATGGCGACATTAGTGCCCGAGAAACGCGAAGAGATCACAACCGAAGGTGGCCTCGACGTGATAAACCACCAAGCGCGTATCGCCGACGTGACACGGCGACTCCGCGACGGCGGCATCCTCGTCAGCCTGTTCATCAATCCCGATCCGTTGCAGATTGAAGCGGCGGGCGCGACCGAGGCCGAGGCCGTCGAACTGAACACGGGCGCCTACGCGAACACACGCCGAATGGAGGACCGGCAGCGGGAACTGCAAATCCTCGTAGCAGGCGCACAGATGGTGCGCAACCTGGGTTTGGCCCTGAATGCCGGCCATGGCCTGACCTATCAGAATGTCTTGCCCGTGGCGGCGATGAAAGGGATGGGCGAATTGAACATCGGCCATTCGATTATCAGCTACGCAGTCTTATATGGCTTGACCGAAGCCGTTCGCGAGATGAACCGCCTGATTGACAAGGCAACGCAATTCCCCGAACCGTGGCGGATGGCCTGAGGTGGGCGCATGAGAATCTGCTACCTGTGCGCCGACCCCGGAATCCCCATCCTGGGTCGCAAGGGCTGTTCGACCCATGTGCGCGAAACCTGCCGTTCGCTTCAGGAGGCCGGCCACGAGGCTTTTGTCGTCGCCGCCTCGCGCGGCAGTGATATTTCGGAGTATCGAAATATCGAAATCATCGAGGTTCCGCCGATTCGGCTGCGCTGGTTGGGAAGCGATCTTCGCCAGTGGTTGTTCAACCGAGGTTTGACGCACACTCTGAACCGACTTGCGAAAGAGCGCGCTCCCGACGTGCTCTATGAGCGCTACTCGCTCTACTCGACGGCCGGGATGCATCTGGCCAAGAGGTTTCAACTGCCCCGCATCCTCGAGGTGAACGCGCTTCTGGTGGAAGAACAAATCCATCGCATCCATTTCCCGCGTTTGGCCACTTGGATGGAGAACCGAATCGTTCGATCCGCCCCAGCGGTGATTGTGGTCTCGAAGCCGCTTCGCGACGCCTTCATCGGCCGCGGAGTGAATCCTCGCCAAATCACCATCATGCCGATGGCCGTGGATGTCGGGCGTTTCCATCCCGACGTCGAACCGACCGATGTGCGTTCCCGGTTCCACCTGAACAACCGAACGATCGTCGGCTATACGGGAACATTAACCGCGTGGCACGGCATTGACCTATTGTATGAAGTGGCCGAACGATTCAAAGCGCTCGAAGAGAACATTTGCGTTGTCGTGATCGGCGGCGACAAAGGCAAAGTAGATGATCACAGGGAACGCGTGCAAAGTCGCCGGCTGGGAGACTATCTGATTTTTGTCGGCAGTGTTCCTTATACGGAGGTTCCTCATTACATCAGCGCGATGGATATTGCTGTTGTGCCCGGCTCGATTGAATGGGCCTCGCCGGCCAAGCTGTTCGAATACCAGGCAATGGGCAAACCCACGGTGGCGCCTCGGCTCGTCCCGGTCGCCGACATTCTGACCGACGGCCGCGAAGGGTATCTCTTTCGTCCCAATGACGTGGATGAACTGACGGATCGCATCCTGCAACTTCATCGCAACTCGGTCGAGCGGTTGGCCATGGGACGCCGTGCCCGCCAGCGCGTGGTCGAAAGTCATGCATGGGAGCACAACACAAAGCGTATTATCGAGATGTTCGAAGAAATGCTCGCGGCGAAAGTAGGAGGGCAAAAGTAGTTCTTGCGCCGCTCATCCCGGAAATGGAAAAAAGAACTTGTCCGAAGCTTGCGGGATCAAACAAGAGTGAAGAATGGAACGTGAAGCCCAGGAGGTCGAAGCCATGGAGACGGCTCTGCATTTCAAGACAAAAGTCCTGCCGGGCAACAAGGTTGAGGTCACAGCACCAGACCTAAAGGAAGGCGATCCTGTTGACGTGTTCCTCATGCTATCCACAGATGTGTCCCGCCGCCGTTCCATATTGGAGTTTTTGGACTCACTGCCTCCCGGTCCGCGTTCGTTTGAGACGTGGGACGAAATCGAAAACCACTTTCAAGAAGAGCGCAACGCATGGGATCGCTGACGCTTCCTCCCTCCGGGCTTGTCTATGTCGACACACAGGTTTTTATTTACAGCGTGGAGAAACGCCCCCAATATGCGGCGATTCTGCGTCCGTTTTGGGAGGCCGTACAGGCAGGAAAGATCGAGGCGGTCAGCAGCGAATTATCTTTGATGGAAACATTGATCGGCCCGTTGAAAAAAGGCAACGTCACACTGGTTGCGGACTATGAACATCTATTCGCGCACACCGGCCTGCGCCTGCTGCCGATAACCCGGCCTGTCCTGCATGAAGCGGCGCGCTTACGGGCGACCATTTCGGGTCTCCGCACGCCCGATGCTCTTCATGCGGCAACGGCACTACTTTTTCAGAGCGCTCTCTTCATCACAAACGATGACGGCTTTCGCCGCATCCCTGGTTTGCCGCTTGTCGTTCTCAGCGACTTTGTGGCTTAATGTAGAATTATCCAGATTCTTCCCGAGGTGCCATCATGGCCAATGACTTGAGAATCCATTGCAGTTGCGCGGGACTGGCAAGAATCTGCCTTATCGTTTGGGCGACTGTCGTTTCGCTGGCGAGCGCAACGTCCACCCAAACGACCGTCATGGTTCCCATGAGCGACGGGGTGCAACTTGCGACGAAGGTCTTCTTGCCTTCGACAGAAGGTCTCTGGCCCGCCATTCTGATTCGAACGCCCTACAACAAGGAGCACCCGTTGGGACCGGTTCTGGGAGCGATGGCCAACTTGCGCGGCTATGCGCTGGTCGCCCAGGATACGCGCGGTCGGTTCGCTTCGGAAGGCAGCGACTTCCCCGTCTTCCTGGCCGACGGGTGGGCGGTTCACCGCGACGGCTATGAAACGGTCGAGTGGATCGCGCGCCAGCCATGGTCCAACGGCAAGGTGGCCACCACCGGCGCCAGCGCAATGGGCGTCACACAAAACATGCTGGCCGTCACCGCGCCGCCCCATCTCGTCTGCCAGCACGTCAGCGTGGCATTTTCCAGCATGTATCATCAGGCGGCCTATCAGGGCGGCGCGTGGAACAAGTCGCTCGTCGAAGGATGGGTCAAGAGCAACAAGTTCGATCCTCGAACCACGACGACCTTTCACAGCCATCCCGACTACGATGAGTTCTGGGCGCAGTATGATCCCGAAGCCTTGGCCGAAAAAGTCAATGTGCCCGTGATGTTTGTCGGCGGCTGGTATGACATTTTCAATCAGGGAACGATTGATATGTTCCAGGCCGTTCAACGGCGCGGCGGTCCGGGCGCGCGCGACAAATGTCGCCTCGTCATGGAGGCGTTCGGCCACGGCGAATCCAAGGACCTCAAGTTTCGCAATACCAAACAGCCGGCCAAGGCCGACCAGATCGCTTGGACTGACCTTTGGGTCAAGAAAGAGGGTAAGGGCCTCGAGAACATTCCGGCCGTTCAATACTATGTGCTTGGCGATCCCGACGATCCCAATGCGCCCGGCTGTCAGTGGCGCACCGCCGACACCTGGCCGATCCCGGCACGCATGACGCCGGCTTATCTTCACAGCGATGGGCGGCTCGATTGGACTTCGCCGACAGTGAAAAACGCGTCGCGCTCATTTCAATACGATCCCAAAGATCCGGTCCCGACGATCGGCGGCGCCAACCTGATGATCACAAAAGGGCCAAAGGATCAGCGGCCCGTCGAGAATCGCCCCGATGTTCTGCTGTTCGACAGCCCTACGCTGACCAAACCGCTCGAAGTGACCGGCCGCATCAAAGCGAAATTGTGGGTCTCTTCGACGGCGCCCGACACCGATTTCACGGCCAAGCTGACCGATGTCTATCCCGACGGGCGCAGTATGATCGTTCTCGACGGCATCCGGCGCATGCGCCACCGCACTTCCTTCAAGACAACGGATCTGATGGAACCGGGCAAGGTGTGCGAGGTTGAGATTGACCTGTGGTCCACGAGCATCGTTTTCAATCGCGGCCATCGCATCCGGCTCGCCATCTCGTCGTCCAATTCGCCGCGCTTCGAGCCAAACCCCAACACAGGCCGCCCTTCCGGTATGGACGCCGAGACGCGCGTTACCACCAACACCGTTTATCTTGACGCCGAGCACCCATCGCACATTATCTTGCCGATTCCCCGGTGACTTTTCTGAGACGGACCGCCGTCGAGCGAACAACCTTGACATTCCGCACGCTTTCCAGCCATCACGTGCCTACGTTTTGTTTTGGCCGCACACGAGCATGAAACCGCGTCCGCGCCTCCAACTGAGCGATGCTGTCGAAAGATGCTATCGCCTTTTTCGGTCATTCGGCGGGCTTGGCATTCGGCGCATTCGCAAATGGCCTTCGATCAAAGGCGGCGACCTGGCACGCAGCGATGCCCTCGAAGCCATCAAGGCATCCTTGACGTGGGTCTTCCGCAGCCAGGACGCGCAGAACAATGGCGGCTCCTCCGCCTACTTTTCCGCGGAGAGCAGAACATGGGCCGCAAGTTATCCGGAAACCACGGGCTACCTCATCGTAACATTACTCGAAGTCCTGAACACGATCGAATTGGATCCGGCGCTTCGTCGCGAGATCGAAGAACGCGCGAGAAAAATGGTCCGGTGGCTTCTCGAAGTGCAGCTTCCGAACGGCGCTTTTCCGGGAGGACTCGCATCAGACCCTGAACCGCATCCCAACTTCTTTAACACAGGCCAGGTTCTCAGTGGTTTGTTGGCCGCGGGATTGCAATGGAACGAACGCAGTTTCCTGGCTGCGGCCGAACGCGCGACCAACTGGATGTGCAGCATCCAGAATCAGGCCGATGGCAGTTGGGAACGCGACATCTACGACCGCAATTGCCGCTCCTATTATGCGCGCGCCGTTTGGGCGTTGGCCGCGGCTTCGCGCATCGAAACCTTTCGCCACGCGGCGCAATGCCGCGATGCGGCGCAGAAGTTCGTGGAATGGGTAGTCCGCCTCCAAGCGGTGAACGGATGGATTGACCGTTCGTCGCTGTTCACCCCGCAGATGCACGAGGAATACCCCACCCTCCATACGATCGCTTACACCATTGAGGGGCTGTTGGAACTTGGCGTGACGCTAAACGAAGAGCGATGCTGTGCGGCGGCTCTCCTCGCGGCCGAAGCGTTGCTGAGGCGATTTGAAATTGATGGCGCGGTCGGGGCGGAATATGACGAACGCTGGCGACCGCTCGCCCATTACATTTGCGTGACGGGATGCGCCCAGATGGGACGCATTTGGGGGCGATGCTACGAGTGGACCCGCGACGTTCGGTATCTCAACTCGATGCTGAAGATGAACGATTGCCTGCGTGCCGTTCAGCCGCGCGATGGCGCACCCAAAGAAATCGCGGGCGGGTTCCCCGGCTCGATTCCCCTCTATGGAAAATACCAGCCTAACCGCTGGCCGAATTGGGCGGCGAAGTTTGCTCTCGATTCCTTCTTGATCGAGACGCGACTTGTGAAAACGCTCGAGCGGAACGAGGTCCACCCTCTGCCCATGCCCTGTTTATCGCGAGAAACGGCGGAAGCCGACGGGAGGCCGATCGCATGAAGATTGCCGTGCTCACCTCTCGTTTGCTTTCCCCCGAGGTCGCCGCGTTATGTCAAACACTCAGCGATGCGGGAATTGCGGTTTCGGAGATCGTCTCTGCGCGCAATCCAGCGGAAAGTCGGTTGCAGCACTGGGGCGCGAACAATCGCCTCGTTCGTCGAATCATTGGGCGAATGGGTCGCGGCGACTTCGAACCTTGCGAAAGAACTTCGGAAAAGATCAAGGAACGCGGCATCGCCCGGCGTTTCTTCACGCAGCCGTTTCACTCTCCAAAGGTTCTGGCTCATCTGCATCGCCTTCAGCCCGATTTGCTCATCAACTTTCGCGGCCCGATCTATCGCAAAGCAACGATCGCAACCGCCCGCCTCGGCGTGATCAATTGCCACATGGCTCTTCTGCCGGAATTTCGCGGCATGAATGTCGCCGAATGGTCGGTGTTGCATGGCTATCCGACGGGCAACACGATCCATTTCATAGATGAAGGAATTGACACCGGCGACATTCTCGCCTTCTTCCCGGCGCCGGTCGCCGACTGCCGCACCATCGAGCAGATGCGAGGCAAACTCATCGCACGCCACCACGAACACGTCGCAAGGGCTGTCCGACTTTTCCTGGCCGACCGGATCCATCCAACATTGCACAGGCGAGAGCATGGAAGGCAGTATTTCACGATGCACCCGACGTTGAAAGAAAAGGTCGGACGAATCCTGGCGCTTGGCTATGAACCCGCCATAAGTGTTTCTGAACGTTCGTATGTTTTTATTGACAGAGAGTGCTTTCCCTGATAATTTCAACTGTCAAATTAGTCTCATACTGCCAAACGAAAGGAAAGAGCAATGAACGCCCGACAACTTATTCCTTTGCTGCTCGCGGTATGTCTGACCAATTGTGCGGCCTGGCGAAGCCAAATTGATCCGAACGCCCGCCGTTACGACCAGATCAAAGCAACCTTCAAAGACAGCGAAAAGAAGACCCTGCTTCTGCGCGTCAGCGCCGAACACAAGGCACACGGCGAACAAGGCGATGACATAACAGACCTGTATAAGAAGGGCCTCCTCAAATCGTTTCAGAAAAGTGGTCTGTTCAAGGAAGTGGGAACCGACATCAGCAATCCCGACTTGGAACTGGTTCTGAACATTGCGCGCGAGGAACATTTCAACAAGGTGCTAACGTTCTTTTGCGGATTCACATTGCTCATCGTTCCTGCCTACGACCGCGTGTCCCTGGAGGGCAATGGAACGGTTCACAACGCCAAAGGCGATGAATTGGGCAAGATTCGCATCCAAGCGGAAATGAAGGCATTGATCGGCTGGGTCTTTCTGCCGACCATACCTACATATTTCGTGTCCACCTCCCGGTTTAGTCGGGATGTTGTCAATAGTGTCCTGGTTCAAATGATGGAGAACAAGAATCTGTGGCAATAGCGGATGAAGGAAACTTGCAGCACAGCGCGGCCAGCCAGGCAAAGCGTATCGGCGCACATGGGTCACAGGGCCGCCGAGCTGTCGGCAATTTCTCATGGAGAACGATTTGAGATGAGAACACGCACGTCCATCGGCATGATTCTATGTCTGTTCGCGTTCGCCGGATGCACCATCAAGGTCCAACCCAGCGTCGGTGGACCATACAAAACTTATCCCCGAAGCCGAAGAATCCCCAAGCGGTGCGTGGTGCAAATCGAGGGACCTGAAACCTTGCAGTTTGAAACGGGCCCGCTCTTCTATACCTTCAAACATCACGTGAACATCCGAACGGCGATGAAGAACGCTCTTCAGAAGGGACTGCAGGAAACTTTCCAAAAGGTGGAGTTCCCTGTCTCAGCATCTGCACTCGATCAGATCTCGAAAGACGATGTGGCTCTTGTGGTCAAAGTGTTGGACATGCAAATGCAATATGGCGCGACGGAATTCAACAAGGACAGTGCGTGGGTGGAGATTGAGGTTGCGATCAAAAGTGGGCCTGCCGCCGCTCCCGTCCAGCAACGGATTCGCGGCACCGCCCTGACGAGTGCTGCATTGCGCGATGTGAACAAAACGTGCGGCGGCGCGATCATTCAAGCCGTGGATCAACTCAACAAGTACATTGATGAAAACAGAAGCTCTTTCCTGCCTTCACCATAGCCCGCATTTTTCAACAACGCAAGAACGCAGTTCAGTAATTGGACCAGCGCCGGGCGAGTGAAGGTTGGGCGGCGAAGGCGTTCGCCTGGAATATCTGCCGCACTTCGGCCGGCGTCAGCGCGCGATTGTAAATCGCTACCTCGCGAATGCCGCCGTTGAGATAGCCCGCTCCCCCACCCAGAAAGAGATGTTCCGAATTGTCGGTCATCGTACGCGTCGCGGTCATCGTCTCGATGATCTGCACACCGTCCACGAAATGGCGGCCTTCGCTGCCGTCCCACGTGAACGCCACGTGCGTCCACGTCTCGTTGTCCACGACGTTGTTCAAGTGATCGGCGCCGGCGAGAAAGTCATCGCCAAAATACGTATTGATATGGCTGTCCACGTTGTCCTCGACGAAGTGGATCGAGTTGAAAACGCCGTCCTTGCGCAGAATCGTCGTCGAGTTGCTCGTCGGAAAGTTCACGCTGTTATCATTGGGCCGATACCAATAGCAATAGGAGAAGGCGCCGCCCGCTCCCACAACCGCGACCGTTCCGAGATCGAGATACGCGTTGGCCGTCCCATCAAAAATCAGACATTCGACGCCGTCTATCGTTCCCTTTAGGACACCGGATGGAAGCGCACCGGTGAACGTTGAATCGAGCTTGAAGAAACCCGTTCGCCCGTTGATCGGATAGCCGCTCGAGCCGCCGGGTGGAATGATGTTTATGCGGTTCCACTGAATGTTCAGCAGATGGATGAGTTCTTTCGTCGCGACCGCTCCGCCAAAATGCGAAGGATGCGAATCCGCGTCGCCGGGGCCCCAACCCGGAAACGCCATGCGAATGTCGTTCACGAAATCGGGATCGCCCGGCCCGACGTAGTCGCGCCGGTTGAGGAAGGGATTGTAGCGGCAGTGGTTGTGCTTCTCGGCAAAAGCCGGAAAACAATCGCTGGTGGCGGCATCGTGCTCGCCCGTGTGGATGTTCCAGTAGTTGAACAGCAACACGTTGTTATAGGAATAACCGGCAAGCCATTGAGACTCGAACCAGTCGGCAAGTTGGCGGGCGTAAGCGCTTGTCGAGTTGGTCTCTGGCGGCGACACCCAAGCGACGAATAGAATATTGCGGTAGCGCGCCTCGCCGAAAACATCGAGCAGCGCCATGTATTCGGCCTTGATGTAATTGATCGGCCCCGCCGCTTCTCCCGCGTTGACCCAATCCATATAGGCGGCGCTGGCAATCCACGTCCGCGCCTGGGCAAGCGTCGGATTGGCGGGCAGGCCGGTCGAGGTGTCGGGCGGGCCGATATTGCTGTTGGGGAAACACGACTTGAACATAATGACCCGGTTGGTCTGGGCCGAGACATTCGCGTGTGTGAATTCATCCGTGCCCTGCGCGGCGTATGAAGTATCCTGGGAATAGCAGTGGAGAAGGTCTAGGCCGTTCACGTCATCCACATAGTGGGCCGTATCGTTGCGGTCGAGGTAATTGCGAAACTTGCGATACCAGTCGCGGTAGTCGGTGTAGTTGGCGCCGTCGGCGAGGATCGAGCCGTAGGTCAGGTGGTGAAGAATGTAATTGCTGTTGAACAGCGCCAGTTCGCCGTTGCCGCCGACCTCCATCGTATCGTGTCGCGTGCCATAGATACCCTGGCTCGTCCCCTGAATCCCATCGTTCCAAGCGTGTGAATTGCCGAAGTCGAGTTTGTGCGCCCAGTGGCCGCCGGTCGAATGGTGAATCCAGAGCAAGTTGACCGGCGTGGCCGGCGGCGAGAGATTGTAGTCCTGCGCCCATGCGGGTGCGACGATCCACGTCGCGACAGCGACTGCTGCCAACGTCGTCCATGACCGATTCCTTCCCATCGCGTTTCCTCCTTTTCGATCTCAGCGCCTAACCTGACACATCATCCAGGAAGTGTGCAAAGGAAATCGCATTCATGTTCAGGACACCCAGGGGGCTTTGCGGCAAGCGGCTTTCTTCTCCTCGAGTCGGAAGAGGCGACGGCCATTGCCGCACATGATCGGCTCGACCAGTTCGAGCGCCGTGTCGGTCGTCAGCCAGCCCTCGTCCACCAGTTCGATCAAGGCGCGCGCGATGCCGTGTCGCGCAATAAACGCGTGGCCGACGGCCGGCTCGAACGGCCTATAGTCGCCGCCGAAAGTCAGAAGCTTGTTTGCCGGCGCAGACGTCAGATAGTGCTTCAAAAACTCCGTGCTCGTCACGGGACCCATGATCCAGGCCCAACACATGTCGAGATGGGTGTTGGTGTATTGCTTGGCGATGGCGATCATGTCCTCGTAGTAAGGCCAGCAAATATGCATGAGGACAAACTTGGTATTCGGCGAACGGCGGACGACATCGCACACGGAGCCGGGATTCTTCGCCACGCGCGCCAGCGGCATTCGGTTCTGCCCCGCATAATAGCCCGTGTGAAGCTTGACGGGCAGGTTGTTCTCGGTTGCCTTGCCCACGCAATACCAGAAGAGATGATCTTCGAGACGCTTCATGTCCTGCGGCGAAACAGGCTCTTTGGCAGCCACGCGCTTGAAGACCGGAGCGGCGTCCTCGGCTTTCACATCGTCGAAGTCCAGGTCGCGGCTGTAAGCGGCCTGCGATTTGACGGCGACCGCATAACGGCTGTATTTGTCAAACCACCAGTCAATGACCTTATGCCAATCGGCAAGTTCTTTGACCGTGATCCCGGTGGGCGGCGCATAACCCTTGATATCCGGCCCCATGTGCATGCCCAGGAAACTGATGTCCTGGAGCAACAGATCGGGCATATTCGATTCGTGATAAGGACCCGCATTGACTTGACAGGAATCGAGGCGCGCCACTTCGACCAGCGCTTTGCGATAGCAGCCGGGCTTGAGCCACTGACGATACTGCTCAGCGATGCGCCGAACGGTCTTGGCCGAAACCTCGTCAATCCCGTAGAGTTCGCGGATGGCGATGGCAACGGCCTGGCCGTAACCGGTGTTCTTGACCGCCGGCCAGATAGGCTCAAACAAGCGCCATTTTTGCTCCGGATCGAGTTTGGGCGAAAAGAAGTCATCGTGATCTTTCTTCGGCATCCCGGCGCTAATGATGTCGGAGTCGAGATAGTGGCCGAACAGATTGGACCAGTCGGCGGCGCGATTCTGACTGCCCGGCGCCGACTCTTTCAGCCGATTGCTCTCGTCGTTGAGGTGCTCGTGCGAATCCACGAGAAGCGTTTCGGCCACACGCCGCTTGAGCTGATCGGCGTAATCGCCGGGCTTGGCACGCGGGGCCCCGATGGAGATTCGTCCTCTTCCTGTTGCGCATCCAGCGGCAATCGTCGCCGCGCCAACCGCGCCGATTCCCTTGATCACTGTCCGTCGAGAAATCCCTGTCTGAGCCATTTCATTCTCCTCCGACAAGAGGGTCTAATCTCCCCCCAAACCGCGACATCCATCGGTTTGACCTCGGACATTATGAGATGATGAGAGATTGTTTTTGCAAGCAAGATGAGCAATCCATGCGGACGATCATTGCTTCTGCGGAATTCGGCGCTTGACCGGCGCTCCGCGCAAACCGAAAAAGCCTTGCTTGGCATTCCAGTGCCAAGTAGCGTCCTATCGAAGGCCCAATGAAACGACACATCGCGCAATGAGAATAAGCGACCAGACTCTGTCGGGATGAGGAAGATATGCCGGATTCCGAGGATCATGACGGCGGTGGGATTGACGGCCAAGCGCAAGAACAGGAGCGTCCGCTCCGATGGGCTCCGGGCGAACTCTCGCCCCAGCAACGGATTTCGGCGTCGTTGCCTGAGGCCGAACAATCGGCCCAACCGGGCGAACCTTTTTCGCCGCCATCGCCCGGGCAGCCCTTGCCCTCGTGGGAACGACTGGAGGAAGTCGGCTTCTGGCGCGCCCTCTTCTTGACGATCAAGGAAACCCTATTCGAGCCGTCGCGCACATTTGCGCAAACGCCTCGGGAGATCAACCTGAGTCGCCCGCTGATGTTCGCTCTCCTCCTGCGAATGGCAACGGCCATGGTGGGGATTCTCGCGCAGGTGCTCTGGCAGGCGCTTTCGCCCTCCCGACAAACTCTCTTGCAGCAAGCGCTCGAACGCATGGGACTCGGCGAGTTGATTAGTCCCGGAATGCAACTTGCGATTCTGATACTTCTTGCGATCGTATTGATTCCCTTCTTCACGATCTTCTGGCTTTTTGTCTGGTCTGGGCTTCAACACATGATCTTGCTGCTTATCGGCGGCGCCCATCACGGCTACGAAACCACGTTCCGAACGTATAGCTACGTATGGGGCGCGGCGGCAATTCTCGGTTGGCTCATCGGGCCGATCTGGGCGATCGTCTGCGCGATTATTGGTTTGAGTCGGAGCCAGGACACAAGCATTGGCAAAGCCGCGGCGGCCGTCTTGCTGCCCTACCTGTTGTGTTGCTGTTGCCTGACAGCGGCCATTCAGGGGCTTCTCAGCCTCGTTCCAACGCTTTCATCGCTTCAGGACCTTGGGGGACTTTCCTCGCTCGCCTCCCTTGCGATCTTCGCCATGTGAGCACAGGCAAAACAGGCGGGATGCCTGTTGTCCCTCCATAAACAGAGGGCACGGCGTGTTGCGGATCGCCGTGCCCCGCGGGCCAAAGAGGTGAGAATAAGGAGGAATGAAACGATAGAAGACAAAAGCCGCCAAGCGAGGCCGGGGGCATTATCGGCCGCCACGATCGCCCCGTCGGCGGCATGTTGAGCGGTTCTCCTTTGTGGACTCTTCGAGTCGTTTTTCGCCGACGGCCCGCGCACTAGACAAGCCCCGCCACGCTCTGCCGAATGGCCGGTCGGCGCAATCTATCCAAGGCGCGCAACTCAATGCGCCGAACACCTTCCTGGCTCAAACCGACAACCTTGCTCGTGCGTCTCAGACTCAGGGTCTTGCCGCTTTCAAATCCGTAGCGAAGCCGCAGAATGCGCCGTTCGCGCTCGCCCAGGAAATCCAGAACCCGCGCCACCTTGGAACGCATCTGCTTTTCGGCCGCAACATCGCGAGGCGACTTGGCCTCGGGCTGAGTGACCGTGTCGAGCAATCGCGTGTCTTCCTCGTCTTCTTGCGCATCCAACGAAAGAATCCCATCGCGCAGCAGGATCAGACGCTCGACCTCTTCGGCCGACGCGCCCGTGCGTTCGGCCAACTCCTGCGAGGTCGGCTCGCGTCCGTTTTCAAACCGGAATTGTCGTGTGTGTTCGTTGATGCGTCCGAGCAAACGGCTCTTGCGGATTGGAAGGCGAATCAGACAACAGTGACGCCGCAACGCCGTCTGGATTGCCTGTCGAATCCAGAAAGCCGCGTAGGTTGAGAAGCGAAAACCCTTTCGCCACTTGTATTTGGGAATTACTTCGAGCAGGCCGATATTGCCTTCTTGAATCAGGTCGGCCAGTGGCAGGCCACGATTGATGAATTCATAGGCCAATTTGACCACAAACCGCAAGTTGGCGCGCACGATCTCTTCGCGCGCCGTCACATCGCCCGCTTCATAGCGCTTAAACAGTTCGATTTCCTGCTCGCGTGTCAGTATGACCTCGTCTTGAACTTCGTCCAGATAGATCGCCGCTTCGCTTCCCTGCTCGGTGGCCATATGGACAAACCTCCACGAACTGCTCCTATTTAGGGCAACAAAGATGCCAAGCGGGGTCGCACGACAACCTCAGAAACCCATCGGAAGCTAAGTCTTTTCGAATGAGGACTTTGTATAAAGGTATGCGATAGCGTAAAGTGATATGAGCTGATAACATCGCAGATTATGGTGTGAGATTTTCCGCACAAAGTGCGCTTTATCTCACACCCTGAAGCAAGTTGAACGCAGAACATGAGGGCAAGAAAGCACAGTGGTTAGAGATGCGCCGGGATTATCCATCTAACCTCTAACATCCCGCCTCTGACCTCCTACTTCGGGGGTGCTGGCGTGCTTGGCGCTACCAATCCCCACAACGCTCCAAGCCCACTGAGCAGACCCTCTTCTGCCGTGGTCAGGTGATGAAAGCCATACTGAGGATCGTCCCAGGTGCCGTGCAGGTCGAGCGAAAACACGGAGGACGGCACCTTGCCGAACGCTTGAACCACCCAGTCGAGTAGCCAGACATAGCGCGGGAGATGAGGAAATCCGAGCTCGACCACGAAATCCAAAGAGTGGTCGAAACCCGCGAACCCAGAGCCCACCATGGTAATCAAGGGACCATTCATCGCCATTCTGTCAAAGGTCACGCGCGAACTGGCAATTCGGTAAGGGGTTTCAATGGTGGAGAAGGGAACATCGTTAAGGAACGGGATTTTGATCAGCTGACCGAGTCTGCGAAAGAATATGTTGCCCAGGAATCGGCTTTCCGTAACCAGGAGACGACCGCGACTGGTCAGCGTCTCGCTGAGTCCGTCGCGCCAGTCAAATCGGCCCTCGCCGGTCAGCCGCCCGACAAACGTCTGCTCGCGACCGGACTCACATTGAATCAGCGGCTGAAGCAAAACGTGATCGGCCGCCAACTCGAGCGTGCAAGTGGAACTTCCCCGCCGAAAGATGATCTGACCTTGTCCTGTCATCCGACCGCCGTAAACATCCAGACTCATGTTGAAGAACCGAAAAACATCGGGACGCATGTAGGGCGAGACCAACTGGAATTCGCCGCGGGCATTCGCGCCCGGATGGCCGCGATAGTAGCCCTTCGGACCACGAAGCGCGCCGGTCAGTTCGAACACGGGGTTGACAACGCGTGGCGGAAAACGACTGCCGGGCGACCGCCGCCAGGGACGAATCCATTCGTCGAGATAGAGAACCGGCGCCGAGAGATCAATGTGCATGACGGGCCAATTACCCGGGCGAAAACGCCCTCCGCCTTCGATCCTGCACTTCTCTGTTTTGCCCCACGAGGAGGTCATATCCTCGAAGGTCCATCCGAACTTTCTGAGGCGAGCGCGGCCATTGATCTCGGTCAGCGATGTCGGGAACGTTTCGAACGTCATTTGGACATCGCGGGCCGTGAGCTCCCCGCGCAAGTCCCACTCGAAGGGCAGATTGGCCACCGTCTCACCGGTGAGGCCCTGAAGACGGCCGGCTTTTTGAAACAGATCGCGATCGGACGCTTCCAACTCAACCCAACTCGACAGATCCCCGCCCACTTCAAATCGGCTGAGGGCACGCGGCATGACCTTTTGAACAGCGACGAAAGGACTCGCGCTTTCGAGCCGGGCCCAGAAGCGACCGGCGCGCGGGTCGGCCTCGGCTCGCACGAAAAACGGCACCTGTTCGAGCCAGCCTGTGGCCGTAGTCAGTCGAACGATGCCGTTGACCAGCTCCACCCGGCCGCGCAGGTCATGAAACGTTCCGTCGAGCACCCACGTGGGCGAACGAAAAGCCAGATCGCGGAGAATGGCCGTTCCGGTCGCGACAATGTCGTCGGCCCGAAAAGGCTGGCGCAGGGGTCCAGCGACCGAAAGCCGCATTGCGAGGTTCCCACGCGGCTCGACGGCCTCAATGCGCGGGCGCACTTGCTCAGGCGCAAAGCGCACGGCTTGCGCTATGGCTACCTCGGTTTGAATCGAGCATCGGGCTTGCGGCGTGCTCCAAAAAAACGGCTTGCCTTCGATCACTGCCTGGAGGGTGGCTGTCGTGCCCAGGACGCGCGCAAAAACCGAATTGATCTGAGCACGTTGCGGGCTGATTTCGAAGGTTCCATCTATGTCGGTGACCGGTGCCGGCAGCCCAGGATGCTCAATCCGACCGCGTCGCAGGACCACACTGCCCTGCAAGGTTTTCGTAGCGAGACTCCCCGATTTTGTCTCCGGTTTCTCGCCTCCCGTTTCTCTCTCGGACCTCTTCCAGCCAAGAACCAGCGTGCCGCTGCCCGCGAGATCGCCTTCGAAGACCGGCCGACGGGTAAACGCCGCCAATGCAACCGTCGTCAGAGCGGTTTCAGCGGCTGTGGGCAGGGTTGTCAGCAGATCCTCGGCTCGAAGCTGAAAAGCCCAGGCCAGCCGAGTCGTTCCCTCCCGGCGTGGGAACCAGAGACCTTCATGCGCGCCGTGAAGCGACACCCAGCCATGCGGCCATCGGCCCCGACAGCGGCGAAGGACGATCCGCTCGGGTGCGACGTCGGCTTCGAGGTTCACATCCCGAATGCTGAACGGTAAATACTCGGAAATCAGATGGGCGCCGCTCAGAAGGATATGAGCGCGAGGCTGCTCGATCCACGGGCGGGTGGATCGCAGCCGTGCCGTTGCCGTGACCGTCAGCGGTGGAATGGGCTTCGTGCCCGAAGACTGTTCGCGCGATGCCTCGACCGCCGGAAAGTGTGCGGGACGTCGCTGACTCCAGAGATCAAACCATCCGTCGGCCAGGCGCTCGATGGAAAGAGTGGTCTGCGAGTCTTCGGGACCGTTGAGAACAAGACTCGATCTAAGACGAACATGACTGTCGGGGGTTAAGACCTCGAGCAAAATCATACCGCGGGAAGTTCGCTCGTCCACGCGGCCTTGCGCGGTAATCGAGGTGTTCTTCTCGACAACGCCGAGGATCTCGAATTGAGGACACGCGACGCCCAGGTGGAAATCCCAACTGCCATCGCGGTGGCGTTGTGCTTGTCCTTGCAGGCTGATGCTTCGCACGCTTCCGCGAAGGGCCGACGCTCTCACCGAAGGTTCTTTTCCTCTCCCCGTGAGTATGCTGCCGAAATGGAACGAATCGGTCTGCGATTGGGCCGTCCAAAGGTTTCCGTGGCGAACAACCTGCGCCGAAAACGGCGTTTGGCCTTTGGGTCCAAAACGCCCCGTAATCGAGAAGCGATCCTTCATGCGTTCGAAATCCCGGACGCCGTCGAAACGAACTTGCGAAAGGACCACACAGGTCTGATCGGCGCGCTCGGTGGCACGGGCATCTTTCTTGCGGTCCGGTTCGGCGGCGGGAGGCAGATAGCAGAGGCTGGCATTTTCCACCGCAATCGAACGAGGTTGCCATTTCCTGACACCCTTCGCGGTGCTCGTGCCCTTGAAAGAACCGCCGGACAGTGGTGGAAAGGACAGAAGCGATCTGTCCCTCAGGGTGAGAATCACGGGATCAGCGTCGCGAAGCCGGAGATGGAAATCCGCCGTTAGGCCAGAACCTTGACGCCAAGCCGGTCGAAGGCGCATCACGGCTTCCTCTAGTTTCCAAACCGCGGCATCGGGAGGGACAAAACGTAGGCGGTCGCTACTGTGAGAGTAGTCCAGTTTCAGCTTGCGCAGTTTGATCTCTCCCAACAACGGCCAAATCGTCGCTCGGCCAATCTCAACCCCGCAGCCAAGACGCTGGGAAATCTCTCGTTCGACCCGCCGCTTGAGGGCGACCGGCGACCAGGGAATCGCCAAAGCCACCAATGCCAAAAACACCATCCCAAGTATGAACGATGCCAAACGGCGGGGCCAGCGCTTGGGCGCGGCGACAATCGGGGGTTTCTTGCCTTCGGGCGGCTGCTCGGGCTTTTGGCCGACGACCTCGCCCGCGGGGGCAAAAACCGCACATGGGTGATCCGCCGGCGACTTGCCGCCATAAGGGATCGAAGCATCTTCCTCTTGGTTTTTTCCCGGGTGGAAGCCCACGCCACCGTCCGTTGTGTGGCTCTGATCCTGGGAACTACCCGATGGCCGAAAAGAGGACTTCATGCAGATGCCCGCAACCCGCCGGAATTGCCAAGTCTTCCTGGCCTCGTACCTCAACATCTTCTTAATAAAAACATGTGGGCATTGTCAACAACCGGTCGAAGCGGCCACAGCACCGATTGAACAGATGGCACAAAGCATGAAGTCCGGCCGAGAGCCAACAACAAGTTGCCGGCATTCTCAGCGACCCGCCTGCACGTTCCCTCCGTTGGCACACCCACCGGCATCATATCAGTGGGCCATCAACAATTGTTGAAAAAAAGTCTTGACGCGGGGAACATGGTCTGGCTACAGGTGTTAGTAAGTAAGTGCTTACCATCTATCTAAATGGCGAGTGTGAAATGCTGAAGGGCAAATCCGCAAGGCCACAACGGCTGAACCGGATGCAACGGCGCGAAAGAATCGTGGATGCGGCATTGGCTGTTTTCTCGCATCACGGCTATCGCGGGGCAACCACGCGACAACTGTCTCGCGCCGCGGGCATCACGGAGGTCACGTTATTCCGCCACTTTCCGACCAAAGAGAGATTGTTCGGCGCGGTCCTCGAGAAGTATTCGATTCTCCCCGTGCTCCGAGCGGCCCTCTCGCGCCTGCCGGAACAGGCAGACGCCCGAACCACACTGCGACGGATCGGCCGGCAGTTTCTGCAAATCCTCACGGAACGCCGCGACATGATCCGGCTGATTCTGTCCGAGGCGGCGGTCAATCCGCGTTTGGCCGCCGTGTTGTTTCGGCAGGGACCGGGAAAGTTTCTCGGCGACGCCGCCAAGATTCTGTCGGTCTTTCGCACGCGCGGCGAAATCCGGCGCGTGAACCTTGCCATCGCCTCGCGTGCCCTGCTCGGAATCTTTTTCTCCTTCATTCTGATTCAGGAAATCTTCTCGGCCAAGAAAACTCAGCCGTGGCGTCTGGACCGCGCCTCGGATGGGCTGAGCGACCTCTTGTGGTTTGGTCTTCGTCCTGACCGCTCGGCCGCAAAGAACCGGAAGGGAGACCCAGAATCGTGAAGCGCCTCATACCCATTCTAATCGTCGTGTTGCTCGCATTGAGCGGATATTTTCTTTACCACAAGAACCAAGAGACCAAGGCGCACGCGCGGCTGACTTTTTCAGGAAACATTGAACTGACCGAGGTTCGCCTGGCGTTCAAGCGACCGGGGCGGCTCGAAATCCGCGTCGTGGACGAAGGAATGACAGTCACCTCCGGCACCCTGGTTGGCCGGCTCGACTCAGCGGAATTGCAGCGCCAACGCGAGCGAGCGCAAGCAGCAACGGCCATCGCCGAAGCGCGGCTGACGATGCTCGATTCGGAAATCCGGCTGCTGGAAGAAACCGTGGCGGTCTCGATTGATTCGCGGCAAGCCGATCTCGAGCAGGCCAAGGCGCTGCACCGCGAACTGGTCGCCGGTTCCCGCAAGCAGGAAATCGCCGACGCCGAAGCGGCCGTCGAGCGCGTCAAGACCGAGTGGGCCCAGACCCAGCGCGACTGGAATCGGGTTCTCGGCCTTTACGAGGCGGGCGTGGTATCGGTGGCCGACCGCGATGCCGCACGCACACGGTTCGAGGCAGCCGAAGCCAGTTTGAAACAAGCCCAGGAGCGCCTGGCGCTTGTCCGCGAAGGCCCCCGCACCGAGCGAATAGACGCGGCGCAAGCCGCCGTCGAGCGATCGAAGGCAGGCGTGCGCGGGGCAAAAGCCTCGCAGATCGAGCTCGAACTCAAGCGTCTTGAACGGCAGATTCGGCATGCGGAACTGCAAGCCGCCCGCGCTGACGCGGCGCTGATTGACACGCAACTGGCCGACAGCGTTTTGACTGCACCCATGGCGGGCGTTGTTCTCTCCAAGTCGGCCGAGCCGGGTGAAGTCCTTGCGGCGGGAACGCCGGTCGTCACGATCGGCGATCTCGATCATCCGTGGGTTCGGGCCTATATCGGCGAGACCGACCTTGGGCGCGTGCACTTGGGTGATCGCGTCGAGGTCAAGACCGACTCATTTTCGGGAAAAATCTACCCGGGGCGCATCTCGTTCATTGCCTCCGAAGCCGAGTTCACACCCAAGCAAATCCAGACGCGCGAAGAACGCACCAAGTTCGTCTATCGCGTCAAAGTGAATCTGTCCAATCCCAACTACGAGTTGAAACTCAACATGCCCGTCGAGGGCGAAATCCCGCCCGGATCGGGGTCGAATCAATGACCGACGGCAGTGAACCGATTATCCAAATGAACGGCATCACGCGGCGTTTCGGCAGTGTGGTCGCGGTGGATCATGTGAGCCTGGCCGTGCGCCGCGGCGAGATTTTTGGCCTGCTGGGACCTGACGGCGCCGGCAAGACCACGACCCTGCGGATGTTGTGCGGCCTGCTCGATCCCGACGAGGGCGACGCGGCCATCGCCGGCCTCGATGTTGCGCGTTCGGGCGACCGGCTGCGCGATGTCATTGGTTACATGGCGCAGCGTTTTGGCCTCTATGCCGATCTGACCGTCGAAGAAAACATGCGTTTCTTCTGTGAGCTGTTCGGGGTTGCGGCCGCCGACTACCAGAGCCGGACCGGCCGCTTGCTCGAAATGACGCGGATGGCCGAATTTCGGCGGCGCCAAGCGGGTCGTCTGTCGGGCGGGATGAAACAGAAGCTGGCGCTGATGTGTGCGCTGCTTCATCGGCCCGCAGTCTTGCTTCTCGACGAACCGACCAACGGAGTGGACCCGGTTTCGCGGCGCGATTTCTGGGCAATCCTCTACGAATTGGTCCACGAAGGCGTCACAGTCCTGGTGACCACCGCCTATTTGGACGAGGCGGAGCGCTGCAATCGCGTCGGCTTGATGCACAAGGGACGGCTGGTGTGGTGCGACACGCCCGAGGCGGTGCGGTCGGCGCCGAAAGAGGCGTGTTATGCGGTGGATTGCAGCGATCGCACCCGGGCGCGCGATCTGCTGCGCGACGCTCCCGGAGTCGCCAGCGTCGAGCCGTTCGGCCACGTCCTCCATCTGTTTCTCGATCGCGAAGAAGGCTCGGTCGAAGATCTCACCGCACGCATTGAACAAGCCGGGCTCGGGCCTGCGAAACTGAGTCCGGTTGACCCTTCTCTCGAGGATGTCTTCATTCTTCTTATCCGCAAAGCGGAGGACGCGGATAGGGTGCGTGAACAGGTAGCTTAGTGCGGCAATTTATAAATACGGCGACATGAATCATGGTCGAAAGGAGACTTTTGACAGGATAACAGGATGGACGGGATGGAGGCGAGAATGAGGCAGGTATCCTGTAAATCACAGCCTGAAGGAGGCGGTCGGAATGGAATTCAAAGACCTGACGGAAAAGATCATTGGTTGTGCCTATCGCGTGTACAACAAGATGAATTTTGGTTTCCTGGAATGGGCTTGGTTCTGAATTTTGGCGAGCGGAAGGTGGAAGTGAGACGAAAGGTGCGGGAGTTGGTCGGAGGATAAACAGGATTTCAGGAATCCCGTCCATCCTGTTATCCTGTCAAAAACAATACGTCACCGAACTTATGAATTAGAGGACTTAGCCCCGTTTAGGCGTTCAGGATTCCAGCAGAAGAACTCTTAAACGCGCACAAGGCGCTAAGCTACGGTAGTAAAACGGAGGCCAGTGGTGAGCACAGTGGCAACAACCGGAGACGGCGAATGGGCAGTCGAGGCCGAAGACTTGTGCAAGTGCTTCGGTTCGTTCTGCGCCGTGGATCATGTTTCGTTTCGCGTGCGCCGCGGCGAGATTTTTGGATTTCTCGGACCCAACGGCGCGGGCAAATCCACGACGATCCGCATGTTGTGCGGCCTGCTGTTGCCGTCGGCGGGCCGAGCCACCGTCGGCGGTTTCGACGTGATGACACAGACCGAGGCCATCCGCAAACGAATCGGCTACATGTCGCAACGCTTCTCACTCTACGACGATCTTCTGGTCGAGGAGAACATTGATTTCTTTGCCGGCATCTATGGGGTTCCAAGGCACGAGCGCCCGGAGCGAAAACGATTTGTCCTCGAAATGGCGGGATTGACCGACAAGCGACAGACCATGACGCGCCATCTGGCCGGCGGATGGAAACAACGACTGGCGCTGGGTTGCGCAATCGTCCATCGTCCGCCGATTCTCTTTCTCGACGAACCGACCTCGGGCGTGGACCCGGTGGCGCGACGCGGTTTCTGGCGACTGATCTACGACATGTCCGCCGAGGGAACGACCATTTTCGTCACCACGCACTACATGGAGGAAGCGGAATACTGTCACCGGCTTGCCCTGATGTATCGCGGGAAAATCATCGCTCTCGACACGCCATCGGAACTCAAGCGTCGGCGCGATCTTCACTCTCTGCTCGAACTGGAAACGCCCGATCCTTCACTCGCTCTGCAAGCGCTGCGCGAGAGCGACGGCATCGTGGACGTTGCCGTTTTCGGCCGCGCATTGCACGTTTCGGTCCTCGATCCGACGGAGACCACCGCGCGCATTCGCCAAACGCTTGCACAGCGCGGCATCGAGGTGCGCCGGCTCGAGCCAATCGAGCCGGCGATGGAAGACGTTTTCGTGGCTCTGATTGAACAGGAGGACCGCCGGGCATGATCACCTGGCGACGAACACGGGCCATCGCCCGCAAGGAATGCCTGCATGTTCTGCGGGACGTGCGCAGCCTGCTCTTGGCGCTTGCCTTGCCTTTCTTCTTGTTGGTCCTGTTCGGCTATGCCTTGACGCTCGACGTGGATCGCATCGCCACGGTGATCTGCGATAACGATCGCAGCGCTCAGAGCCGCGAGTTGATCGAACGCCTGCGCGGCTCGCGCTATTTCAACATCCGGGCATTTGCGACCAGCTATCGCGAGATCGAGCGCCTGATTGACGACGGCAGTTGTCTGATGGCGCTTGTCATTCCACCAAGTTACGGACGCTGGATTCTGGCCGGCGCCGATAGCGAAATTGAGATTCTCTTGGACGGAAGCGATTCGAACACGGCCGGCATCGCACTGGGCTATGCAACCGCGCTTCTCCAAGCCCACGACGGCGCAATCCGCCAGTCGGCGCTGGCGCGCCAGGGAACCGTGGGAATGAAGACGCCGGTCGAGGGGCAACTGCGCGTGTGGTATAATCCCGAACTGCGCGCGCGCAACTACATCGTGCCCGGCCTGATCGGTCTGATCATGATGATCATCGGAGCGCTCATCACCTCGCTGACCATCGCCCGCGAATACGAGATGGGAACGATGGAGCAGTTGCTCTCGACGCCCGTGCGCCCGATCGAGCTCGTTTTGGGCAAGATCGTTCCCTATTACATCATCGGTCTGGCGGATCTGACAATCGCCGTCGTGGCGGGAACGGCGCTCTTCGGCGTGCCGTTGCGCGGCAATGCCCTGGTTTTGTTCGGCAGTTCGGCCATCTACATGTTGGGCTGTCTTTCGATGGGATTGTTCATCTCGGCCGCAACGCGCTCCCAAACGCTCGCCTTCCAATTGGGCATTCTGACATCGTTCCTGCCGGCGTTTCTCTTGTCCGGCTTCGTCTATTCGATCGAAAACATGCCGTGGATCATTCAGGCGGTCACCTATCTGGTGCCCGCTCGCTACTTCCTTGTTCTGCTGAAGGGAGTCTTCCTCAAAGGAGCGGGTGTGCGGTTGTTGTGGGTTGAGGGTTTGATGCTGGTGGCTTTTTCGCTGCTGATGTTTCGAGCGGCGGTGAGAAATGTGAAAGGCAAGCTGGCCTAGGGTGTGACAATGCTCGAGCGAATCTTGGAAATGGTGCGAAAGGAATTTCGTCAGACCTTGCGCGACCCCCGCGCGCGAGGCCTTCTCATTGGACCTCCCATTATCCAACTGCTGATTTTCGGATTTGCAGTTAACCTCGACGTCGAAAACGTTCACACGGCGTGGGTGGACCATGACCGAACGGTGGCATCACGCGATTTTCGGGCGACTTATGAGGGTTCACGACATTTTCGCATTTACTATGAGCCGGAGAATGAAACGGAGATCAGCGACCTGTTGGATCGCGGCCGCGTGGATGTCGTAATTTCCGTGCCACGGGGCTTCGAAGCCGATCTGCTGCGCGGCAGGGTTGCGTCGGTTCAGATTCTGGTGGACGGCACCAATTCCAATACGGCCGCGATCGTTTCGAGCTATGCCCAACGGGTGCTGGCACAGTTTGCTGCAAAGTGGACGGCACGGCAAAAAACCTTCAGTCTTGTTCCGGCAAGCGTTGCGGTGAATGCCGCTGTCGAACCCCGGATGCCACGCCTGGATGTGCGCAGCCGCGTGTGGTTCAACGCCAACTTGCGCAGCCGTGACTACTATGTCCCGGGCGTAATCGTGTTGGTCATTACGATTATCACGCTGGTCCTTACGGCCCTGGCGCTTGTGCGCGAAAAGGAAATCGGCACGATGGAGCAACTCATGGTCACGCCGCTGCGGCCGGTCGAGTTGATGCTCGGCAAGACGATTCCCTTTGCGCTGGTGGGCATTTTCGATCTCTTGCTTGTGACAACACTCGCGTTGGTCGTTTTCCATGTGCCCCTGCGGGGCAATCTCTTCTTGCTGATTCTCGGTGCGGCGCTCTACGTGCTGACGACCTTGGGACTTGGGCTTTTCGTTTCAACGGTTTCATTGACGCAACAACAAGCCATGATGCTGTCGTTCTTCTTCTCCTTCCCTCTCATCCTTCTGTCGGGTTTCGCATTTCCCATTGCCAACATGCCGCCGTTCATCCAGTGGGCCACCTACTTGAACCCGATGCGCTATTTTCTCGAAATCGTTCGGGCGGTGTTTCTCAAGGGCGTGGGCGTCGAGATCTTATGGCCAAAATTCGTGGCGCTCGCCCTCCTTGGCATCGGCATTCTTGGATACAACTCGCTGCGCTTCCACAAGAGGCTGGAATAAAACCTCGATGGGCAATCCATATATTTGCTGACAGAGTGGGTGTTGGTTTGCCAATATCCCATCTGTTGGCTTGAACCGTGGGAACAGATCGTCCGGCCGACGGGTTCGAAGAACGGCCGGTAAAAAAATCGGTCCGTGCTGAGGTCGCCCATGAACGAAAACGATAAGCAGAACGATGTCGAAAAACCCGACGCTAGCGAAAGAGCAGCGGAGACAACCGAAACGCCGCCTCGTCCGCCTCGTCGGCGGCGCAGACTTCTTCGACGCCTGTTGATTGCGCTGATCGGAATAGCGGTTTTGCTGGTTGCGGCTGTTTTCTATCTGAAAAGCGAACACGGCATTCGCCACTTCATTGTGCCGCGGGTGGAGAAACGACTGGGCCGCACAATCACGTTCGACCGGCTGAAGATCCGTTTGCTTCGGGGAGCCGCGATCGAAGGCCTGACGATCGGCCCTGCCGCCGGCGAGCTGCAACCTTTGTTGCAATTGGACAAGTTGGCGGTCGAATGGAATGTGAAGGCATTCCTGCGCCGGCGCGTGGACCTTCGCAACGTGGCGACCGACGGCTTGCGGGTTTCTCTCGTCGAGCAGCCCAAGCAAACCCAGCCCAAGCCGCCCAAACCGCCGAGCAAGAAGAAAGAGCAGCCGCGCAAGGGCGAAGGCCGCGAACCCTCTCTGCTCGTCCAGAAACTCCAGGTGACCAACACATCGGTGGAATGGGTTCGGCTGGGTCCGGATCGCCGGACAGTGGCCTCCCGCTATGCGGTTCGCGACATCGCCATCGAAGGCTCGCAGCTGGCCCTGGGCCGCCCTGCCAAGCTGGATTTGCGGGCGCGCATCGAAGCCGAAGATGCCAGCCAGGGAGTCAGTCTGTCCGACGGACAGATCGCGTTCCAGGCCAACTCCGAAATGAGCGCGGCGGGCGACAAATTCACCCTTGGCGGCGCGTGGTCGGTGGACCGTCTGAAGGGGCGGTTCCATGGGGTGGCGGCACAAGACCTGCGCGCCACAGGGTCTTTGGTACTCGAACAAAGCGATCCGCGTCGCCTGGTGATCAAGCGGGCCGATCTTGCCATGTTCTACCAGAAACGTCGCGGCCTGGATCTTTCGTTGAGCGGCGAATTGAATCCGGCAACGGGCGACGGCCACGCGGAGGCAAGCATTGCCGGCATCAATCGGGATTTCCTCAATTTGCTTTCGACAGCCCAACAACCGCTCGATTTTCGCAGCACCACGCTCGGCGGACAGCTCACCCTCGAAACCTACCAACAGCACAGCTATATCACCGTTGAAAGCAACCTGCAATTGAAGGACTTTAGCGTTCTGGCGCCCCAGATCACCTCGGCTCCCACACCCCTGACGCAGTTGCATCTCCAGGGCAAAACCGCCTACGACACAGCGCAGAAAAAGCTCGGTTTGGAACGGCTGAATGTTCGTGCCCTCCAGGAAGGCCGAGAGACTGTCCTGGTCACCCTGACCAATCCAATGACGTTTTCGTTGCAGTCGGGCAGCGCGATTACAACCGCGGCTGCCGCCGAGCTAAACGTGAAGATCAACAGCCTTGCTCTGTCGCAGTTCAATCCGTTCCTCGGCCGAAAGGCGATGCGGATCGAAAGCGGCAAGCTGTCGGTTGACTCCGCGCTTTCCATCGCCGGCGCGGGCCAATCGGTTGCCGCGCGCGGGCGAGTGGATCTCGCCGATCTTCTCGCCGTGGTTTCGGGCACGCGAACCGAACGAACGAACATCCAAACGAATTTCGATCTACTGTTCGGCGCGGGCGCTTTTTCGATCAAGACCCTGCGGTGCGATGTGCAAATGGCAGGAAAGCCGGCGGGACACATCGAGGGCCGCGGCGAGATCGCAACCGACGGCCAAAAGGGCCAGATCGTTTTGGCAGCCGATCGCGTGGACCTCTCGGCTTTACAGGTCTTCCTGGCCGACTTGCCAAGTGTGAAGCCTCGCGCCGGCCTGGTCAGCTTCAGCGAGAAGATCGCATTTGCCGGCGCACAACAGCCTGCTCAGTTCGATGGTCAATTCAGCGTGGCCAACCTGAACTTCGACCTCCCGGACCGTCAAGGCGCACAGTTCAGGGACTGGTCGGTGCAAGGTCGAAACCTGGTTCGCTTCGATCGCACAAAACAAACGGCAGACATCACCACGCTGTCGCTGACCATTGGAGAGAAAGCCGTGGGCGGCTTGCAGGCAGGAGTGGGCGGACAAATCAATCCCAAGCAGGGCGCAGGGACGCTCAACCTCGCGGTGCGCAATGCCGATGTGCCCTTCTTGCTATCGGTTGTCAATCGCTTGGGCGGGAAAGCAAGCGCCGGACCTCAACCAACCGCAGGAGCGCTGTCGTGCGCCGCTCAGGTCAAGTTTGACAAGCAATTTGCCGATCTCGCCGTGAAAGGCAACTTGCAGTCGCGCGGGATGCGATGGGCGGCCGGCGGCGGAAAACCGGCGCAAACCAGCGTGCCCGATCTCGATGCTTCGTATGATGTGGCCCTGGCAAGGACCAAGGATCGCAACGAATTGACGATCCAAAACCTTCTCCTTCGTGTCGTCAGAACCGGCGCCCAATTGGGAGCCTTGAGCCTAAACGGACGAATAGATCTTGCGAAGAACGAAGGAACGGTGGCGCTCAGCGCCGATGCTTTTGAGACCGAACCGCTCTGGCCGCTTTTGGCGGCGCTCAACATTGACGTTCCGGTCACCAGCGGTCGCCTCAACGCGAAACAGAACCTCCGCTATGCGCTCGGAACCGCCACAATCGAGGCCGAAGGCAATCTGCGCGCCGATGCGGTGCGCATCCGATCCATCGCCGGCACGACGCCGACAGCGCCGCTGACGATTGGCCTGACCAACAATGTGGCGCTTAGCGCCGACAAGACCGACGTTCGCGTGCTCCAGCTGTCCACCTTCTCGGCCGGCAAGCCGCTTGACCAACTCGAAATCAAAGCACAAGGCGGCGGCCTGCGCTCGAACAAGCCGATCACAGTCACGCTGAACGCGCCCACGCTCCATGCCGACCCGTACCTGGCCATCGCCGCTGCCGCGAGTAAGAAGGAGAAGAGCGAAGCGCCGAAACCTGCGCCAACTGTCGTTTCGTCGCCCGCGCCTCCAAGCGGCGGCGGCAAGAGCGCTTCGGTCGCCCCAATCCCGCCGATTCTGGCCACGGTCGGAATCGGAAAGTTCTATTTCGACCGATTGCTCGTGGAGAACATTGCGAGCACCATCCGCCTGACCTCGCAAGGTGTTACGACGGTCAAACCCCTATCGGCGCGTCTGTTCGGCGGCTCGGCCACCGTGAACGGTTCGATGAGAACCGACAAGAGCGATATGCCGTATTCGGCGAGAGTCCACGGTGAGAATGTGGACGTCGCGTCGCTGCTGGCCTATCTCTCCCCCGGCAGTGAGAAGAAGCTGACGGGCAAGGGAACCACAACTCTGGATGTCGCGGGCCACGGATTCGATCCGGCGAGCCTTCGCCGCGACTTGCTCAGCTCCGGATCGCTTCAACTCACCGACGGACAAATGAAAGAAATACCGATTCTGAGCGCGCTGGCCAGTATCACGGGCGTCGAAAGCCTGAGCGATGTTCGTTTCTTCCGTGTTGACGCCCAATGGAACCTTGCCAAAGGCGTCATTGACATTCCCAACGCCTTTCTGGTCGGCAAACTTCAAAAGATTCGCGCGAAAGGGAAAGTGGATTTCGATCAGAAAGTGGATCTAACCTTTGACCTTTGGCTGGGCGGCGAACTTCAGGATCGTTTGCGCGGCCAAAAGTATTTCAAATATCTCGTGATGGGAACCGACAAGTTCCTGCGCTTGCCCTTCCCGGTTGGCATGGGTGGCACGTTGAGCAAACCGCGTCCCACGTTGAAACTGCCGGTCGAGTCCATCCTGGACATTGGCATTGAACAAGGTCTGAAACTTCTGCGCGAAGGGGAGGGAAAAAGAAAGCAATAGAATGCCACGTTGGAGAGAATCACCGATAAGGAGAGCGAGCATTGCGCCGATCCAGCCCGCTCTTATGGTGTGCGTTTCCAGTTAGGCCAG